>Ga0224495_10002303_pt1 | contig 12521 bp, 10 predicted proteins | sample SF_Jul11_sed_USG_FD_168128 | JGI IMG/M metagenome (GOLD analysis project Ga0224495, IMG submission 168128) | Sediment microbial communities from San Francisco Bay, California, United States - SF_Jul11_sed_USGS_4_1 | ecosystem: Environmental > Aquatic > Marine > Sediment | place: USA: California... | reverse complement strand
TGGAACCGTGGGGCTTTCGATGGGTGATGGCGGAGTCAGAAGCCTGTCTGCAGTATTTTCGCCGATAGGGAAGCTCCTGATATGCTTTGCGATGTTTGCAGGACGGCTCGGCCCGTTGACCCTCGCTGTGGCTGTTATCAGCAAGAAAGAAGAGATGTTCAGGTATCCTGAAGGGAACGTAGTCATAGGATGAAAAAACAGTATGCGGTTATCGGTCTGGGAAGGTTCGGATATTCCATAGCAAAAACACTCGCGGAGCATAACTGCGAGGTCATCGCCATCGACAAGGACGAAGACCGCGTAAAGAAAATGTCCGAATTCGTCACCTTCGCTGTTGAACTCGAAGCCATGGATGAAAAATCCCTTCGCTCTGTAGGGATACAGAATGTGGATACCGCGGTCGTGAGTATTGGAGAGAATATCGAGGCGAGCATTCTCGTCGTGATGATTTTGAAGGAGATGGGGATAAAGCATATCATCGCAAAAGCGGTGACACGTCTCCATGGCAAGGTTTTGGAAAATCTGGGGGTAAATAAAGTGGTGTATCCCGAGAGGGATATGGCGGTGAGGGTTGCCCACATGCTTATCCGACCGAATATAGTCGAACAGCTCGAACTCTCCGCGGATTACAGCATCATCGAACTGCCTGCTCCTGATATCTTTGTCGGCAAATCGCTCAAGGATTCGAAACTGCGCTCACACTACGGCGCCAATCTCATTGCGATAAAGAGAAAAGTAATAGAAAACGGCGTTGCGCAGGAGCAATGGAATGTAAATCCCCATCCGACTGATGTGATTCACAAGGGAGATTTGCTTGTCCTGGTCGGCCGCAACGAAGATCTCGAAAAATTGTAGGCTTTTCACTTTTTTTATTTTTCATACAGAGTTTTTTCTCATCCTTCGGGTATTTTTTGCAGAAACATATCCCCCAGCACAACGGTATTGATCTTTTTCAGGGATGCCAGCCGGGACATGAAGGTGATCCTTCCCAATTGAGATTTCTCAACTATTCCCAGCGCAAGAGTCACTTCATTATGGTTCAGCCCGATAATCATTTTCTCTTTAATATAGGCCTCCCCGGGACTGAAAGGCTTATCATGATAAAGGAAACGCACTTCATTCATATGCAATGAAAATACGGATGAGGGACGTCCGGCAAAATATTCCGCGAGTTTCCTGTTTCTATAGCGGAAGCGTACTGCCCTGCTTCTTGCCTTCGCTTCAGGAGAATTTCTCAATCTGACAATCCTGTGATCATCGAGCCTGGAAAGGATGTGTTCGAGTTCATCTTTTTTCTGGACCGCGATCGCGTATTCCGGATTGAGTGCCCTTATCTTGCCTGTCTTCAATGCCCTGCCGATTGCTCCGGTGACGAGACCCGTTGTATCTACAAGGACCATATCTGCTTTTTCCCTGCAGAGACAGGTCATCATTTCCGCCGCACGTATAACCCCCGTCATCGCCTTCGCAGGATTCACTGTCCCCAGAAAAGACATCTTCTTCCAACGGAATTCCTCCAGATCCTTTTTGTCCCGGAACACCCTCATGCTGACCGTCCCCGGCAGTCCCAGCGATGACTGGCCTATGTCAGAATCTACCAAAGAGACCTTGATACCTTCCGTGACAAACCTCTTCAGCAGATACCTCACAAGGGTCGACTTCCCTGTATCGGTCATCCCCAGAAAAAGGGCAGTGCCCCTTCTGCAGGCGAGTTCATCATAAAGACTTTCCCATTCAGGTTCGGCATGGATATCCATACTGCATTATATCAGACCGCCGGTATCCCGCTTCCGAAGCCCGACAACAAAAGACGCGCTCTGTGGGGGGCCCTCCAGTTGACAGCAGACAATTCCATGGAGGAAACTATATTTCAGACATATGGAGTTTTGTGATTTGGATTGCAAATATGCGGCCTTCCCGAAATCCGATGCGGTAGACGGCTCCCGCAGTTGCAGGACGTTTATCGCATTATACTGCAAGCGAAAGAAAACGCTGGTTTACAAGAACCTGCCCTGCAGGGAAAAACAGCCCAGGAAAAAATAATGTACCCTTCAGCAGTTATTCTTTGATCCGGGAACGCTTCTCTCTATTTCGCCCTCACTACTGCCTCAACCGCCATCTCTTTTCCGTCCCTCAAAAAAGTGATTGTAATTGTGGCTCCGGGACTGAGTGATTTGAGAACATCGGAATACTCCTTCAGACTGCCTACCGCTGCGGAGTTTATCCGGATGATCACATCACCCTCAATCAACCCGCAGGCCTCTGCCGGGGTGTCAGGCATAACACCTGAAATACGGCATCCCCTGCCGCTGAATGTATAATCAGGAATCGTGCCGAGGCTGACCTTCCGTTCTTGTTTCTGAGAGGAATCTGTTCTTCCGTTCTTTTTGACCGCCCCCGTTAACGCCTCTTCCCTGCCTGCCAGATATTCGATAACCTCTTTTGCAACCGCAGCGACTTTTTCGAGCCCTTCCCCATCGATCTTGTCAGCACTATCAGACGGCCGATGATAATCGGGTTGAGGCCCCGTAAACAGCTGCACGGCAGGGATACCCACAGCCTCAAAGCTTATCTGGTCGCTTGAATCGAGTTCTTCAGAAACCATCTCAGTCTCGACTCCGGTGACATACGATGCCCCCCTGAAGATATGGATCCACTCACGTGCTGAACCGGCGCCGAGGACCAGCAGTTTTTTCTTTCCAAGCCGGCCGACGGTATCGAGGTTCAGCATGCCGATACACTTCTCGACGGGATACTGCTTCTGTTGCGCGACATAGTATTGTGAGCCTCTCTTTCCGGCCTCTTCTCCGGTGAATGCCACGAATATGATGCTTCGTTCGGGGACGAGGTTTTTTCTCAGCTCCCCTGCCAGTTCGATGAGCAGCGCCACCCCGCTGGCGTTGTCATCAGACCCCGGATGGACCCTCCCGCTATTATTTCCTCTGACATCAGGCCAGCCCAGGCCAAGGTGGTCGTAGTGCGCCCCGATTACTAAGCTCTGTCCGGCGAACTCAGGGTTCTTCCCGGGAATCACGCCAATGACATTGGTCATCCTTACCGCCTGCCCAAGACCTTCGACATCCTCTTCCCATGTCTGAAAATAACCCTCTTTTTCATCCCCAGCCGGCTCAAGCCCTGCCTCTCTAAATCTTTCCGCGATATAGCCGGCTGCGCGGTCAAGTCCCTCAGTGCCGAGGCCTCTTCCGGCAAATTCCGGCTTCGCGAGATGACCGATTGTTCCGGTCATCCTTTCCTTCGAGAATGCCGGAGGGAGGGCTGCAAGAGGTCCCCGGGCGGCAAGTCCTCCCATCTCCACCTTCGGAAGCGTGCCGCCTTCGAAGGGGATAACCGCGGTCATCGGGGAATCGAGTACAGGCCAGCGTCCCTTGTTGACATTGACAGGCTCACCCCCTTCAAACACCAGATAGCTGTATTTATGGTAGTGGGGGAGTTTCCGTCCGAGTCCGGGAAGGGCCCCGGCTGGCCCCGCTCCGATGAACATGACCGCCATCTCCCTGTTTTTTGGGTTCCGTCCGGTGAGCACAACAGAGTTATTTTCACCCGAGATTTCCGAACTGCCGATAAGAACGCTCTTCTGCGCGACCTTCACGTCATACCCGGCCAAAGCTGTTGTCACCTTATCAATAAACCGGTTCTCCCAGCCCAAGACTGTGACCGAACGGTCAGAAGGAAACTCCTTTATTCCGGTATCCAGCATTACCTCTACCTCGTCGGGGCCGGATCCCGCCAGCAGAGACGAGAAATTCCGGTAGGCCTGCAGCATTGTATCGTCTGCCGATGATGGAAGAATCACCAGCATTTTTTTGGCCCCCAGTGCCTGTGAAATCGCCGGCGGGATCTCGCCAAGGTCGAGCCTGCGAAACAGATCGAACTCAGGATCGAGATCAACCCTCACCGGCCTTGAAGGCAGATGAAAATGCAGGTCGATACGCTTCTGATCCATTTTTGCTACAGTCTGCCATGCCCTAACCTCTCCTTCCATCGTGACGGCAAGAGGTATCTGCAAAAGATACCCGTCGTCAGCCTGATCCTGTCCAATTGCTAATTCAAGCACGTAGCCGTCTCCTTCCTTTTCTGTTTTCGCGCTGACTAATTGTATCTTTGGCGCGCCCGTGCGCCCTACCCACTGATCGAATTCAGCAGTAAGTTCCTTTCCTGAAACTGACGCAAAACTCTTCCTGATGTCGTTGAAGGAGGCAAATCTGAATTTATTCCTGCGGTAAAAGTCGTGAAGCCCATCAATAAATATCTTGTCGCCAAGTTCAAGTCTGAGCATATGAAAAAACATCAGAGACTTGCCGTATCCCACCGCCTCTGAAGAAGTGCTGTGGCGGGACCGGAAACCGGAAAGCGGAAATTCCTTTTCACTGCGTACATAATCCGTGTATTTCTGGAGGGTTGTCTGACGGTACTCCGCAGCACTCCCCTGCTGTTCCCTGATGAGATGGTCTGAGAGATACGCGGTCAGCCCTTCCGACCAGTTGCCCGAGCTGTATTCAGGAAAAACACTGTTGCCCCACCAGTTATGGAGTATTTCGTGGGGATAGGAAGAATTTATGATGAACGGAAGACGGATGACCGTGGGTCCAAGCAGGGTAAAAGACGGCATGCCGTAGCCGGTCTCCCAGAAATTCTCCACAAGGGCGAATTTTTTATACGGATACGGCCCGATGAGTTTCCCGTACATCGTGATATACCTTGCTGTTGCCTCGAGATATTTGTTCGCCAGGCCCTCGTCCGGCAAGCGAAGGAACGCCATGGCCGAAACATGACCGGCGGGCCTCTCATATTCAGTAAAGCGGGCAGCCACGAGGTATATCTCATCCTGGGGTTCAGGCGATTCCCAACGGACAAGGGTCCTGTCCCCCTTTTTAAGATGCTCCGTGCGCTCACCCTGGCTTACGGCCTCCCACCCTTGAGGCAGCTCCACCTCAAGGGTAAAAGACACCAGCGATGTCTCCAGAAACGGATACCAGAAGGAACTGCCGGCAAGATATACCCCCTCCTCTGAAATAATGCCCGGCGTCTGCCTGACCCCTCTTGCCTGCTCTTTTCCGAGGGCCTCGACAGGATGGTAAATAGTTCCCTCGTATGCGATCTCAAAAACGTTCTGTCCGGCAGGAAGCGCTACCCTGAATGATTCATAAATGTTTTTGCCTTGTTCATCCGCTTCCCTGCTGATACTTACGCCGGGCGTCGGTGACGACGGTTCGAGTCCCCTGTGCAGAAGAAAGTGAAACTCGCCCTGAAAGCGGTCAGGGACTGTTATCGTATCTTTCGCCCAGAAGCGGTGTTCACCGGGGACAAGCACGATCTTCAGATCATGGCTGACTGTCCCGGCTGTCCCTGTCGTCTCTCCTGCAGGCAGTTCAGCCGGGAATGCGAACAATGAGAGACACAGGACGATTACACCGCAGATCCGTTTCATTCGTCTCTTACCTCCATACTCATTCATCCCAGTCTGCGATAAATATGTCAGTAGCACGCGGTTTTTGCGGATTTCTGTTTGCACCGAAAGCGAGCTTCTTTCCGTCAGGTGAAAACATGGGGAAACTGTCGAAGGTATTGTTATAGGTGATACGCTCCAGGCCGGTTCCGTCGATGTTGATCATGTACAGCTCGAAGTTATGCCCGAACTTTTTGATGTCTTCGTGCCAGTCATCCATATTGCTCGAAAAGATGATGCGTTTCCCGTCAGGATGCCATGAGGGAGCCCAGTTTGTCGCGCCATTATCGGTGAGTCTCACCTTGTTTGCACCGTCCGAGTCCATGACCCATATGTCCAGCGGAACCGCAATGATGTAGTCCTTCTCCATGCAGTCTTTCCACATCGCTTTTTCTTCTTCGTTCTCCGGATACCATGCCCTCCATGCTATCTTCTTTCCGTCCGGAGAAAACCACGGACCGCCGTCGTATCCGACTCTGTCGGTAAGCCGCTTCACCCCGGAGCCGTCGGAATTCATGATATAGATATCGAAATCTCCTTCTCTCTGCGAACCGAAAACAATACGACCGCCGTCGGAAGATACGACAGGCTCCGCGTCATACTTCGGGTTGTCCGTTATCTTCCTGAGGCCGGTCCCGTCGGCATTTGTCAGGAAGATGTCATACGGATAAAGAGGCCAGACATAACCGCCCGGAAGCCCGGTTTTCGGAGGGCACGCTCCGGGAAGATGACTCGTCGAGGCAAAGACAATCGTTTTATTGTCCGGAAAAAAGAACGAACAGGTGTGCGCGCCATGGTCAGGGCTGACCATCTTTTTTTCACTGCCGTCGATATTCATCATCCAGATCTTGTCGCAGGCATATCCGTCCCTGTTCGACTGGTAGATGAACTTCCTGCCGTCCCAGCTGAAGTATGCCTCGCCGTTGTCGCCATCGAAGGTGAGCTGCGTGACGTTTTTCATATGCCGGTCTGCAAACGCGCCTTCACCAGTCTTTACCTCTTCTTTAACCTGAGAACACCCCGCCAACAGGACGACCAAACACACCAGAACAAAACTTTCCTTCATCGCTCTTCCTCCCTGCATATATCTGAAATAATGCCGCAAAAAGCCTTTATCTTACGTTACCGGTTTCGCATGTTTATTTCAATAAAGATCAGGGATTACATTGACAGTCAAAGATGCTCCCCAAAACATCCCAGTTTAATGTCAACGCATGTTTGATAGCTGTCTTTATAATTTAAGTTTGAAGTTGACCAGCCCATTCACGATATGAAATGATTTAGCAACTTCTGAACTATTACATCTCTGCAAATGGGGGGAGGTGAGATAGTATCATTTCTTTGACGTATCCACATACGCAGATAGGTTCTGTTTTTTCCAACAGGATTATTACCAACATGTAGTTCCTGTAATGGGGAGGTGCATTTCATGGAAGAAAAGAGGCAGGGAATAAGTGAAGACTGGCTGTCTTTATGGCTGGGCGCCTTCATCTTTATCCTTTCCCTTCTGGCATTCGCGGGAGGGGATATCCTTGGATGGGGCATCGCGACAAAGGAATGGACGGATATTTCCAAAGCCATGTCGCCGGTATCAAAAACGTATGTGTCTGTAACAGGCGAAATTACAAAGATCGACGGCAGTAAGCTGACGTTAAAAAAGGCGGACGGCAAGACAGAAGAGATTACGGTAAAAGAGGACACCGCAGCGCTCAAGGTCGGAGATATGTATGAGAAAAAGGGCATTTCCGGTTTCATGTCACTGGTTTTAACGTATCTTTTCATGACATTAGTCATGACTGTCGGCGCAGCAGCCCTCCGGGCGAATGTCGGAAAGTTCATCCTGAGCTTTACCATCGTATTCTGGATAAGTTATGCGTGCTGGCTCATCGGCCATTACGCGTATATCGCTGCAACAGACGCCAAAAAAGCCGGCGTACCATGGTCACTGAAGCTGACCGGAGAGGCAGGGTTTATCGTAGCTCTCATAGCAGGCCTTGCCGTGGGAAACTTCTTCCCGAAACTTGCTGATAAGCTGAAAGAGGCGATTCGTCCGGAGCTGTATATCAAGACCGCGATTGTTCTCATGGGAGGCCTGCTCGGCGTGAAGGCTGCCGAGTCACTGGGGCTCGCCACTGCTGTTATGTTCAGAGGCCTCTGTGCCATTGTCGAGGCCTATCTCATCTATTGGGCGCTTGTATACTTCATTGCAAGAAAATACTTCAAGTTCAGCAGGGAATGGGCAGCCCCTCTTGCATCGGGTATATCCATATGCGGGGTATCGGCCGCCATAGCGACGGGCGGCGCTATCCGGGCAAGGCCGATAGTTCCCATCATGGTATCCTCTCTGGTTGTTATCTTTGCCGTCATAGAACTGATCGTTCTTCCCTTCATGGCGCAGACTGCCCTGTGGAAAGAGCCCTTGGTGGCGGGCGCGTGGATGGGCCTTGCCGTGAAGACTGACGGTGCGGCTGTCGCAAGCGGTGCGGTGACCGACGCCCTTATACGCGCTAAGGCCATGTCCATGGACGGCGTCAATTATAAAGACGGATGGATTACCATGACCGCAACGACGGTGAAGCTTTTTATCGATATCTTTATTGGAGTCTGGGCCTTTATCCTTGCCTATATCTGGTGCGCGAAGATTGAGTGCAAGACCGGCGAAAAGGTCGGCGCGGGAGAAATATGGAACAGATTCCCGAAATTTGTCCTGGGATATGCAGTGACATTCCTGCTGTTGCTGATGATCTGTTTGCCAGCCAGCAAGGCAATCGGTCCTGTTGAAAAAGAGATAAACACCATAAAAGATGAAATTGCGCTTACGGAAAAACAACTCCCTTCGGTGACAGATCCGGCAGCGCTGGCAGCTTTAAATGAAAAGATCACCTCTGGCAAGGAGAGGATGAAATCTTTGTCCGAAGAGATCAAGGGTCCAAAGACGACCCTTGCGAATGCAAAGACATCGACCAGCGGCAGCAACTCTTTCAGGGTGATGTTCTTTGTCCTTACGTTTTTTACCATAGGCGTAGTCTCAAACTTCAAGAAGCTCTGGGAGGAAGGTATAGGCAAGCTGGCGGCAGTATACGTGCTTTGCCTCTTCGGCTTCATTATCTGGATTGGATTGATCATCTCCTGGATATTCTTCCACGGAGTAAAGCCGCCAGTAATCACAGGATAATAAAATAATAACGATATGATGAGGAGGTATGTATGCCTGATGAACCGAAACTGGCTGAGGAATTAAAAAAGATGGAGTATGAGGAGCTGCTTCCCGTTGAGAAAAAGCTTATAAGCTACAGCCTCATACTTGGCACAGCACTGCTCGGAATCCTTGTCTGGATAAGCTACACCTTCTTTCCGGCAGGACATTAACGGAAGGATTTTCTACAATTGGATCTGGGAAGACGTTCGTCTTCCCAGATCCGAAATAAAATTCAAAGGATACAGAATGCACACTGATGAATACGGGATTTCACTGTCGAGGGAGATAGACGTATGCCGCAGGATAATCAGAAAAGCGGAGAAAACGCTCGCTGCGATGGAAGAAAAATACAGACTGAGCACAGAAAAATTTATTGGAGATTTCAGGAGCGGAAAACTTAACGGCAACAACGAAGATTACACCACCTGGATTGATGCGCATGAAACACTTTGCAGATGGACTGAAAAGTTGGATGAGTACCGGCAAATACTCCTCAGCATGAAGATTTAGAGAGGCGTTACAGTTGTACCTCCAATCAGGTAAAACCACCGGAGACCTCGTTGCCACACCGTCAGTCCCTGGAGGATATCTGCTCTCAGGCAGAGCACGTCCCGAATATTTTCCGCGTTCGATGAAGTATCACATCATGGACGGCAACGTGCAGGAACACATTGTTTTCATTCCAGGTCATCATATTTGTTGCGTATCTCTGCAAGCCTTAACCTGTAGGCTTCCGCGTCACCGTAATCAACAAAGTGATGATACCGGGAATGCCTCTTGGAGCTGCCAGATGCATGCTTGATAGGACACCAGTACTGCTCGGTCCTCGCCGCGATCTCGCTGATGTATGATGCCAGACCGTTGAAGTAGCTGCAAAAGATACAGTTCATCTTTTCGATGCTATTGAGGTATTTCAGATAATGTTGGTCGAAAAAAAAATGCACATCCCGCCTGACCTTCGGGATGCCGTAAACCCGGAAACAGATCATCTGATAAACAGAGATTCCAAAATCCATAAAAACAGCGGGAAGGAACATCGCATATATCACAGGCGCTGTAAGAAGGACGGTGAGCCGGGCCCCGAGCACATACCTGACAATAGGAAATGAATATTTTCCCTGTATCTGGAGGAACTCTTCATCGAAGATGACTTTGCCTTTCCTGATCTTGTACCGAAGTTCTTCCTGCCTCCGTTTCATCTCATCCTGTACGCTCTTTTCCAGCTCTCTTATCTCTTCCAATATCTCGTTCAAACGGTTGTTCATGGCTGCCTCCCGTATCTTTTTTTATGGTCTGCGCAGAAAATACAGCAGGCATACCACTGGGGAAATGTACCATATACTTTAAAAAGAAGATACAGACAGATGTTTTCCGGAAAGGATTCCTGTTAACTTATTCACGCTATTTTTGTACAATCTCATATCCCAATACCTTAGCGAGGTTTGATATGACATTGAAATTTCTCAGCAAATACAGTGATGCAGGTCTTCTCCTGCTCAGATTAGGAATCGGCGGCATGTTTCTCTTTCACGGTTACCCGAAGCTCCTCGGAGGACCGGACGCCTGGAAAAAACTCGGCGGCGCGATGAAATTTGTCGGTGTTGATTTTATGCCGGCACTATGGGGATTTGCAGCGGCGTTAACAGAATTTGCAGGAGGCATCTGTCTTATCCTCGGCCTCTTTTTCAGACCCTTCTGTATTCTGCTCGCGGGTACCATGGCGGTCGCAGCAGCCATGCATCTTGGAAAGGGAGACGGGCTAAAGGGGGCTTCTCACGCGATCGAAGACGGGATACTCTTTCTCAGTCTTATCCTGATAGGCCCCGGCAAATACAGCGCAGACAAAAGATAGCTGTTGGTTAAAGTCAGCTCAGAACCTGAATCGCCAACACGGTCTTAAGGATATCTAGAAATGAGCCGTTTACCGTGTAAAGGTGTAATAAACCATTCGCTTTGATGCAGACAGAAAAAACCGGATGCAGTATTTGCTGCTGCATCCGGTTTACCGCTATTATCCGTCAAAATTCGCTTCTCAAAATGAAGGGTGACTCTTAATCGCGGCCATGTCCCCCTCTACCGCCTTTTTTGTGCTCCCTTTTTTCCTCTTTATGCCGCGAATAGCTGTCTTCTTTATGCTCGTGCCTTTCTTCATGCTTATACGCATGCTTGTTCCAGTATTTTTCCCTTTCCCAATTCTTCCAGTTCTTCTTCATCTGTCCATATGGGATACGCTGATGGCCCGGCGGCACATGCCGGTAATCAGGAGGCAGTTTATAGAGAGTCGCAGGGACACGATTGCGGACTATATGTTCCCATGGACCGTTATAACTGGATGACCGGTACCAGTAGTCCCTGTGCGGACGATACCAGTAGCCCTGATAAAAGACAATGTCGATATCAACATCAGGGACTGCATACGCGTACGTCCCGGGGATGACAACAACCGGCGGCGGCGCCTTAAATACAAAGGCAGGCAAAGGAATATTTATCCCCACATTCACATTAACTTCGGAAAAAGCAGGCTGAGGCAACAGAGAGGAAACAATAAATACCAGCGCAACAATCATTAAAGCAAAAACACTCTTTTTCATGACACCTCCAAAAATTTTTAAAATTTCACCATTCTGCCGAAAAATAATTACACATCGTTATAACAATAAACCTCATTGCAGCCAAAAAGTTTCTCTTATTCACTGAAGCATTCCAAAAAAGAATGAGAGAACCATATTTTTCAACGTTTCACGAGTCTAAATATGAAATAAATAATTATTACCCGGTTTATCGTCATTTTAACCTTTCCACCGCCGAATGCATGTGATATCTGTCACAAAATATTTCCCGCAATATTAGAACCTATCTCAAAACCGGTCGTTTCTGAAAAGGCTGTCATACCCGCGAAGGCGGGTATCCGGAACACCTTGAAAACACTGGATTCCCGTCTGCACGGGAATGACAAAAAAGGGCAAATGACAAAAACTTTTGATTTTGAGATAGGTTCTAGTCAAACTGTTATTGCCCTACTTCTGGTAATATAGGACAATATAATCCGGACCTGTTTACGGATTCCGAAAATAATGAACTTTACGGGGATAGAAAGCCTGCGATGATACCATACATAAAAAAAGGAAAGATACTCACATACAGGCTGTATGATGCAGCTTTCGAAATAGATCTCGGAAAGGTCGAGGAAAAGATCAAAAAAGAGACCAAACGTCTCAGGATAAAAAGAAAACCTTTCAGCAAGGCCTTTGAATTTACCAATCCACCTGTATCCTTCCAGCTGCAGACACTCGAAAAAGAACTTTCCGGAAGACAACTGAACATCAATGTTTATGTCAGGGCTTACGATTTCGGGGTTCTCAGCATCATGCTCGAAATCCCTGCAAACGACATGGATTTCAGTGAGTTCAAAAAACTCACTTTGGCATTAAAGAATACCGACGAAATAGAAAATGAATGCCGCAATCAGCTCAAACACGCCGTCGATATATTAGGAGACTCGCTTATCGGCTACAATCTCAGTCTTTTCGAAGAAGATTATACGGTTTTCTTCATAGAGACCCTCGGCCCTGAAACAGGCGTCGATGACCTTTTTCTGCATTACGACATAGCAAAGTTGTTGCTTTATGAAGACAGGCCGCTTTCCGATAAGGTCAGGGATGAAATCTCGGCGCTTACTTTTTCATATTATCAAAATGACTGCACTGTTTTGAGCTGGGACAGCGCCCTCATCATCGAGCCAACGGGAGAGCCTGATATCGCTGACATACTCGAGTTTGCCAACGCGCAACTCCTCGAACTCAGGTATTACGACTTTATCGTCGACAGGGAACTCGAATCCCTTTACGCGCTTAT
>Ga0224495_10002302_pt1 | contig 12521 bp, 14 predicted proteins | sample SF_Jul11_sed_USG_FD_168128 | JGI IMG/M metagenome (GOLD analysis project Ga0224495, IMG submission 168128) | Sediment microbial communities from San Francisco Bay, California, United States - SF_Jul11_sed_USGS_4_1 | ecosystem: Environmental > Aquatic > Marine > Sediment | place: USA: California... | reverse complement strand
GAACGCACTCTGGCCAAGAATGCGTCCATACACTACTGATATGGGTGTATATGAATTAGCAATTTCAGTGTAAGGAACCACACCCACAAGAATGAGTGATGCTGCCATGTAGATCAAAGTGGAAACTAAAAGTGTGAGGACAATAGCTCTTGGGATATTTCTTGCTGGCTCCTTTATTTCTTCAGCTGCAGTGGAGATGAGCTCAAATCCTACGAATGAGATGTAGATGAAAGAGACAGCTGACATGAATGTCGTGATTCCTACATCTGGATGAATCAATGAAATATTGTCTGGTTGGATGAAAAATGCTCCGACTGCGATGAAGACAAAGAGAACAATCGACTGGATGATATTCAAAGCTCCTAGGACGCCTGTCACTCCTTTGATGCTTACGTAATTCGTGAGAAATGTGACGAGAATAATGATTACCGCAATGATTCCAACAATCTCTGATGTTGCACCTGGGATGAAGACAATCAGGGTATGCGCGACAGCAAGAGCATAGAGCCCGCATGCAACTATACTTCCAATAAAAATGAACCAACCTGTGAGAAATGCTGGAAATCCACCAATCGTATCTTGAACGAAGGTATAACCGCCGCCCTGCTTCGGGATGGAAGATGCAAGCTCAGCATAATTGATTGCTGTGAAAATTGTTAGAAGCCCGGTGGCAAGATACGCTAGTACTAGCAAAGGTCCAATAATTCCAGCGGCGACTCCAGAGATGACATAGATACCTCCGCCAAGCATTGCTCCCATTCCAATATTAGTGGCTCCTGCAAGTCCAAGACGTCGAGCAAATTTTTCATCTCTTGGCTCGTCGTCGAATCTTTCTACCAATATGTCCACAACCTCTGGGAGAATATGGCGGCTCCTACGTCCAGACTAAATACTTCGCGGCAATTGTATGGCTTTTGAAGGTTTTGAATTAGCCAATCAAAGTATGCACTCTCCCAGAACGGGTACACCAAACACTTAGGTTTAAATGGGTAAATATTGCGGTCTGCGTCGTCGGACTGGTATACTAGTCTGAAAATGAAGTGGTTGAAATGATCTGGAAAGTAACCGATGCATGTACAGCCTGCGGAACTTGTGCTGATGTCTGCCCAGTAGACCCAACTTTATACGTGGTCAAGGACAAGGCTGAATACCAAGTAGCCCGCTCAGACGAGTGCACTGAATGCTATGCCTGTGTTGATAGTTGTCCTGAGGGCGCTATTGAAGAGGCATAAGACTAGAAATACTACCGACTCTCATGCATAGATGAGAGATGGTACGACAGGAGCACTTCCTCGCCTGTTGAGAGTGTTCCTGTCAGTGATATCCTTTTTAATCACTAATCTCTCTTTCATAATCTTCCTCTTACTTTAGTTGGATTTCCTAGTATGCTGTTGAATTTTTCTAGAAGTGATTGATTATAGAGGACTACTAGCACCTTAATTACATCCTTCTCTAGACTCATTCTGACAGTTTCGATTCCGCTGCCCTCACCACCACGCATAGAGATGTAGTCGTCAATAAAGGTTGGTTTTAATGAGAACGCTTTTTCAATTGCTTCTAGAATCTCATCGCGCTTATCCAAATGAATCTCATAAAATGCCTTCATATTTCTCATTAAACATACCTCTGAATTTATCAGGTAGCAAACGACTCATAAGTCATATTGGTGTCACCAAATTATTGGAGAGTGAGAAATGTTGCGTCGCTACGCCGTTTTAATCCTAATAACTATGCTAATCCTTCCAAGTTTCGCTGTTGCTCTCACACCTAACGTGACAGAGCAGTTTGAAACTGCGGAGTTTACCCTACAAACGTTTAATCGAAACATGAATGTGACAACATTTGTTGGACCTGATTATAGCAATGAAACTCTCACGCAATTCTTAAGAAGTGCCCAAGAGAGTATCTATGTTGAAATATACCAATTTACAAGCCCTGGTCTTCTTGCTTTAATACATGAAGTTTACAATGATAATCCATCGTTAGATATCAAAGTAATGATTAGTGAGCGTGTTGTTAGTGAAGGAGAGTATAACACATATACGATGTGGAATCTCACACAACTAGGAATTCCAGTTAGATGGACTTCTGACACATTCACTTTTTCTCATCAGAAATTCGTTATTATTGACAATAAAACAACAATAGTTCAAGCAGGCAACTGGGCTCGGCCGAGTGTTCCTCTTAATGATTGGCAAACTGGAACTTCTGGCAATCTACACTGGAAAAATTATGAAGGGAATCGTGAATTCAATATTGCAATGACAGATACTATCGTTACAAACTTCTACAGAAGTGTTTTTGATAACGACTGGAAAATAGGGACTGATTATAATGAAAGCACTGATGGCACTGGAACGGTGTTAAACTGGGGATCCATATCATTCGTATATTATCCCCGAGTCTTTAATTACACTGGTCATTTCTTGGGTCCCATGAATGTCACACCATTTGTTAGTCCAGATACAAGTCTTGAGGCAATGCTTTGGGTGATTAATAGCGCACAGGCTACATTAGATATCGAAATCCCCTATATCAGTAATAGCTCTATAGTGGTGGATGAGCTTTTGGATGCAATTGTAGCTGCAAAGCATCGAGGTGTCACTGTACGAATAATAACGGAAGAAGGCAGAAATGATAACCCAGAAGTGGCACTAGCTTTTGCTGAAGAAAACATCCCAGTTATCTGGATGGACCTCAGATTCTTCGCTGCTATTCACAATAAAGCATTCATAGCTGATGGGCGAATTGTGTTAATCTGTAGTGTTAATTGGAGTGAAGAGAGTATCTCCGAAAATCGTGAAGCTGGTGTGATCATAGAACATAATGGAATTGGAGCATGGTACCAAGCAGTATTTGATTACGATTGGGGTCTCGCAGATTATGACACACCTGAATATGTGAATGTTGGATGGTCTCCCCACATTCCTAATAGCTCTGCTGAAATCAATGTGACTGTATATGCCCATGAATATTATAATGACATCGATGAAGTGAAATTGGGCGTAAAAATCAATGACGGATCTTGGACAAATTACACAATCACATCAAATGCCTATCTCTCAGCTGAGCTTAATCTAGAGAACTTCTTCCATGTAATCGGGCCTCAGCCAGATGGCACAAACATCACTGTTATAGCCTATGTTGAGTCATTAGGAGTGGAATCACGTGGACTGGAGATGGTTATTCCTGTTCGTGATTCAATTGGTTCTGTTATCACTACTCCAACTCCTACAACAACGCCTGAATCACTTGTGCAGTTAATCATGGATCTTGCACCCTACATTGCGTTAGCGATAGTTGCTGCAGTAGCAGGAGTTTGTTTGAAGAAGAAACGTTAGGAGAACACAAAAGAATCTTAATAATCCCAAAGGGCTCTCGACGAGCCCTTCCTCTTCTTCTTCATAAATCAGGAATGTTCCGCCATCTCAGCAAATTTCAGGCAGCTATCTGCATCCTGCATCTCGCCACGTTTCTCGTGCAGACCCGCTGCGATTCTGTATGCTCTTGCCACAGCTGGCCAATTCTCTTGGGCATCAAGACATAGTGCCAAGGCTTTCCAGACCTCAGGATCGCAAGAGTCGTATTTCAACGCCTCATTGTAAGCATTGACAGCCTCCTGGATATCTAGTAGACTTTCAAGAGCTCTTGCTTTCTTTGTCCACAGCTCCGAATTGTTTGGAATATGTCTTAGTCCTGCATCAGCTACAACCTTTGCCTCTTCAAAGGCTCCAAGGGTAAGAAACGCCTCTGCCTTGTTTGAGTATCCCCTATAATCTTCGGGAGCAATATCGATGGCAAGATCAAAAGCGACAATAGCTTCGTCTTGTTCGCCTATGTGGATATGGGTCAGTCCAAGTTCATTAAGAACCTCTAGATTCTCTGGATCTAGCTGAAGTGCTTGCCTATACAACTCAATAGCTTTCTTGTTCATCCCCTGTTGACGAAGACTTCTTGCTTTACTAATACACTGTGCTAACGTCAATCCATCCAGAGACATACTTTGTTCAGTTCACTTTGTCGTTTTAATCATTCTCCTGTTAGATGTTAAAGTGATATTGATGATATGCATCTGAATTCTCTTGTTCCTCCAGACAACAAGGATTTTAACGGGTCCATTCCCACTCCAATTCACTCGATTCGTGAGGAAACTTGGATGAAGAGAGACGATGAAACATTCTTCGAGGACGACAACAACGAAGATGAAGACCTTACCTTCCCGGATGAAGATGAAGAAGATATTGAAGAAGTAGATGAACAAGAATACGAAGCTATCGAAGAGGTATTCTCAGACAGATATGCTGAGAAGTCTTCTGGATTCATTCTTGATCCATGGCCACGAATTGTGTTCATTCTTACAATCATTGGGCTTGGCATAGTACTCCTTACGCCGCCTGCATTCTGGGCTATATGGAACTACTTTATCCTTGCAGATTATTTTCTAATTGTATTCGTCGGTGTCGCAATTGTATTCTCTCTCGCTACATGGACTAAAGCCGGAACTCATAGATTGCGTTGGGCTGGACCGTCAAATGTGATTGTATCTTTAATCTGTGGAGGAATAGGCACTCTAGATACAGCAAGTTGGATTCTATCAGGCACTGGTCTCTTTGCTGGGATTGATACTCCTCTAATCGGTCTGTGCATGGTACTTGTCATCTTCTCGCTTTACACTCTATGGCTAGTCCAACGAAGTTTTGGTCCTCAGCAACGTTGAGCCGGTGACTGTGGTGGGAGAGAAACCTCACACTCTCACAGAGATTACTGAAATTGTCAGAGAGTTTGTTCGTGAGAGGAATTGGGAGCAGTATAATCGACCCCTGAATCTGGCAATCTCTACCTCTATTGAGGTTGGAGAGTTGCTTGAGCTCTTCCAGTGGAAGACAGATGCTGATGTAGAAGAGGCTCTAAAAGATGAACGATTTCGCGAAGCCCTTGCTTCTGAGATTGCTGATGTTCTGATATATCTCCTGAGAGTTGCTGATACTACAGGTATCGATCCGACGAAAGCTGTGATTGAAAAGATGAAAAAGAACTCAAAGAAATACCCTGTTGATTACTGGGAGGGTCGTGCTCCGAGTAAATTTAATCGTCCTGAGTAAGTCTTTTGTAAAGCCTTGGACGTCTATCAGCAAGGATATCATTTCTCTCTGTGATTGACTTGTCATCAGCAAGGGTTGGCTCAATATCCGCCCATACCAAACCAGTTTCTTTTGCGGTCATCTGTGCTATTCGATTTCCCTTGACATCTGTGATTTGAGAAGCTCCTGAGAAGGTGAGTCCTCTCTCGGTTCCCACTCTGTTTGCCGTAGCTGTAAACACACGGTTCTCAATTGAACGCGTGACCATGGCATCTTGGCAATAAGGCAGTACAAGATTAGCTGGGTGAAGAATCGCCTGTGCTCCTTTCAGTGTAAGAATTCGTGCGACCTCAGGAAAAGCCCAATCAAAACACACCATTATGCCGAATTGATATCCTTTGTATTCAATGACAGGAGGCTCTTCCTGACCTGGCAAGAACCAATTTTGCTCGTGGAGAAAGAGGTGGATTTTGTGATATGTTGCTATATGCTCGCCATTTCCTAATACTGCTGCGGAGTTGTAGAGACCCTTGGGAGTTCTCTCACATATTCCAGCGACAACTAGTCTTCCTCCTCCTGACCATGTGAGTAATTCCCGCGAAACAGGGCCCTCAGGAATCAATTCTGATGAACCACTTGCTTCACCGATACTCTTGAAGGCATATCCAGAGTTGCATAACTCTGGGAGTACGAGTACTTCAATATCAGATTTTTCAGCTTTCTCTAGGAGACCTCTTACTCGAATCAAATTCTCTTCTACATCTCCAATTAAGAGGTCCATCTGTCCAACTGCGACTCTCATGATATTAGCACCAACTCTAGATGTATGAGATTATGCTATGACTTCTTCGGTGACCTAGAAGAGACCATGTTGCATCGCAGTCTGACAATCACAGCTAGCCTTCTTTGGAATATGGCTTATCATCTCGAAAGTGAGTTTCCGTACTCGTTCCACATTCTCTGACATAGTCTTGAGAACCAACTCATGAGTAACAACTTCATCTCCATGAACATCATAATCAGTTGGCATTGAGATGTTCACAAAGCAAATGCCAGCTTCTCGTGCAAGAGCCGCTTCAGGATAGGCTGTCATCCCAATCACATCCCACCCCTGATTATGGTAGAACATTGACTCAGCTCTAGTTGAGAATCTTGGTCCGTTGATACAAACATATGTTCCTTTGTTGTGAACCTTGTACCCGATTATAGATGCAGTATCAGATGCAATTCTCCTAAGTTCAGGACAAAACGGCTCCGCAAAAGACAGATGGGCAATAGGTCCTCCTTCAAAGAATGTATCTTTTCTCACGCCAAATGTTCTGTCAAAGAGTTGATCTGCAATCACGAATTCTCCTAGTTTGATTTTTGCAGGCTGAAGACTTCCTGCTGCCGCTGGACTAATCAACCTCTTCACACCCAAAGCCTTCATCCCCCAAATATTTGCACGGTAGTTAATTGCATGAGGCGGAATGGAGTGTCCTCGGTCATGCCTTGCCAAGAATGCAAATGTACGCCCTTTTACCGTGCCAAGAATGAAGTTATCAGATGCTGCCCCATATGGCGTGAATACCTTTGCTTCAATTGGGTTCTCGATTACAGTGGAATCGTAGTTTCCACTTCCGCCAAACATCCCAATCTCTATAGGGAGTAGCTCATGGATTGCCTTTGTCTGACTCCTGTCGACTGCTACAATAGATAGATTAGCTTCAAACGCCAATTCTCATTCATCCTCACATTTTCTTTTTCCAAGCTTTATCCAGTGGGTATACAATCCTACCCAAGAAGCCCATGTGGGCCTTTATCTTCGATAATTGATCATCTGAGAGTACAATGTTGTTATATTCTCTTAGATGCTTCTTGAGTTCGATTGTGCTAAGTTCATTCACTTTCTCTCCCTCGAAGATTTTCATGATGAGGGAAGACACATCTTCATAGAAGTTCCATGGAAATATCTCCCACGCCCATGCGACTTCGACGCCAAAGTAGTCTGGCACAAACTTGGAACCAGCTATATGCATGAGTGTTGCACTTCTCACTTCCTTTGGTCCACACTCCTTAACATGATTTACTGCCATTGTGAGACTCTCACCGGTGTCAGTAATATCATCAATGACAAGAACCTGTTTTCCAACTACATCTACCGTGAGAGGGCAAGTTAGTTTTGCCTTTCCATCTTTTGTCGCCGTCACTCCCCAGTGATCAATCTTCACTGAATAAAGTTCCTTTACACCTAGGAGATCACAAGCAATTCGAGCGTGGATCCAACCACCTCTGGCTATTCCCACAATTACGTCCGGTTTCCATCCCGACTCCTTCACCTTAATGGCAGTCTGATAGGCATAATCATAGATGTCATCAAAGTCTAGTACATAACAGAGTGGACCTTTCAGTTCCATAGATATCTGTCACCATGTCATCTCCAGAATGACTTCGATAAAAGTGTGACTCTTTTGATAATTGTTTCTCAATAACAATAATAGGACTCTTGCTTATTCCACAAGCGATGCAAATGTCAAATGAAGACAAGTGTGTTGGAAAAGAACCACGTAAGGTCATAGCCCGGGTCATTAGCCAGAAAGGACATTGTCCAATCGGTCATAGGGTGGGTGATGTCATTGAATTCGATCACTATGGAGTTCGAGGTGATATGTGTATCAACGCTCTCTTCACAATGCTACCGGTTGTCTACGCACTGATGCATAATGCTTACTTTCCTTGGTCTGAAGATCATTGTAAGGAACTTCATGCATGCCCAGATCCAAAGAATCCGGTAGTATTCGAACTTGATAGGTCTCATCCAATGGATCGAAAAGCAACAGGTTAGTCTTGGAGGATTTCAAGGACTAATGAATCAAACTCGCCAGGTCTGAAAGATACTCTCACGATGAGTGATTTACTAGTTTTTGCTTCGATTGGTTTCACGAGTGGCATAAAAAGTTCCTTCCAACCATCTTCCATGGTCAATATGAGATCATCCATTAATCTTGCTTCGAACATTCCAGCGAAACCATGAACAGTTCCTGATTGAACGAACGTGAATTTTAGTTGCTTGTCAACTATTGCATCTGGATTAGGTATTCTGAGATCGAATACTGCTAGTTCAGAAAGATCAGCAAGATCTGTATTCTGTCCTTGTTCAGCTGTTTGTATAACTCTTGGGAAGCTGAGTCCCTCAATTTCAAACCTCTCCCATAGAATATCATTCTGAACTGGGCATGTGTAAATACTGACTTCTTCAGGGATTATTCTTCCTGAAGGTTTTAGGAGGTTTTCAACTGCATAATTGCTTGCAGCTATCTGCTGTTCGACAAGCATGAATGAGGAAAGCATTTCGCACATAACAACGTCTGCATGTTCGACAGGAGAGAAATCTGCGAAATGGCTATGAACAAACTCGATATTCTCCTCAACGCCATTTTTTCTTGCCGCGTGTTTGGCATAAGTCAGAGATTCTCGATTTACATCAATTGCTGTCACTCTCGCTCCCTGTTTTGCGGCCAAGATTGCTAGAATCCCACTCCCGGTGCCAATATCAATGACATAATCATCATTCTTAACCACTTTGTGGACTGCTTCATGAAATTTTCGTATCCGTGACCTGTGACTTAGTAAGCTTGCGGCATGAAGCATTGCGAATGGTGTTGCATACTCCCTGAACGACATGGTTTTTCCCCTATCAATGTCTACTTATAATAAAATGCTGGCAAATTGCCATGCCAAAGGGACAAATGAAACGTCGATAGGCACAGCGAATAAGAAGGCATAAACTCGTGTCTGATAAAGTACTCGAATCTGCGAAACGGGCCCTGGAAGAGTGCCGTCCGTTTGACGCTATAATAGCATTAGAACCACTAGTGGAATATGATGATGAAGACGTCGATGCTTTGGTCTATCTTGGTATTGCATATGTTCAAGCTGAAATGCCTGAAAAAGCAGTAGAAGTACTCTATCGTGCGGATGCGCTTGTCGAACAGCATTATGTTGTTGAGCTATTTCTTGGACGTGCTCTTTGGTCCTTGGGAAAAGTGGATTTTGCAGAAGAACATCTTCAGGAGGCACTTCGGCTCGATCCTTCTGAACCTGAATCCTGGATTGATCTTGGGCGTATTTACCTCCACAGATGCGAGTATGGCCAAGCCCTAAAACATCTAGAATTAGCACTTGAGCAGTTTCCTGAGGATATAAGTATCATATTCTTGCATGCACTTGTGCTTTATCGCCTTGGAGACCTAACTGAGGCAACAAAACAGTGGGCACGAGTTCATACACTTCAACCAGACCTCATGACGGGTGTCTCAAATTATGCATTCGTCTTGTTACTTCAAGATCGTTCTTTTGAAGCAGCTCCCTTTGTAGGATATGCTAATACAATCAATCCAGATGATTACAGGTCTCTCATCCTATTAGGTGAACTTCGATTTCAATCAGGAGATCACGAGGGTGCGCTTGAGTGCTTTGGGAAAGTATTGGATATTGATCCTATCAATATAGAAGCATTATCAAGAATTGCCATCATTGCCCACAACTCTCGGGATGAAAAATCCTGCAGAGAGTATCTTAGTCGTGCTGAAATGGAGCTTGGGCGAGATCCTGAATCATGGACAGGTTTGTGCAATGCGTATCCCTCCTTAGGGATGTGGGATGAGTATCTTGATTGTCTGATTCGGTGGACAAGTGCCGATGCCAATGCAGCAGCACCTTGGGTCATTCTAGCAAGAGAATATGACCGTTTGGGACAACTTGAACACTCTCGCAATGCTTGGAGGATGGTCTTTGAATTGAGAGGTTACGTAAAGATTAGATGCTTAAATTGTAAGACCGACACTCGAATTCCCTATGATCCCTTTGTAGGTTTCGATGTCTATTCTGACATGATTTGTGAGAAATGCGGAACAATAATTTACATGCCAGCAGGACTACCTTTTGATTGACGAGATGAGGTAAGGATGAGTAATCGAAGATATCCTATTCATCCCATTCCCGGAGTAGGCGCGATTGTTGTTGGTACTCAAGGAATTCTACTTGCAAGGAGAGATAAGGCTCCTGGGAAGGGTCTCTGGAGCATTCCAGGAGGAGGCGTAGAGCTTGGGGAGTCTCAAATTGAATCTGTGATACGGGAAGTCAAAGAAGAGACTGGAGTCGAGTGTGAAGTCCTAGAGCTTCTAGGTACTTCTGATCTCATTACAAAGGATGATACCGGTGCGATAGAGTACCATTTCTTACTGAATCATTACCTAGCAAAAGCAATTACCCAGAAGACAAATCCGGAAAATGCTGATGGAGAAGTGAAATGGTTTCATCCAGACAGCCTACCTTCTGATATGGCGAGTCCGCAGATTTTAAATCTCATCAGCTCTCAACGAAAGAAAATACTATCGATAATGAAAGATTTGAATTCGTCGAACATATAATCTTGAAATTGCCAATAGATATAAGAATCTCCGTCTTGTTGATTTTACAACAGCTATCCTAAACGAAAGGACGTGTTGATAACAATGTTTCGAACCATCATCGCACTATTAATTGCGTTAGTAACAGCTGTACTGATTGGGGCTTTTCAGATATTGAACCTCGACCTAGCAGCAATTCAAGCAATCATTGGCAGCAGTAGCATCACTGGCGACTTAATGGTATTAGGTGGCACTCTGTTTGCTTCGCTCTTGTTCCCATACACCACAGCAATGGCTGGAGTTTATTCTCCACTTGTTGCACTTGGTGTAGCTGGATTCATTGCAGGCTTACTATCAAAGAGTGGTGTCAGAATGCTTTTTGTATCTATATTTGCAATGGTCCTCTTCTTCCTTGGATTTTATATCCTTACATTTGCCGGGGATCCAACCAACTATGCCTTGATGTTCAATGTGGCCAGAAATATGGCTATTGACCTAGGCGTTGCATTTGGTCTGCTGTTTATACCAGGGATCATCGGTGCATCACTGACTGCAGAAGATTACTAATTGTTTAGTTAACTTGGATGGGGGTTATCACCCCCCATTATCCCTTTTTTCATTCTACTTGCTTAGAACACCGGCTATTTGTTGAGATGAACGTTGAATGAATTCATTTACATGATCTTTATGAATGAAAGCTCCAGCTGCCATTGGGTGTCCCCCAGCTTCAGCTACAAGGGTTCCATATTCTTCATTCATACTATCTGCAACTGAAACGAAAGTTTCCTTAAGATTAAGACCTCTTTTTGTCAAATTTTTATGTGCTCGTCCTGAGAGTTTGATCAGAGGACTATCATTGGACAGATCCGCACTAATTCCAATGACTGGTTTGTCAATAGGAATTATTCGAGAGCCTTGTGCCATACCAATGACCACGCCAATGATTGTGTCTGGTATCTCTGGATCGTTTACAAGATAACAACCAGCCATGGTTTCATATCTACCGTTTTCCAGCAATCTCAGGGCTTGCGCCAGATTCTGTCGATGTTGCTGCAGTAAATATCTCCCAGTTGGGATCGCCTCAGAATCGCCAAGAGACACCTTTACGCCAATCTCTGGGCGCCTATTTCGACCGCAGGCATTAAGCAAGGTTGAGAATTCCTTTGCACTACGCATTTCTGTCTTCTCGGGTCTATGCGTTAGGATAACTACATCTCCGATGAGCCCAGATGCCAATTGGGAATCGTTGTACGTTGCTATGATAAGCTGGATAAGCTTCTGGATGATTCTCTGTTTTTCATCACTATTGAGATCGACCCATGTTCGCCATTCATCATGGGCGTTCTTCAGGCTAATATTGAGTTCTCTGAAAAATGTAAAACATGCTTCCTCATCTCCTGTAATTCCAGGTAGGTAAGGGTCAGTATTATATTGCAATAAATATGGTAAGGGACGCGTATTAATGCCAAAGAAAGTTAGGTCTCTTGTTACCTTAATATAGCCTCCAGTAGTTCCTAATTCCAGAATCTTCTTATTAATTCCAGAGAATCCCTTTCCATAATAGTCCTGCAAATCACCCGTTGCACCAACGATCGCTAGTTCCGCAAGGTCAATGTTCTCCTTTGTAAAAGCAAGAGCAAAGAGAAAAGCAACACCTGCTCCAGATATATCGTAACTTCCATTCAACTCATGATAGCAAGGATTAATCTCGATCAGTTTCTTACTAGATGCAAGTTCTGAGACACTCGTGCCATTGCTCTGAGGTAAATGGTGATCAAGGATAATTGTGCGTTTTAAAAACTCAAATGTAGTAACATGATTTCTAATCAGCTCGATTTGACCTGTTCCAAAATCACTGAAAATAGTCAAATCTGGTTTGTATCTCTGAATTTCCTGACTGATTTCGATTATAGTTTCAGAGTTAATCTGATGAATATTTCGCCACTCAAATTCCTTCCTTTCTCGCTCTAGAACTGAAACTACAATCGCGAGAGCTGATATACCATCTGCATCAATGTGCGAGAATGCCATCACTCTTTTTGACTGCCTG
>Ga0224495_10002301_pt1 | contig 12522 bp, 9 predicted proteins | sample SF_Jul11_sed_USG_FD_168128 | JGI IMG/M metagenome (GOLD analysis project Ga0224495, IMG submission 168128) | Sediment microbial communities from San Francisco Bay, California, United States - SF_Jul11_sed_USGS_4_1 | ecosystem: Environmental > Aquatic > Marine > Sediment | place: USA: California... | reverse complement strand
GAACTTCAAAACCGAATCCACGCTGGTTTCTTCGACTTTGCTCTTAATTTCATCCAGTCTCCGGACCCTGCCGTACATATAGTAATCGCTTGCAATTCCACCGGCCCGGCTGCTCGACGATTCACTCTGCAGAATCAAAGCTGACTTCAAACCCACCTTCGCCCGTTGGATTTCCTCCTCGCTGATCCCCTCACTTAGCCGATTGAACTCACCGATTACACAATCAAGCGTTTCCTGTCCGGTTTCCGGCGTCGTCCCCGCGTAGCATAATATACCCGCCGCCTCTTTCAAACCGTGATACCTCGCCCCGATTGCGTAACACAATCCCCGCTTTTCTCTTACCTCTGTAAACAATCTGGCGCTCATCCCACCCGAAAGAACAGACACCGCCACCCGTGCATTGTAATAGTCATCATCCGTCGGCTTCACTGTCTCGGTCATCAAACCGATATGTACCTGAGCACCATCATTATTTAGATGCGTATAGGCTCCTCCTTTCGAGCCCAATGGAACCGGCTCAAGAGGCTTCTCTCTGTCGGCTTCGAACAGCTTTTCTATTTGCGAAGCAACAGCATCGAAATCATATTTGCCCGCAACGGCAAAAATCGTCTCAGAAAAATTAAAATTCTTCTTTACAATCTTCTCCGTCATTTTTGCCGTCAACTTCGTCAACTCTTCTATATTTCCTAAAGTGCTGCGCCCCAAGGGGCTTGGATAAAACTGCTCTCGCAGCTTCAGCATGACTTTTTGCCGCGGGTCATCATCCAAAGCGAGCACCGAGTCAATAGCTAATTGCCTGGCTAACTCGAATTGGTCTTCTTTCAATTGCGGCCTTAGGATAATATCCGCATATAAATCCAGGGCATCCGCCAGGTTCTCCGCCTCCAGCGCTGATCCAACGCTTATATGCGAGCTGCCCACCGAGGCCGCGCGATGCAGACCTAATCCATCAAGTGCATCCCCGAGCTCCCTGCTGTTTCTGTCACCTGCTCCCCTGAAAATCCAGTCGCAAATAACGCTTCCGGCCCCGCAGCAGCCTTCCGGCAGCCTCGCCGCTCCACCCGGCAGCATAAAGCCAAACGCCACCGATTCTACCCCCTCAATCGGCTCGCCTACAACAACCATCCCATTCTTCAAAATATGTGTATCAATTCTTTCCGTCATTACCGTCCTTGTTTCTTTCCTGCAAATGCAGCTTAAATGTCTAAAAAAGAAGTTCGCATTCTACAAACAATCAATCGGACTTTCAAATGCCAAATTGAAAAACACCCGTCTTATTGTTCTTTTCGTAATTCAGCGGCTTTTCAGCCTCCTCGATCCAAAGAGATGGTGCCACAACCAATTTGCCACTATCCTATCCCTCACATCCTGGCAACAAAAGTGTAAGCACCTTTGTTATGGGTATCACTACAGTTGAATTTTGATTTCAAAAACGCATCGATATGAATGACCTGCACACAGGAGGCATATTGTTCAAAGATCGCCTTCGTCCTGCCCATACTCAACTTATTACGATGATAGTAGTCAACAGCCTTGACGACATGCTCCTCGCCGGAATACATATTGAAGAAACCGGCGCAGACCTCTTGCCTTGTAACACGACATACTTCAGAGATAGCGGCTTCCATCGCCTCGACTGACAGGTGTTCAAACACATCGTGTATGAAACAATAATTGAAAGCATAGTCCGGCGCATCAATCTCAAGAATATTGCCCGCCTCGAAGCGTACGTTTGGGAACATCTGCTTCGCATTGCGTACGTTTTTTTCGCACAGGTCAAAGCCGGTATAGTCAAGAAACCGCCCCATGCTGTAAGCATCGATAAACCGGTAATCGTTAGCCGACCCGCACCCCGGTTCCACGACGGAAATCCGCTCGGCCCGCTCACCTTCCAGCACCTCTTGCCAGATCTTTTGGAACGTCTTCAGAAGATAATCAGGGATGGGTACATCCGTACTCTCTATCGGGGCCCAGCTAAGCAAATCGCATATATAGTTCGGCACCGCCAAACCGGCAAACGTCTCTGATACATACCCTGGAATCTTTACCTCCTCCGCTTTGTCTTTCCCATCCAGCAGGGAGTCCAATACCGCATGCAGCCCCCTTGCCGAAACCGATGTATCCAAAAGCCTCAGCAGCCAGTTAACAATCAGGCCGAACCGCAGCTCCTGCTCAATCATCTCTGCAAATTGCTCCCCGAATAACCGCTCGATGAGGAAATGTCGTGTCAGGATGCTCTGTATATTGATCCGCGGGTCTTCCACACCCTGAACCAGATAGCTGCGCAGCATTTCCTGGTCATACTGGCCCCATGACCTCTTCAGACCGTTAATTTCCCATTTGAAATGCTCTTCCATATCCTTTGCATCCTTGTCCATGATACATATTACCATTTTTCATGTTCTTTTCCAAGTCAAGTCTATTTAGCTAAAAAACCCCGGATACCAAAGTACTAATGCAAATGAGGCTTAGCTATACACAAGGAGCTTTCGCTCACGTGATTTGGTTTAATAACAACAAATACTGAAAACACAAAGAATGGATGTACTACGAGGTCAATGAATCCCCATATCGCTTATCGAGTCAAGGAAGCGAGAGTATATCTGAATTGCCGCGTAGCCTATCGAAAGAGTAAAGCCAATAACTAAAATCGTAATGATGACTTTAGTGACATTTTTATAACGCGGATTGAACCACACTAACGACAGGGCAAGTGGACCTATGAACAGCAGGGCGAATACAACGAAAGGCGTGCTAAAATACCATTTTGATATCGGTTTGGGTTTCTCAAGAAACTCGCCGCAATAACGGCACTTAACCGCCTCGTCCTGAATCTCCTCTGCACAAAAGGAGCACTTCTTCATAAGTTTCCTTACGAATCACAAGACGAGATACGATCTATGCTACCGCTGCCGCCTCTTCTTCGTCAAACTTATCGAATCTGACGCTTATCTTCTTACTTACCCCCTTTGTCTGCATAGTTATCCCGAACAGCACATCCGCGATACTCATCGTCCGTTTGGCGTGAGTGATTATTATAAACTGCGAATCCTTTTGAAATTCGCGCACCATAATATTGAACCGCTCATTGTTCGCCTCATCGAGGGCGGCGTCAATCTCATCGAGGAAGCAGAATGGCGACGGCTTCGTCTTAAAAATCGCAAACAGCAAAGCGATTGCCGTCAGTGCCTTTTCGCCTCCGCTAAGCAACGAAATACTCCTCGTTTGCTTGCCGGGCGGCCTCGCTATTATCTCAACCCCCGCCTCCAGGATATCTTCCGCTTCTTCGAGGAATATGTCCGCCTTACCCCCGCCGAACAGTCTACGGAAGACATCCTGGAAATGGACCCTGATTTCCTCAAAAGTCTCCCTGAATTTCTCCCTGCTCTGTTTGTTAAGACGGTTTATCAATTGCTGCAGTTGGCCCCGGCTTACGTTCAGGTCTTCAACCTGTTTACTCAAAAACTCATGTCGCTCCTCCAGGCTTGCCTGCTCATCTATCGCGTCGAGATTAACATTGCCAAGCCGTTCGATTTTCACGCGAACCTCTGTTATTTCTTCTCTCACCTGCTCCCAGTCCACCTCACTCTGGTTATAATCTTCATAGGCGGCCACCAAATCAATCTGCAATTCATCCTGCACCCTTTCAACCAGGTCCTTTCCTTTGATTTCCAATTGACCCGCTTCTATTCTAAGTTCGCTTATGGCCGCCTCCATCTCGCTTTTTTCTGCACGCCTCTCTCGGATATGCTGTTCCGTTTGTTTCTGTTCTTCTATCAGCTTCTCTACTTCTTTATGCAGCTTCGCGGTGTTCTCCTGTGTCTTTTCCTTTTCGACATACATCTCCGAAACCGCCGCTTCACTTTCGAGAATGTCCCTCGCCGCTTTTGTCAATTCTTCGCCGCAGCTATGTATTTCTGTCATCGCCGACTCTGTCGCCGCCTGGTTTGCCTGCATCTGGCTTGTTATATGCCCAATCGTCTGTTTAAGCCCCTTGCGTTGTTCGGTAATCTGGCCCAACGCGACCTTCAAGTCGGTAAGCCGGCTCATTTCCCTCTCCAACATACCTTTTTGCTCGGCGTATTTGCCTTCCAGCTCTTCTATACGCTCCGTCCGCTCACTGTTGACCGCATCCAGCTCATCCAGCTTCTGTTTTGAATCATATTCCTTCTGGACGGACCCGGCTATCTCCGTTTCAAGCAGGTCAATCTCACTGGTTATCAACGGCTGCTCCTGCCTGAGCCGATTTATGTTATGCTCCGAAACGCTTATTTTCGAGTTCACCTGCATCTTTTCCGTATTGGCCTCATAAACAGCCGTCCGAAGGTCCTTGCACAACTGGTCCAGATGTAAGCTCGTCTGATTGTTTTTCTCAATTTGTTCTTCGAGCGTTTCAATCTCCGACGTCGTATTGGCAATCGTTTGCTGAAGTTGTCGCACTCGGCTCTTTCGTGATATCAGGCCTGTTGTTTTACCTAAGGGCCCAAGTTTTATTGAGCCGTCACCACTCAGGAATTCACCCTCCAAAGTGACAAATTTATACTCCCCTTCCAGTTCCCCCGTCAGATCAACGGCCGCTTCCACCGAATCAACCACTATCGTTTTGCCGAGCAGCTTCCACATTAATGGTGCATATCTGCCCTCGTACTTTACAAATTCGACAAGCCTGCCTTTCACGCACTCCATTGACGACAAATCCTTTTTATCGACGAAAGGCTCTGTTCTGTCAAGGCAAAGGAAATTCACTCTGCTGTCAAGCTGTCCAATTGCCCCATCGGCCCCGGTGTCGGCCAGCAGCCTTCTTGTGCTGTTGACAACCAGCGCATCCGTTTTGCCTTCGAGCCCGGCTTCTACGGCACTGGCATACTCGAAATCGGCCGCAACAATGTCTGCAACCACTCCTTCGACATAATCCAGCTTATTATTTTCAACCGACCGGCTTTCCAATATGCTTTTAACCGTCGATGTAAGCCCCTCGCGCCTTTTCTCCATATCAATCAATATCGCCAGCTCACCGCTCAGTGTGCTCCTCGCCTCCCGGCTCGCCGCCAATCGCCTGTTGTCACCTGCGATTAGGCTATTGACTTCCTCTCTTTCCTTACGCTTGGATTCCAGGTTCTCCGTCAATTCGCTCAACACTTTTTCGATATCACCCAGCCGTGTCTTGTGTTGGGCCTTCTCCGTAAGCATATTCTCAAGTTCTGTGCGTGCATGTTCCGCTCTGCCCGACAGGCGGTCTTTCTGGCTGGACAAATTATCGCGGTAAACCGAAATACTCTGGATTTCGTTATGAAGTTGCGCCGTCCTTCGAACTATATCTATTACACCCGATTTCTCATCTTCCAGGTTTGCCTCTAATGAGGCGCATTCGGCGTTGATTCTCTGGATATCTTGTTGAATTTGCCCGGCATCTCGGCTCTTCTCTTCGAATCCCTCATCACACTCCACAAGCTCCCGCTGTATCCGCGCAGAGTCCGCCTTAAAAAAGTATTCCTGCTCCCTCAGTTTGTTCACTCTCTGGCCTGCCGACTCCTTTCGTTGCTGCAGTTCCGTAATCCTCGCATGTAAAAACTCTATTCGCTGCAGCCTCTGCTCAATCTTGCTCTGAACACCGACAAGCGAATTATCTGTTCGGTTGAGCTTGTTCTCTGTCTCTATTATCCTCCGTCCCAATTCACTCATCAGGTTATCTTCTCTCGCAACCTCCGCCGCTAATTGATCAAACTGCCCATGCACCCGCTCAAGCGTGCTTTCCTTTTCTTTAAGTTGTTTCTGGTTCTTGGCATATTCAGCCAGCGAGTAGTTTACCTGAAGTTCTTTCAGTCTTTGCGTATATTTCAGGTAGCTTCGTGCCTTACCCGCCTGCAGCTTCACGCTCCGCAATTGCTTGCCAACCTCACCCAAAATATCTGCAAGTCGAAGCAGATTTTGTTCCGTGCTTTCCAGCTTGCGAAGTGCCTCTTTTTTGTGTGCCTTGTATTTGCTTATACCTGCCGCGTCTTCAAATATGGTTCTTCGCTCTGTTTTCGATACGCTTAATATCCGGTCTATTTGTCCCTGCTCGAGAATGGAGTAGGCCCTGGCCCCTACACCAGTGTCCAAAAACAATTCTCGAATATCCTTCAATCTGCAGATTTTGTTATTTATCCGGTACTCGCTCTCACCGCTCTTGAATATCCTTCGTGTAATCTGCACCTCGTCGGTCTCGACCGACAACTGCCCGCTTCCGGCCCCCTCGGGATTGGAGATAACCAGGCTAACCTCCGCCGTCCCAAGAGATTTCCTGCTGCTGCTGCCGCCGAATATCACATCCGACATCTGCCCCCCTCGCAGGCTTTTGGCGCTTTGCTCCCCAAGCACCCACTTCACCGCGTCCACAACATTGCTTTTACCGCATCCGTTAGGTCCAACAATGGCCGTTATAGGCGAATCGAAACAAAATTCTGTCTTGTCTGCGAAGCTTTTGAATCCATTCAGAACAATTTTCTTAAGTCTCATTTATTACCCTGCTGTTATACCCTGTTTCTGGAATTATACTGTTGACGCACTCCATTTTTGGCCAACACGTACTCTTATTATCGGCCGAGAACCTCATTTCTCTTGATATTTAAACCCTATATTTCATCCTATACGGGATATGCCTTTTTTTTGCAGCAAACTCGCATATATACTACAAACTGTCAGGCCGCCATGCAATTAAGGAATTGAAAATCCGTTGAATAAATCGGGCCGGATACGTACAAAAAGGCAGAAAATCAATGAAAAGGCTGACCTTCGAGAGGCCAGCCTTTTCTCGAAAATACTCATGTTGTTAAACTATTCTAAATTTCGCATCGAAGCAATAAGTCAGTTCTTTCAAATCCTGGTATGGAGCAATTCACTAAAAAGACTCTGGAACTTCAATACCGCCTTTACTGGTTGTCGATATGGACAGGGTATAATCGGCTTCCAGTTCGACCAGAATACGGAACAATTCCTCAACTTGAGCGGCTGTATGAGGCATTGGAATTATCTCCATCTCCAGCTCATAAAACTGCTCCGGGCTCTCACCGGAATAAGTAGAAGTTACGTAATCAAGCGACATCGTATATTGGTCTCCGCCGCCTATCTCGAAATCTATCTTATAACGGTAATCGTCTATCTCCAGGAAATAATCAAGCGTGGATTCATCAAAACTCGGATGGTCGGATAAAGCCGCATCAACTGTATTGCAAGATTGAGGATTTGTGTCCCATGTAGTCGAATCTCCTTCTACAATGTCCGCTGCTGCTGCGTCACTAAGATTATCGTCCTCATACTCTTGACGCAGCCACGTTGCCCCAAAAAACCACACACCAAATTTACGGCACGGTATGTTTCTACTCAATTAAAAGTTAAGTAAATGTTGTAGGGCTTGCGGGAACAATTCACAATTGCCATCCATTGTAAATTGGCCGGCCCTGCTGAAATAAGCAAGTTTTTAGGATTTGAAATATTGAATGGAATATATAGAGTGAGAGATTACTTCGTTGCTACACTGTTCGCAATGACCGACAGGTAAACATCAGGATTGACATTTCTTTGGGCGGCTGTTCTAATGTCCATCCTCGAACGAGACGTTCTTAGGCTGCTCGTTTTGGGTATTTGGCTGAAGGACTATAAACGGGAAAAACCTGTGAAAAGTGAAAGGATGGTTAACTGGAATGGATGATATACAAATTTTCACTACGCCGATTCTGGATGGTATCAAAATCAAGGAATATAAGGGTATCGTTATCGTTCGTAATGTTCGAGCGGTGAATATTATCCGTGACTTTTTTACGTCATTTCGCGACATATTCGGCGGACGGTCGGGCTCATATCAGGAAGTTATGAAGTCTATGCAGGATGACGTTATTTCCGAAGCCAAAGAAGAAGCCAGGAAATTAGATGCAAACGCGATCGTTGGTTTCTCTCTGGACTATGATAACATCGGTGCCAAGAACAAGTCGCTCTTGATGGCATCGGCGAAGGGCACGGCGGTTGTCGTAGAATAGATAACGGCAAGAGGATACCGTCGAGAGCTCTTGCTGCCGGGCTTGGGTTCAGCGATAATGATAAAAAGACATTAAATAGTCTTTGAAAGGAGTTCCTTGGTGGCAAAAATGAAACTTGTCAAGTGTCTATTGTCGAAGAGAGAGAACGTCGTTCTAAAAAAAGCCGGCAAGGCCACACGATTTGAGTTAGCTACGCCGCCTTCGAAGGCTCGTTACAATTGGATTCTTTCGGCCTGTTTTATTGCTGCATTAGTCAGCGTTACCGGCTGCGCTTCACAGAGGTTGCCCGCAAAGGGCGAAGATTGGAAGTCTCTATTCAACGGGAAAGACCTGAGTGGCTGGATTGTGAAATGCAAGTTAGACGACAAGAACAAAGAGTTCTGGAGTGTCGAAGGCGGAACCATTCTCGCGGATTCCATAGGCAAAAAGAAACATGATTACGTTTGGCTGGTTACACAGAAGGAGTACAGTGACTTTATGCTCCGTTTACGCTTTCAGGCTTATCGGAATAGCCCGGGGAATAGTGGTGTCCAAATCAGAAGCCGATATGACAACGAGGCTGGCTGGCTTGACGGCCCACAGGTTGATATCAATCCACCGGGAGCCTGGCGAACCGGTATGATTTGGGACGAAACACGAGGTGTCCAACACTGGCTCTATCCAAAAGTGCCGAGAGGCAAATGGGTTGATAAATCGATGGCAAACCCGGACCTTGTTTTTTACTATAGCGATGAGGGGCCCGGCTGGAATGAACTCGAAATTACAGCGGCAAGTACCAGATTAAGAGCCAGTCTTAACAGTGTCAAAGTGATGGAGTACAACGGCGAGGGCGTTCTCAATGACGATATACACAAAGAACGAAACGTTGGGCTAAACGGTCATATATCATTGCAAATCCATACAAACGACGAGCTAAAAATCCGCTTCAAAGACATTTACATCAAAGAGCTTTTGGGGTCCAGGGTCACGAAATGAATGAGTCTATCGCCGTCGGGTTTTGGTGCGGTGATAGTGCAAAGGGAAACTGAGTCTTTATTGGAGAGAGAAAAGATATGAAGAGTATCGACTTGCGAAGTGATACTGTTACTTTGCCGACTACGGAAATGCGGGAGGCCATATATGAGGCTGAGCTTGGCGATGATGTTTTTAGTGAGGACCCAACCATCAACCGATTTGAGAATATGGCGGCGGAACGGATGGGCAAGGAGTCAGCACTTTTTGTGGTGAGCGGGACGATGGGTAATCTGGTATGCAGCCTTACTCATTGCGCCCGTGGAGAAGAGGTCATCTTAGGTGACAGGTCACATATGTTTCTTAATGAGGCGGGTGGAATGTCGGCATTGGGCGGGATTCATCCACATATCGTTGCAAATCAATCGGATGGTACAATGCGGTTGGAGGACATCGAGGGTGCGATTCGCGGCAGTAACGTACACTATCCCCGCACGCGATTGATTTGCTTAGAGAATACTCACAACAGTTGCAACGGGGCCGCCCTACCGGCTGAATATATCGAATCGGTGGCGGCAGTTGCCAAATCCCATGGTCTTTCGTTACACCTGGACGGCGCCCGTATATTCAACGCTGCTGTCGCGCTTGGGGTGGACGTCAAGGAATTAACGCGTTGTGTCGATTCAGTAAGTTTTTGCCTTTCAAAGGGATTATCGGCGCCGGTAGGCTCGGCAGTCTGCGGCAGCAGTGAATTCATAGCGGAGGCACGGCGAACGCGAAAGGTATTGGGAGGCGGTATGCGTCAGGCCGGCATCATCGCAGCAGCCGGTATCGTAGCTATGGAGCAAATGGTGGAGAGGCTCGCAGAAGACCATGCGAATGCCAGGCGACTGGCTGAGGGGATAGACCAAATAGAGGGACTGTGCATTAATGCAGCGGCAGTGCAAACCAATATAATTTATTTCGACTTAGTCAGTGACAAGCTGGACATTGAGACATTCGTAAAGAAACTTGAGAAGAAAGGGGTCAGGCTATTACATATAGGGGGCCCACGCCGTTGCCGGGCGGTGGCTCATTACGGTATTGAGGCCGAGGATATAGACGTTACGCTGGCGGCTATGAGAGAGGTCATAGAAGAGTCGTAGCTAAATCTTGAAGCTGTTATCCTCTTGCGAGTATGGTGATGGCAGACACTGGTTTTCTTACTTGTCCTCCTCATCTTTTTTGCCGCCGAGGAGGCCTTTGAGTCCTTCTACTATTTTCTTAGGTTTCAAAGTGTCCTTAATTTCGTCAGGGACTTTGTCGCCAAGCTCTTTGTCCAGTTTTCCCCCGAGCTTGTCGTCGATTTCCTTGATGAGCCTGTCTTTGCCGGCTTTTACAAGGGCCTGCTTCAATTCTTCGGTCAGTCCTTTGACATCGAATACCAGGCGAGGATCGGTTGGAGGGCCGACAATGCGAATAGTTGTTTTGAGCTCCTTGAGGGCGTCGAAGGCTTCGGTTGTCGTATTGGCGCCGAGGCCCAGGATTCCATTTCCCCGGCCTTTTGCCTGAAGGTTAGTGATGGCAATATCGGCGGTTAGATCGAGAATCTCATTCGTAGCGAAGCCATTGAATTGACCTGAAGCTGTACCGGAGGCGAACATCAAGCCTGCGTTTTCGCTAAGAGAGGATTGTATTTTTGCCATATCGAAGCCACCAAAGGTTCCGGTAAGCTTTGGGATTTGGTCTTTTGAGCCGTAGTCGATTGTAACCGTTATCGAAGCAGACGTATCAAGTGACTTTAAATCGAAAGTGACGGGCAGCCTGGCAGCCTTGGGCGCATCGCTTATATTTGTCATAAGAATTTTGCTGTTGGCGAAGGTCGGCGAAGGTATTTGAACATTATCGAGTATTACTTTTTTGGCCAATATTCGGGGCGATGCGGGTATGATAGCCTGTGCCCGAAGATAATCGAGGTACTTTTGTGGCACCTGCTTCGGCTGTGTGGCGGCTTTTTCAGCGTCTTTCTTTGGCAGCCACTTGCGGATTTTTTGCAGCTTTTCCTTGAGGGCTTTGGCATCTTTTAGATACTTTTCGAGCATGGCCATGTCGGCAGGGTCGAGATTGTGATCACACGGGTCGAAAACTTCCGGCTCCTGCTTGGTAGTGGATTCACTAACTTTGCCCGGCGCCGAGCGTTTCTGGTTGAACTTGACATTGGAGACATTAACCTGGTCCATCACCACCCTGCCCAAAAGCAAGTTATAGAGACTGGCATCGGCGGCGACTTTGCCGATGGTGAGCTGATTGTTATTGGGATTTTCCGGGTCGGTAACATCTATTCCAGAGACAGAGACCGCCCCTGTCAGGGCTGAGAGGTCGAGGTCGTCGAGGTTTACTTCGGCACCATTGGCCCGTGTCATTGCGCCGGAGGCATAATCTTTGATTGTGCTGTCTTTTATTACAGTTGTTGCGATTAGAAAGACGGCAAGCAATAGAACGGCCAAGGCGACCCCGGCCTTTCGGATGTACTTTGTTTTGGCGGTGAATAGTGACTTGGCGTCCTTTGTGCGTTTTCCAACCAGCAATCTATCCAAAATTCGTACCCACCGATTGGAATACCATTTTTTGAATTTATCGGAGCCTTCTTCGAGTTTTAACATTGCGCGGCGAAAGCTTATGACGGAGCGTGCCATGAGCAGTCCGGCGATGGCGCCGAGAATTGGACCGAGGATGACAGCAGACGCCACTGAGTATTTGCTGAAATCGGTCAATCCTATCACCGGTATTGACGCCAGCAGTCGCAAGAGTAAAGACAGATAAGTCTGTATCCAGGCGCCGGTGTGATAGAGGACCGGTGCGGCTGCGAAGCAGAGAGTTTTTCCTATACCGGCTGACAACAGAAACAGACCAATGTGAACATTCAATACGAGCACAAGTATTACTAAGACAGTGTGAAAACCGGAGAAGCCCGGCATGAGTCCAAACGAAAAACCAAGCATCACAGACAGGAAAATAGCGACAGGAGAAACGCCGCCTCGGAATATCGCAAAGAATTTTTTAATAAATCGTGGAAGAATCATATCAGCACCTCATTTTAATAAATAATAAGCTCAATTCTGAATTTGTTTCCTTTGCGTAATTTTACCAAGTAAAGGATGCGTGTGGCAAATAAAATTGCAGTTTTAGCGTCATCTGTGCTTATTACCCGAAAAAGCGGATTTAAAACAAAATAAATCTTTCCGTATGATTGATATATTTACGCAAAACCGAATAAGTATTTTATACTGAATTTTCTCGACTTGTGTCAAGGAAGGAGTAGAATAATATCGGCCTTGATTGGCACCATGCAATAAGACAACAATGGTTAAATATGCTTATTGTGGATGTGAGAAGATTACAGTAGTGCTGCTGAGCACAGATTTTAACATCGAAACCCGGAGCTTGTTTGAAAGGACAGGACAAATGAAGATTTTGAAAAATGCTACTCTTTGGTCTTTGTTGATATTGGTATCGCTTACTGACTCAGGGTGCAGTAAGAAGGAAGAGGAGGAAAAACCTGCAGTTGAACCATCAT
>Ga0224495_10002300_pt1 | contig 12522 bp, 8 predicted proteins | sample SF_Jul11_sed_USG_FD_168128 | JGI IMG/M metagenome (GOLD analysis project Ga0224495, IMG submission 168128) | Sediment microbial communities from San Francisco Bay, California, United States - SF_Jul11_sed_USGS_4_1 | ecosystem: Environmental > Aquatic > Marine > Sediment | place: USA: California... | reverse complement strand
TGCGACTGGATGAAGATCGTGGCTTGGGTCGGATCGACTCCCGAAGCGAGCCAGTCGATCACCATGTCCCAGGCGCTCTTCTCCACCTGACCGGGGTTCTCGTATTCGGTGGTCAGCGCGTGCCAGTCGGCGACGAAGAACAAACAGGGATACTCGGCCTGCAAACGGGTCCAGTTGCGCAACACACCGTGGTAATGGCCCAGGTGCAGTGCGCCGGTGGGGCGCATACCGGAGAGAACGCGGGTTTCGAACATGTCATCGGTCCATCTGGATGGGTTTGGGCACGCTTGCCCGCGCGGCAAGGCTCTGGAAAGGGCGTGATTCTATCAAATGGCACCCGGCCCGGCCTCCTCAATGCCCAGTTTCTGCAAATTCCCGCGCCCTTTGCGCAGCACCACCGGCAGGTCGCCGGTGAGATCGATCACCGTGGTCGGCTCGACTCCGCAGGGTCCGGCATCGACGATCAGATCGAGCTGGCGTTCGAGCCGTTCACGCACCGCCGCTGCATCGGCCAGCGGTGCCGAGTCCCCGGCAGGTGTCAGCGTCGCAGAGAGCATCGGTTCGCCCAACTCGGCGAGCAGCGCCTGCAGCGCGGTATGCGCCGGAACCCGCACGCCGATCGTCTTTCGCTTGGGATGCATGGTACGGCGCGGCAACTCGCGCGTGGCGCGCAGGATGAACGTATAACTTCCCGGGGTGGCGGCCTTCAGCATCCGGTATTGGACGTTGTCGACAATCGCGTAGGTCGCGATCTCCGAGAGATCGCGGCACATCAGCGTCAACTGATGCTTGTCGTCGATCCCGCGCAAACGCCGCAGGCGCTCGAGTGCCGCGGCGTCGCCCAGATGACAGCCCAGCGCGTAGCACGAATCGGTGGGGAACGCGATCAGGCCTCCCCCGCGCACGATGTCGGCCGCCTTGCGGATGAGCCGCACCTGCGGATGGGTCGGGTGTATGGAGAAGAATTGCGCCAAGATTCGTCGTGCGTGCGGTCAGCCGTCACACCGCGGCCAATCCGCCCATACCACGCGCGCGCCGGCCTCGGGCGCCGGCAGACTGCCCAGTTCCGCGCCCTCCCCGGGCCCGTGAAAATCGGATCCCGCCGACACCCCGATGCCGAAATGCGCCGCCAACTCGCCAAACTCGCGGTACTGACCGCGCGAATGGCTGCTGCTCACTGACTCGATCGCCTCCCCGCCCGCTTCCCTGAATTCACCCACCAGTTCCTTCATCGCCTCGGCGCTCAGCGCATAGCGACCGGGATGCGCGATCACCGCCGTGCCGCCGGCCGAAACAATCCAATTGACGACATCCTCGAGCCCTGCCCAGCGATGCGGCACGTAGCCGGGCTTTCCGGGAACCAGATAGCGCTTGAATGCCTCGCGCGGCTCGCTCACCACGCCGATTTGCGCGAGATAGCGCGCGAAGTGGGTGCGGCCGATCATCGCGGGATTCCCGGCGTGGCGTATCGCCCCCTCGAATACGTCTTCGATTCCTGCTGCGGCGAGTTCCTGGCTCATTGCGCGCGCGCGCTGCACGCGTCCGCTGCGCACCGATTCCAGACCCGCGACGAGCCCGGCGTTCGCCGGATCGATGCGCAGGCCAAGGACATGCACCGTCGCGCCACGCCAAGTGACCGAGATCTCGACTCCGTCGATGAACGCGATGTTCGCGGCTTCGGCCGCGACACGCGCTGCCGCAAGTCCGCTCAAATCGTCATGGTCGGTCAGCGCGAGAACCTCGACGCCGTGCAACGCGGCGCGACGCACCACCTCGGCCGGCGCGAGCGCCCCGTCGGAGGCTGTCGAATGGCAGTGCAGATCGATAATCACGCAATTTGGAGGAAGAATTCTTCGATGAGGCGCGCCACTTCCTCTGGGCGGTCATGATGCAGCATATGCCCCGCCTGCGCCACCGTGACATAGTGCAGCCTGCGAAACGCCGCACGTCGCTCGGCATGCTGTGCCTCGCTCAGCCCAGCGCGCTTGAGGTAGTCGGATTCGCTCGCGTCGACCCACAGCACCGGCGCGGTCACCTCGCCCCAGCACGCGCGAGCCTCCTCGTAGCGGTAGAGCATCGGATTGACGATCTTGTGCGCCGGATCGCTTCGCAACACCACGCCGCCATCTTCGCTCGCGTAGCCCCAGTGGCGCGCGAGAAATTCCGCGCGCTCGCGGGTGAGACGTGGATTGCCCTTCTGCATACGGTCCGCGAGCGCGGAGAAATTGTCGTACGGCTTCAGCCTCGGGCGCTCGCGCAGTTCGTCTAGCCAGCGCGCGTAGCGACGCGGCGCCTGCACCGGGTCGCTCGGCGCCATGCCCAGACCATCGAGATTCACCAGCTTGGCGATACGCTGCGGCCGCACCCCGGCATAGATCGCCGCGACATTGCCGCCCAGGCTGTGGCCGACCAGATTCACCGGCGCATCGGCCTGGATACGGTCGAGCAGCGCGTCCAGATCGGCGATGTAATCGGTGAACCCGTAGCAGTCCGAGCGGCCCCAGTCGGTCAGGCCGTAACCGCGCCAGTCCGGGGCATACACGTCCCAGTCCTGCGCGAGTGCATCGACCATGAACTGGAACGAGGCCGACACATCCATCCAGCCGTGCAGCAATACCATGCGGCGCGCAGGATCCCCCTGCCAATGGCGCAGGTGATAGCGCAGGCCGCGTATGTCGAAGAATAGCGATTCGCTGGTTCGCATCATGCTATCCGCTGCTCCCCCTCACTCCGACCTCCGGCGTCCTTCCCGATACCAGATCCGCCACCATCCTCGCCGAACCGCAGGCGAGGGTCCAACCCAGGGTGCCGTGACCGGTATTCAGGAAGAGATTCTTCAGTCGCGTCCGACCGACGACCGGCACATTGTCCGGCGTCGCGGGCCGCAAGCCCGCCCAGTGAGTCACCGGCATGTCCCCCGCCAACGCCGGGAACAGCCTGCGTACGCGCTGCAGGATGGCCTCGCAGCGCAGCGTATTCACGGAGCAGTCGTAGTCGGTCAGCTCGGCGGTTCCCGCTGCGCGCAACTGGGCGCCCAGACGCGAGACGACAATCTTCGCCGCCTCGTCGGTGAGACTCACGCTCGGCGCCGCGGCCTGCAGCGAGGCCGGCAGATCGAGCGTGATCGAGTAGCCCTTCAAAGGATAGACCGGAATACGCAACCCGAGCGGCGCGAGAAGCAAGGGACTGTAGCTGCCGAGCGAAACGACATAGGCGTCGGCATTCCATTCCCGCTCGTCCGCGCGCAGGTGCGATACGCGATCACCCGCGGCGATCAGCGCCTCGATCTTCACGCCATAGTGAAACCGCACCCCGCGCGCCTCGGCGAGTCGCGCGAGCGACTGAGTGAAGAGATGCGCGTCACCCGACTCGTCCTTCGGCGCATAGGCCCCCCCGTAGATACGCAGCGGGGTGTTGTGCAGCGCCGGCTCGATCGCCAGACACTCGGTGGCGCTCTTCAGGTCACGCACGATGCCGATCCGGCGCATCGATTCGACGTGGCGCGCGAGCGCGTCGAAATCGCGCGCCTCGGTGCAGAACTCAAGAATGCCCCGTCCACTCCTGCGGTATTCGATCCCGGTCTGCTCGCGCAGGTGGTTGAGCGAATCGCGGCTGTACTCGGCCAGACCGGCAAGCTCGCGCGCGTGGCGCTCGAAGCGCCCCGGAAAACATTCCAGCAAGAATCGCAGTCCCCATTCCCACTGCGCGAGACTGGGGCGCGGCCGGAAGATCATCGGCGCGTCCTCTCGCCCGAGCCACTCGATCATCTTGGGCAGCACCGAGGGCTTGGCCCAGGGCTCGGCATGCCCTGCCGAAATCTGTCCGCCGTTGGCAAAGGATGTTTCCATTCCCGCCTCGGGCTGGCGATCGAACACCGTCACCGCATGACCCGCCTCGGCGAGATACCAGGCGCTCGTCACGCCGACGACGCCTGCGCCCAGCACCGCGACTTTCAATGCACACTCCAATTCACTTCGTATTGCAGGCTATGATAGCTGCGATTTCACATCAGGAAAGATCCGGTTCGATGCCCATCTATTCCCTCGGCGAGCGGCGCGTGCAGTTCCGCGGCGCCCACCACTACATCGCCCCCGGGGCGAGCGTCGCAGGATCCGTGATACTGGAAACCGACGTCAGCGTCTGGTTCAACGTCGCGATCCGAGCCGACAACGACCTGATCCACCTCGGCGAAGCAAGCAACATCCAGGACGGCGCGGTGCTGCACGTCGATCCCGACTACCCGATGACGCTCGGCCGACAGGTCACGGTTGGACACAAGGCGATGCTGCACGGTTGCACGATCGGCGACGGCGCCTTGATCGGCATCAACAGCGTGATCATGAACGGCGCGCGCATCGGCAGGGGCTCGCTCATCGGCGCCAACAGCCTGATCGCCGAAGGAAAGGAGATCCCGGAAGGCGTGCTGGTGCTCGGTTCGCCGGGCAAGGTCGTTCGCGATCTCAGACGGGAAGAGCGCGAATTCCTGCTCAAAATTGCGCACGGCTACGTCGAACGCTCGAAACTCTTCAAGACACAACTTCAGGAACAATCCATGCCGGACTCGGCGCGATGAGGGCTGCCGCAGCCGTCTGCCCAATCGCGCCGCCGTAAACCGGCGCCCGCGACGCGGGCGCCGGCTTCTCACTTGGGAGCCATGCGGATCGCCCCGTCGAGACGTATCACCTCCCCGTTAAGCATCTCGTTTTCGACAATGCTGCGCGCGAGCTGCGCATATTCCGACGCCCGCCCCAGGCGCTGCGGGAACGGCACCATCTTGCCAAGCGCCTCCTGCACCTCGGCGGGCATGCCGAGCAGCATCGGCGTCTCGAAGATTCCCGGCGCGATGGTCATCACGCGGATACCGCTCCTCGACAAATCGCGCGCGATCGGCAGCGTCATGCCGACGATGCCGCCCTTGGAAGCCGAGTAGGCCGCCTGTCCGATCTGCCCGTCGAAAGCCGCGACCGAGGCGGTGTTGATGATCACGCCGCGCTCGCCGGCAGCATTCGGTCCGGCCTTGGACATCGCCTCGGCAGCGAGACGGATCATGTTGAAGCTGCCGATCAAGTTGACGCTCACCACGCGCGAGAAGTTGGAGAGATTGTGCGGCCCTTCCTTGCCCACGGTCTTCTCGCCGATTGCGATGCCGGCGCAGTTGACGAGTACATGCAGACCGCCGAATTCCTTCAGCGCGAAATCGACCGCCGCCTTGCCGTCGGCCTCCGCCGCGACATCGGTCCGGATGAAGCGCACGTCGGCGCCCAGTTCCTTGGCGAGCTTCTCACCCGCCTCTTTTTGCATGTCGGCGATGACCGCCTTGCCGCCGTTTTGCACCGCCATGCGCACCGTCGCCGCGCCCAGGCCTGACGCGCCGCCCGTGACGAGGAATACCGCGTCCTTGATCTGCATTATGCCTCCGAGGTAATTGCCGCAAAGTGATGGCCGATGTTAAGGCCGAATATTTCCTCCGGCAACCGGCGGGATCAACGAAAGGAGAACTTGCCGCGATCCATGGCCCGCGTCGTGCAAGCGATCTGGAATGAGTCCAATCCGGGAACGCGACCCTGCAACATACTGCCTGACCCGCATCGAAACCTCACGGCGCATGGCGTGCAGCCTTTATAATTTTTGTTTTCCGTCGCTCGCAACTTTCCACTTCCCCATGCTCAAGCTCGGTTTCGCCTTCGACGACCTCTATCACCGCGCCGGGCTGCTGCGACTGGACGGGGCTTTCCTCAAGTTTCTCGACGAACTCGATCCTGCGCTGAGCACCCGGCTGCTCGTCGCGCGAAACGATCCTGACGGCCTCGCCGCGGCTGCCGAATCCGAGCTGCTTATCGCGCTTGCGCCCCAGCTCGACGATTTTCTCGCCCACCTGTTCGGCATCGAAAACGCATGGCAGGCGCTCGCTGCCCGGCACCACCACCTCGCGCCACTCTACTCAGTGAAGCGTTTGTTCGTACAGCGTCGCGCGCTCAACAGGGTCAAGCCCGAGGACCTCGAGGCGCTCGATCCAACGCAGGCCGCTCAACAGTTGCGAGCCCTGTTCGGCGCCGCGGGCAACGATGATTTTGAACTGGCGTTCGCGCAGGCGGTAACCGACTGGCAGAAGGACGAAGCCGCGCATGGCGAGAAGCTCGAACTCGCCGCCCGCTACGCCGCTTGGGCTGCCGGCACGCCCGATGGCAGGGCAAAGCACGGTACCGGCATTCTTTTCAAGGCACCGCGCAAGCTCGACTTCATGCGACTGGTGCCGCTGCGCACCGATACTTCGGCGGGTTACGCCTTGCACAGCCTGCACGGCGGGCACCTGCGCCGGCGCGAGGGCTTCAAGCTGACCGATCCCGGGACCGACCTGGTTGGCGCGCTCGACCAGGCGAACTACTGCATCTGGTGCCACGAACAGGGTAAGGATTCCTGCTCCAAGGGGCTGAGGGAAAAGGCGCCCCGAGGGAACGACGGCGCCGCGCCGGCGGTCGGGTACAAGAAGACCGTTTTCGGCGTGCCGCTCGCCGGCTGCCCGCTCGAGGAGAAGATTTCCGAATTCCACCTGGTGAAGACGCGCGGCCAGCCGCTCGCGGCGCTCGCGATCATCGCCATCGACAATCCGCTCGCCGCCGGCACCGGACACCGCATCTGCAACGACTGCATGAAGTCCTGCATCTATCAGAAGCAGGATCCGGTCGACATTCCGCAGGCGGAGACGCGCAGCCTGAAGGATGTGCTCGAACTTCCCTGGGGATTCGAGATCTACTCGCTGCTCACGCGCTGGAACCCGCTGAACATCCGCCGCCCCGTTCCGAAGGCCCCGACCGGCAAGCGCGTGCTGGTGGTCGGTCTCGGCCCCGCCGGCTACAGCAGCGCGCATCACCTGATGAACGACGGCCACCTCGTGGTCGGCATCGACGGACTCAAGATCGAGCCGCTCGACTCGGCGATCTCGGGCATCGACCCGCTCGGCCGGCGCACGCCCTTTCGCCCGATCCGCGACCTCGCCGAATTATACGAATCACTCGATGAGCGCGTGATGGCGGGCTTCGGCGGCGTCGCCGAATACGGCATTACGGTGCGCTGGGACAAGAACTTCCTCAAGATGATCCGCCTGCTGCTGGAACGGCGCGCCGAATTCGCGATGTTCGGCGGCGTGCGTTTCGGCGGCACGCTCACCGCGCAGGACGCTTTCGCGGCGCCCGAACAAGGCGGGCTGGGGTTCGACCACATCGTGCTCGCGGCCGGCGCCGGGCGCCCCACACTGCTCGAGATCCCCAATGGACTCGCGCGAGGGGTGCGCGCGGCCTCCGACTTCCTGATGGCGCTGCAGTTGACCGGCGCGGCGCGCAGGGATTCGATCGCCAATCTACAGATCCGCCTGCCGGTGGTGGTGATCGGCGGCGGACTGACCGCGATCGATACCGCGACCGAGTCGCTCGCCTACTACGTGGTGCAGGTCGAAAAGTTTCTTGTCCGCTACGAGAGGCTCTGCGCAGAGCGTGGCGAAGCGGCGGTGCGTGCGGTGTGGGGCGCGGAAGACCGCAGCATCGCCGACGAATTCATCGCCCACGCGCGCGCGATCCGCGCCGAGCGCGCGCGCGCCGCCGCCGAAAAGCGTGAAGCCCGCTTGATCGAACTGCTGCAATCCTGGGGCGGCGTGACGGTCGCCTATCGCCGACGCCTGGTCGATTCGCCCTCGTACACCCTCAATCACGAGGAGATCGAAAAGGCGCTCGAGGAAGGCATCCGCTTCGCCGAAGGCATCACGCCGACGCGCGTCGAACTCGATGAATTCGGTCACGCGCGCGCGGTCAGGTTCAAGGCCGGCGAGGCCGAAGTCGAACTCCCGGCGCGTTCGCTCCTGGTCGCCGCGGGCACGCAACCCAATACCGTGCTCGCACGCGAGGACGCTGAGCACTTCAAGCTCGACGGCAAGTACTTCGCCGCCTGCGACAGCGAGGGAAACGCGCTCAAGCCCGAACGCTCGAGTGCCAAGCCGCGCCATCCCGATATCCTGATGTGGCGCAATCCCGACGGACGCTTCGTCAGTTTCTTCGGCGACCTTCACCCGTCGTTCTTCGGCAACGTGGTGAAGGCGATGGGCAGCGCCAAGCAAGGCTACCCCGTGGTGAGCCGGATGCTCGAACGCGTACCACCCGCCTCGCCGCTCGACGACGCCGCTTTCCTCGCGCGGCTCAACAGCGAACTGCGCCCGGTGGTGCACGAGGTCAGGCGCCTCACGCCGACGATCCTTGAAGTCGTGCTGCGTGCGCCGCGCGCCGCGCGGCGCTTCGAACCGGGACAGTTCTATCGCCTGCAGAACTTCGAGACCCTCGCCACCCGCATCGACGGCACGACGCTTGCAATGGAAGGCCTCGCGCTCACCGGTGCCTGGGTGGATAAGGACCGCGGCCTGCTCTCGACGATCATTCTCGAAATGGGCGGCTCGTCGGACCTCTGCGCCCATCTCAAGCCCGGCGAGCCGGTGATCCTGATGGGGCCGACCGGCACGCCGACCGAGATCGCCTCAGGCGAAACGGTGCTCCTCGCAGGCGGCGGCCTCGGCAATGCGGTGCTTTTCTCCATCGGCCAGGCGCTCCGCGCGGCTGGCTCGAAAGTTCTCTATTTCGCCGGCTACCGCAGGGCGATCGATCGCTACAAGATCGACGAAATCGAAAAGGCCGCCGACACAGTGGTCTGGTGCACCGACGAAGGCCCCGCGTTCACACCGAGCCGTGCGCAGGACCGCTCGTTCGTCGGCAACATCGTCGCCGCGATGCAGGCCTATGCGTCGGGCCAGCTCGGCGCGCAGGCGATTCCCTTTTCCGCCTGCGAGCGCATCGTCGCGATCGGCTCGGACCGCATGATGGCCGCAGTGGGACGCGCGCGCCACGAGATCCTTGCGCCGTATATGCACCCCACTCATCAGGCGATCGGCTCGATCAACTCGCCGATGCAATGCATGATGAAGGAGATTTGCGCGCAATGCCTCCAACCGCACGTCGATCCGAACACCGGCGAGCGCTCCTACGTATTCTCCTGCTTCAACCAGGACCAGCCGCTCGACGAGGTGGACTTTGCGGCGCTCAACCAGCGCCTGAGGCAGAACGGGGTGCACGAGAAGCTGACGGCGTTGTGGATCGATCGGTGTCTGAAATTGCTGAAGCTGAGGGCGGAGCGGGTGGCCTAGCGCGCTCCGCAGCTTCTTAACCGGTTTGGATTTTCATCGATCTCCGGCTTGAGTTGAGCGGTATTGAATTTTTCCGATCTCCGGCTTTTGCATGGTTGCGCTTTATGCAACCGTGCAAAAGGCGGAGACTCTGAGGGCGCCAAAACCCTTTACGAAATGACCGAACCCGCGAATTTGGATTCCCTCAGGGTCTCCCGATTTTGTACGGTTGCAAGGAGCGCAACCGTACAAAATCGGGAGATCGGAGAAATTCAAAACCGGGTCGGCGCACAGGCCGCACCGTCCGACTTCGCCCTCCCCCGCCCAATGCGCTACCATTCCCGTCTCGCTTCCCCCACCGAAGTCGGAGCCTTGGCATGACCTCGAAGTCCGCAGTCGCCGCCTTTTGCCTCGCCGCCGCGCTCGCCTCGAGCGGCGCCGTGCAGGCGCAGACCATCAAGCTCGGCGAGTTGAACAGCTACAAGGTGTTCACCGCCTTTCTCGAACCTTATAAGAAGGGCATGGAGCTCGCTCTCGAGGAGGTCAATGCCGCGGGCGGGATCAACGGCCGCAAGCTGGAACTCGTGATCCGTGACGACAACGGCAACCCCGGCGACGCGGTGCGTGCCGCCGAGGAACTGATCGTGCGCGAGAAGGTGAGCCTGCTGATGGGCACCTTCGCCTCGCATGTCGGCCTCGCGGTGAGCAACCTTGCCGCGCAAAGAAAGATCGTGTTCCTCGCCTCCGAACCGCTCACCGACAAGATCGTCTGGGAGAACGGCAACCGCTACACCTTCAGGCTGCGACCCTCGACTTATATGCAGGTGGCGATGCTGGTGCCCGAAGCGGCCAGGCTGAAGAAGAAGCGCTGGGCGATCGTCTATCCGAACTACGAGTACGGCCAGTCGGCGATGGCGTCGTTCAAGAAACTGCTCGCCAGGGCGCAACCCGAGGTCGAGTTCGTGATCGAGCAGGCACCGCCGCTTGGCAAGATCGACGCAGGAGCGGTCGCACAGGCGATTGCCGAGGCGAAGCCCGACGCGATCTTCAGCGCGCTGTTCGCCGCCGACCTGCAGAAGTTCGTGCGCGAGGGAAACCTGCGCGGCCTGTTCAAGGGCCGCGAGGTGTTCAACCTGCTCGGCGGCGAGCCCGAATATCTCGATCCGCTCAAGGACGAAACTCCGAGTGGCTGGTGGGTCACGGGTTATCCCTGGTCGGAGATCGCCACCACCGCGCACCGAAAGTTTCTCGACGCCTATCGCAAGCGCTGGAACGACAGTCCACGCCTGGGCTCGGTGGTCGGCTACACCGCCGTGCACAGCGCGGCGAGCGCGCTGCGCAAGGCCGGCTCGACCGACAGCGAGCAGTTGATCGCCGCGCTGAAGGGCCTGCGCGTCGACACGCCGTTCGGGCCGATTGTCTACCGCGCACTCGACCATCAATCGACGATGGGTGCCTATGTCGGCCGGCTCGCGCTGAAGGACGGGCAGGGCCGCATGGTCGACTGGCGTTACGCCGACGGCGCGCAGTTCCTGCCCACCGACGACGAGGTGCGCGCGCTGCGCAAGGACTAGGTTGCTCGGGCGGCACCTTGGCAGCCCGCCGCGCAAACCCCGGCGGGCTTTTTGTCTTATTCTGAGCCCACAATGACCGCCGGCGCACTCCTGGTTCAGCTGCTCAACGGCCTCGCGAGCGCCTCGTCGCTGTTTCTCGTCGCCTCGGGCCTGTCGCTGATCTTCGGCGTCACGCGCATCGTCAATTTCGCGCACGGCTCGCTCTACATGCTGGGCATGTATGTCGCGCTATGGTGGCAGGGAACGCTGGGCGCGGGCGCACTGGGTTTCTGGGGCGGGGCACTGCTCGCCGGACTCAGCGTCGCGTTACTCGGAATCCTTATCGAAGGCTTGGTCCTGAGGCGCCTCTACGCTGCGCCCGAGTTGCTGCAGTTGCTCGCCAGCTTCGCGCTGCTGCTGGTGATCAAGGACTTCGCGCTCTGGGCCTGGGGTCCCGAGGATCTGCTCGGCCCGCGCGCCCCGGGCCTTGCTGGCTCCGTCGCGATCGCCGGGCGCAGCGTTCCCGAGTACGACCTGTTCCTGATTGCGCTCGGACCAGTGGTCCTCGCGGCGCTGCACCTGCTCTTGCGCCACACGCGCTGGGGCATTCTGGTACGCGCGGCTACCGAGGACCGGGAGATGGCTGCGGCACTGGGCGTCAACCAGCGGATTCTCTTCACTGCGGTGTTCGCGCTCGGCGCGCTGCTCGCGGGTCTGGGCGGCGCGCTGGCGATTCCGCGCGAGCCGGCCAATCTGGGGGTCGATCTCGCGGTGATCGTCGATGCCTTCGTGGTGGTGGTGGTGGGCGGCCTGGGCTCGATCGGGGGTGCCTTCCTTGCCGCGCTGCTGGTAGGCGTGGTGAAGGCACTGTGCATCTCGGTCGGCGACGTCGCGATCGCCGGAAGCGTGCTGTCGCTCTCGAAGCTCACGCTGGTGATCGAATTTGTCATTATGGCGGTCGTGCTGGTGCTGCGTCCCTGGGGGCTGCGCGGTCGCATACCGGTGCTGGCGCGCGGGCCCGCCGAGGTGGCGCCGCTGCTGCACCTGCCCTCGCGCGCGGCGCTGGGCGCGCTCGTCCTTCTCGGCGTCGGCCTCGCTCTGCTGCCGCTCGCAACGCAGGGTTATGCGCTGGTGCTGCTCACCGACCTGCTCACCTTCGCCCTATTCGCGGCCAGCCTGCATTTTCTGATGGGGCCGGGAGGCATCACTTCGTTCGGCCACGCCGCCTACTTCGGCCTCGGCAGCTACGGCGCGGGACTGCTGGTGCTCAAGGCGGGCCTGCCGATGGAACTTGCGTTCGTGCTCGCGCCCTGCGCCGCCGCACTGGCCGCCTTCGCCTTCGGTTCGATCGGCCTGCGACGCTCAGGCGTCTATCTCGCGATGCTCACCCTCGCATTCGCGCAAATCGTCTGGTCGATCGCGTTTCAATGGGACAGCTTCACCGGCGGCTCGAACGGCCTGATCGGCATCTGGCCCGCGCGCTGGCTCGCGAGCAAGACCGCCTGGTACCTTCTGACGCTGGCCTGGTGCGCGATCGGGGTGGCCCTGTTGTGGCGCATGATCTTCTCGCCCTTCGGTTTCGCGTTACGCGCGGGACGCGACTCGCCGCTGCGCGCCGACGCGATCGGCATCGACGTGCGGCGCAATCAGCAGGCAGCCTTCGTCGCCGCGGGTTTCACCGCCGGGCTCGCCGGCGCGCTGTACGTGTTCTCGAAGGGGTCCACTTCGCCCGAGACGCTGGCGATTCCGCGCTCGGTCGATGCGCTGGTGATGGTGCTGCTCGGCGGGGTGCAGACTTTGAGCGGCCCG
>Ga0224495_10002299_pt1 | contig 12534 bp, 4 predicted proteins | sample SF_Jul11_sed_USG_FD_168128 | JGI IMG/M metagenome (GOLD analysis project Ga0224495, IMG submission 168128) | Sediment microbial communities from San Francisco Bay, California, United States - SF_Jul11_sed_USGS_4_1 | ecosystem: Environmental > Aquatic > Marine > Sediment | place: USA: California... | reverse complement strand
ATAAAGTAGCCAAGTGCTCAGGATGGAAGAGCGAGACACAATGCCGATTTGCCACGGATACACACGGATAGAAGCACATGACCTTGCATCATGAGAAATTGACCGAGAAGATACTGGGAGTCAGCTTCGAAGTGTTGAATGAGCTGGGGCACGGCTTCCTCGAAAGTGTGTATCACAAGGCACTTGTTATTGCGTTCCAGCAGGCCGGGTTGGATGTCCAAGAACAGGTTCCGCTCAAGGTTCTGTTTCGCGGACAAACCGTGGGCGATTTTTACGCGGATATTGTCGTGGAAGGACAGGTTGTGCTGGAACTTAAGTCTGCAAAGACGCTCTCCGGCGAACATGAGGCTCAGTTGGTCAATTATCTGAAAGCAACTGGCATGAAGGTTGGTCTCTTGCTTAATTTCGGAAAGCCAAGGCTTGAATGGAAGCGTCTGGTGTTTTAGGTATCCGTGTCTATCCGTGTTCATCCGTGGCAAAGAAAAATACGTAGACTTGTACTGAGGTGATCCCATGGCCGAAGAGCACGAGCTCATATCCGACGAAGTCAAGAAGACGATCAAAGAGACCTTCTTCAACAACATGAAGGACGACGTGGCCATCGAGGTCTACACGCTGGCGGGGATGAACGACCAGTACAACGACGCGGTGATCCGGCTGATCAAGACCCTTGCAGGCCTGACAGACAAGCTCAAGGTCTCCTACCACATGGTAGGCGACGACCATGCGAACAAGCGCAATGTGACCCGGTCGCCTACGATCCTGATCGCACCGGACAAATATAGCCTCCGGTTCACCGGCGCGCCTGTGGGCGAAGAAGGCAGGTCCCTACTGCTCGCCATCATGATGGCGTCAACCGGCAAAAGCGTTCTGTCCGAACCGGGATTAAAAAAGATCGCCGAACTCCGCGACAGGCGTCATATCCAGGTCTTTGTCAGTCCCACCTGACCTTATTGTCCGCAGCAGGTCCTTGCTGCCATGTCCGCCGCGGTCGCGAGACCGGAGTTCGTTTCCGCCGAGACTGTCGAGATCTACGAGAACAAGGATCTTGCCGACAAGCTGGGCTCCACAGCGGTTCCCCAGACCATGATCAACGACCGGTTCACCGGCGCCGGACTCCAGCCTGAGCCGTGGTTCCTTGAATCGCTTTTTACGCTCAAGGAACCGCAGGGTGACACCGCGCAGATCTCCGGCGAACCGCAGGAAAAGGACCTGGTGATAATCGGCGGGGGACCGGCCGGTCTGACCACTGCTATCTACGCTACTCGCGCCGGCCTTGATTGCGTGGTGATCGAGAAGGCCACCCTCGGCGGTCAGATCGCCATTACTCCGTTGGTGGAGAACTACCCCGGTTTCATGCGCATCGGCGGCAAGAGCCTGGTGGACCTGATCGCCCAGCAGGCTGCCCAGTATTCCGAGATCCACCAGGGCGAGCAGGTGCTCGAGGTGAAGCGGGACAAGCAGGACGGCAAGTACTACCTCAAGACCAGCCAGGGGATTTACATTACCAAGGGGCTGGTCATCGCGACCGGCGTGGGCAACCGCGCGCTCCCTGCGCCGGGAGCGCAGAAGTTCTACGGCAAAGGGGTCTCCTACTGCGCTACCTGCGACGGCTACTTTTTCAAGGAAGGGAAGAAGGTATATGTCGTCGGCGGCGGCAACACCGCGGTGACCGACGCGCTCTATCTGCACAACCTTGGCGCAAAAGTGACGCTGGTGCACTGGAAGGAAAGCCTGCGCGCTGAAGCGAGGTTGCAGGAGAGCCTGAAGCAGACCGGCATTCCGATCCTCTGGAACAGCGAAGTGCGGGAGGTCAAGGGCGACAAGTCCGTCAGGTCCCTCAAGATCGAGAACACGAAAGAAGGCAAGACCATGGAGGTCGATGCCGACGGCCTGTTCGTGGCTATCGGCTATGTGCCGAACACCGAGATCGCCCGGATGCTCGGCCTCGAACTCTCGCCGGAAGGTTATATCAAGACGGACCTCACCACCATGCGCACGGCACTTCCTTTTGTCTACGCTGCCGGCGATATCACCGGCGGCATGAAGCAGATCGTGGTCGCCGTTGCCCAGGGATCCATGGCCGCGATGACGGCGTTCGAGGAGATTCAGGGGGCGTATAAGAAGACTGTAACGAAAACCTGACTTGCTCCCTGTTGCACTATAATGCACCCATCTTTTTGGTGTCACCTTTTTTCCTGCCCGAAAAATACCCTGCAACATCCCTGATAGAACTTGACCTGAAACCTATCTAATAATATAGTTGCAATTGCAATATCAGGGCACATCCTTCCCGACAAAGGTGAAAGGATGAATACCCGGTTTTTTTCCTTTATCGAAGAACGGAATATGCGCTGAACGATAACGATACTGAGCGCTTCGTGACAGGACCTGCTTCGTAACAAGCACTGTTTTCGAGGGCATGGAACAGCCTGCAGGTGGTCCATGAATTCTTGGCATAGGGGGATCAGTTGATGAGCCGAGTTGTGGTCGCAGGGAAGAGAAGACGCATCATGGGTGTCCTTTTGTTACTGTCCATCGTCGTTGCCTTTGCTCTCGTGCCGCAAACAGCCATGGCCGGAGCGAACCAGTGGACAACGACCGGACCTTACGGCGCATATACCTATGCCCTGGCTGTATCGCCGGCCTACGCCAACGATCAGACGCTCTTCGCAGGTACGTATTCCAACGGCGTCTACAAGAGTGTCGATGGGGGCGTGACCTGGAGCCTTGCTTCCACGGGGATCACGGATCTCTATATCCGGGCACTTGCTCTCTCGCCCGGCTACCAGACGGACCAGACCGTCTTCGCAGGGGGGAGCACCGGCGGGGTGTTCAAGAGCACGGACGGCGGCGCTACGTGGAGCGCCGTAAATGGCGGAACGCTGGACAAGCGCATCTACGGGCTCACCCTTTCCCCGAACTATGCGACGGACCAGACGATCTATGCGGGAACGGAAAATGGCGTCTATAAGAGCGTAAACGGCGGGGCGAGCTGGAGCTTCGTGTATAACCCCGGGGCGGCGGTCTACTCGATTGCCCTGTCACCCGTTTTTTCGACGGACCAGACGATCTACCTTGGAACGAACGGTTACGGCGTACGGAAAAGCACGAACGCAGGAGCGAACTGGACCGCGGTGAACAGCGGCATCACGAACCTGCGGATATTCGCCGTCGCTCTCTCGCCGAACTTCGCCGCTGACGGGACCCTGTTCGCAGCCTCGCTGGGCGGCGGCGTGTTCCGGAGCACGAACGGCGGCGCAGCCTGGAGCGCCGTGAATACGGGCCTGACGAACCAGACCGTCTATGCGTTCGCGATCTCCCCCGGGTATGCTGCCGATCAGATGATCTACGCCGGAACGACGAGCGGGGTGTTCAAGAGCACGGACCGCGGCGCCGCCTGGAGCGCGATCAACACGGGGATCACCGATCTGAACATCCGCGCCCTCGCGACGTCGCCGGCGCATGCAACGGACCATATCCTGTTTGCCGGCTCCAGCACCGGCGGCGGTGTGCACAAGAGCACGGACCGCGGCGCGAACTGGGTCCGGACTGCTGCGGGTCTCACGAACCTGCATGTCTATTCGCTCGCGTCATCACCGGATTATGCCACGGACCGCACGATCCTCGCGGGCACGAACGGCGGGGCCGGCATCTACCGGAGCACGGACGGCGGCGTGAGCTGGAGCGATTCGGGCGCCGGCATCACGAACAGCCCGGTCCATGCGATCGCCTTCTCGCCGGACTATGCGTACGACCGCACCGTGTTCGCCGGCACGAACGGCGGCGGGGTGTTCAAGAGCACGGACGGCGGCGTCACCTGGACCAGCACGAACACCGGCCTCACGGGTCTCTTCGTCTATGGGGTGACGATCTCGCCGGCCTACGTAAGCGACCAGACCGTCTTTGCCGCCACCAGTTCTGCGGGGGTGTTCCGGAGCACAGACGGCGGCGCCACCTGGAGCGCCGTGAACGCGGGGAGCGGGACCGCGACCATGAAGGCATTGGCCATCTCGCCGGATTTTGCGAATGATCGCACGGTCTTTGCCGGTTCCTTCGGCAACGGGGCTCTCTACCGGAGCACGGACGGAGGCTCGAACTGGTCCACAGTGCTCGCGAACGTCGAGGCGATGGCGCTTGCGGTGTCGCCGGACTACGCAGCGGACCGGACGATCTACGCGGGCAACAGCAACGGCATCATCCTCAAGAGCATTGATAACGGACTGAGCTGGACCCTGTCGAACACGGGCCTCGGGAGCCAGACCGTGCGGAGCATGCATCTTTCCCCGGCATACGGTTCGGACCACACAGTCTACGCTGCCACGGACAATGGCGGCATCTATAAGAGCGTGAATGACGGGGGAAGCTGGAGTGCGATGAACACGGGGCTTGCGAACCTTTCGGCGTTCGCGGTCATGGTGCCCCCGACCTATGCATCCGACCAGACGGTCTTTGCCGGCGTGCGGAGCTCGGTGTATGGTTATCAGAATACCCTGCCCACGACCCTGGCGAGCGCGGCGGGTTACCGGTTCGGCACCTGGACAGCTCTCGGCACCGTGGCGGTAAGCCTGTCCGCCACGGACCGCTCCGGGACCGGGATCGCTGCCGGCTACCCCCGGGTCTGCATCGACAGCTCCGGCACCTGTACGCCGACCAGCGCCTACGCCGGGCCGCTCACGGTCACCTGCGCCGCGGGCAGCTCGTGCGTCCAGTATGTCCGGTTCTACTCTGCGGACAATGGCGGCGGCATCGAGCCGGTGGTGAGCATGGCGGTCAGGCAGGATGCCGCAGCGCCGGTGACCACGGCGTCGCCAGCCGGCGGTAGCTATACTGCGCCGCAGAATGTGGTGCTCACGTGCCTGGACGTGGCCGGCAGCGGTTGCGCGGAAACCTATTATTCGGTCGATGGATCGGAGCCGACACAAAGCTCAGCCCGCTATACGGGACCGATAACCATTGACGGGACAGCAACGCTGAAGTTCCGGTCCATTGATGCGGCTGGCAATCTGGAACAGCGGGTCGCGAGCGAGGTCTATTCCCTTGTGGCGGCGTCAGCGACCCTTGCGGCGAGTCCCGCAGGCGCGCAGGTCGTCGGTACGCCGCTCACCTTCACGGCGCAGGGCAACGGCGGATCCGGAACGTATGAATACCGGTTCTACCGCAAGCTGAGCACTGATGCCAAGTGGACCCTGGTGCGGGACTATGCTTCCCCCAATACCTGGACCTGGGACACGGCCGGCGCTACGCCGGGGGTGTACACGGTAAAGGTGTCCGTTCGCTGCGCCGGATCCACTGCTTCCCAGGAAGCGTATGCGACCGCAAGCTGCTCCCTGGTGACCGAGGCGCCCGCGACCGGTGCTGCGCTCTCGGCAAGTCCGACAGGGGTGCAGATGATCGGCACGCCGCTCATCTTCACGGCTTCGGGCAGCGGCGGATCAGGGACCTACGAGTACCAGTTCCTCTACAAGCTCAGCACGGATGCGAAGTGGACCGTGGGCCGGCCGTACGATCCCCAGAATGCCTGGACCTGGGACACGACCGGTATCGCGGCCGGCGTCTATAGCGTAAAGGTGATGGTACGGAACGCGGGCTCCGCGGCATCCATGGAGGCGTCGGCAACGATCGCAGCCGTGCTCGTGACCGAGGCTCCTGCCACGGCGGCAACGCTGGTTTCCGATCTCAGGAGCCCGCAGCCGATGGGGACCTCGATACTGTTCACGGCGGCAGGTGCCGGCGGCAGCGGGTCCTATGAATACCGCTTCCAGCTGAAGGGGCCGGGTGCAACGGTCTGGACGACAATGCAGCAGTATTCCTCGCTCAATACCTGGTTGTGGGATACGAGCAGCGGCGAGCCCGGCCTCTACACCATCATGGTGCAGGTGCGGAACACCGGATCTGCCGCCTCTTCGGAAACGTCCAAGAGCATGGGCTACCTCCTCATGCTTCTGCCTCCGGCAACAGGTGTGGACCTGACGACAACGTCGACGAGCCCGACCATGCGCGGTCAGATCGGGTTCACCGCGGCCGCGCAGGGAGGCACCGGGGCCTACGAATACCGGTTCCTGGTGAAGCACAGCGCTGCAGCGGACTGGACCGTGGCGAGGGAGTACGATCCGAACGGATTCTGGACCTGGGACGCCGTCGACGCGCTCCAGTGGCCGGCAGGCCGGTACTCCATCCAGGTGCAGGCGCGGAGCGCGGGGAATTCCACGTCCGCTGATGTGTCGAAGACCGTGTACCTCGTGATCGCTGATATGCCACCGGCGACGCTCCTGACGCTGGCATCGGAGCGTCCCTCACCGCTGATGCAGGGCCAGACCGTGATCTTCACGGCCCAGGCATACGGCAACGGGCCCTCCGGCTTTGAATACCAGTTCCGGGTGAAGGACGCTGCCGGCGCGATCGTCTATTCCTATCCGGAGCCGGGTTCCTGGATGGCCCTGGGTCAGGGGCAGCCCTTCTCCAACTGGTATGCCTCGCCGGCAGGGACCTACACGATCCAGGTGCTTGCCCGGGCCATCGGGAGCGGGACCGAGTACGACGTGATGCAGTCGCTTCCGTTCACCTGGACGGAGCTCGAGCCGGCAAAGGCGCTGACCCTGGAGACGAACGTCGCCAGCCCGGTCCTTTGGCCGCAGGCAGTGAACTTTACGGCACAGGCCTATGGAGGGAACTCCTGTGATTATGAGTACGGGTACATTGTCAAGGACAGCTCCGGCGCCACGATCGTTCCCCAGCAGGGTACCATGGAGTGGCAGCGGTACTGTACGCTGACGACCCTTTCATGGACCCCTGATCAGCCGGGAACCTACACGGTCCAGGTCCTCGCCAGGACCCCTGGCAGGCAGCCCGGGGACAATGGATACGATGTGACCAGGAGCATGGTTTTCACCTGGTCGCAGGTCCGCCCTGCCACATCGCTCAGCCTTTCAGCGGACCTGCCAAGCCCCTGGAACCGGTTCCTGGGCACGCCTCTCATTTCCGCGCAAGCCCATGGCGGCGATGGCACCTACGAATACCGGTTCGTAGTGAAGGACAGCGCCGGCAAGGTCGTGCCGAGCAGCGACCCTTTCCAGAACGGCTGGGTCAATCTCGGTCCGGAAATGGCAGTGCTTGCCCTCGACCCCGGCAAGCCGGGCAACTATACCATCCTGGCCATGGCGCGCAGCGTGGGAAGCGGGACCGCGTATGATGTCAAGGAAACCCTATCCTTCACCCTGACCGATTATGATCCTGCGAGGTCCGTGGTCCTGACAGCGAACATGCTGGGACCCAGCCCTGCTCCCCCGCAGCAGGTGGGTTTCTGGGCGCAGGCCACCGGATCCACAGGGCCTTATGAATACAAGTACCAGGTGGTCGATGGGAGCGGGACGGTCGTGTATCCGCTTCCGGGTGCAGAGCATCCGTGGTCCCTGGAGAGCGGATTATTCTGGGGTCCACAGTCTGCGGGGCGGTTTGTCATCCAGGTCAAGGCGCGCGTCCAGTTCGGCGGCCGTGAGATTGGTGATGATTCCTTTGACGTGTCTGATGCCATGGAATTCACCTGGTCGAACAATGGGCCTGTCAAGTCAGTGAGCATCTGGGCGGACCAGCCCAGTCCGCGGTCCAGGGGTTACGGGTCAACGACCTTCGGCGCACAGGCCTGGAGTGACAATGGTTCTTCATTCGAATACCGGTTCCTGCTGAAGGACAGCACCGGCGTCACGATCGATCCGGTGCCTAACTGGGACATCCCCTGGAAGACCGACGCGGGGTTCTCCTGGACGCCTCCCAAGGCAGGCACGTACACGATCATCGTGATGGCCCGCACACTCAGCGGTCTTTCATCCTACGATCCGTTCTCTGAGGCCTCTGATTCGCTGGAGTTCACCTGGACGGACAGCGAACCAGCCAGATCGGTAAGCATGGTGCCGGACCGGCCGAGCCCCCAACGGATGACCGAGGGACCGGTGAACTTTGCTGCTGTGGCAACCGGCAGCATGACCGGATACGAGTTCAGGTACCAGGTCCTGGACAGCACCGGCGCTGTTGTCTACACCTCCGTGGACCAGCCCTCCAATCCCTGGACCACGAACAACTCGTTCTCCTGGAAGCCCGCGCGTGCGGGGAAATACGCTCTGCAGGTGTTCGCGAGAAGCATGGGCGGCAGGCTGGCCGAGGACGCCAATTACGACGTGACCTCGGCAACCTCCTTCACCTGGACCGACATCGATCCGGCAACATCCCTTGTCCTGACCTCGGACCTCGCCGGCCCCGTATCGTACAACAGGCCGGTCCAGTTCACTGCCCAGGCATCGAGCCCCTATACTTCGAGCTTCGAATACCGGTTCGTGGTGAAGGATGCCAAGGGGAACGTGGTATACGACTCCCAGCAGGGGCCGGGCATATGGTCTGCAACCAACACCATCATCTGGTCGCCCGTAGCGTGGGAGCAGGCTGGACAGTACACCATCACGGCCTATACCCGGGGGATCGGAAACCCTCAACAGTATGACGACAGCTATGATGTTTCGAAGTCCTTGAGCTTTACCTGGACAAGAAACGAAAATCTGAAGCGGATTGCTTTGACAGCGGATCGTGTAAGCCCGGTCTCTTATGGCTATCAGGTCCTGTTCAAAGCAGAGCCGTATCCTGATTGGGGTGGATATGAGTATCGGTTTGTCGTGACGGACAGCAAGGGGAACGTCGTGCATGCTCCTCAACCGTCCTGGTCAGGAACGTCAACGCTCTCCTGGTCTCCCTGGAAGGCCGGTACCTACCGGGTCCAGGTATTCGCCCGGCAATATAGTTCCTGGCTGCCTGGCGATGATACCTATGAGGCTGCAGATTTCTTGGAATTCACCTGGGCAAACAATGACGAGCCTGTGATGAGGGTCAGCCTGACAGCGGACCAGGCAAGTCCTGTTGCCAGCAGCTCCCTGGTGACCTTTACTGCCCAGCCGTTCGGTTCTGCATATGGATATGCAGAATACCGGTTCCTGGTGAAGGATGCCGAGGGACGGCTCTATTACGATTCAGCAAGCAACTATCCTTCGGACATGCCGTTCTCTCCAACGAACACCTTCTCCTGGTCGGCCTGGAGAGCAGGGACTTACAGCATCGAAGTGCAGGCACGGTCCGGCTGGCGTCCGCTGAATGATGCGTCCTATGATGTTTCCGAGGCCATAAGCTTTACCTGGTCAGGAAGCAGCGAGCCTGCGACAGGCGTGAGCCTGATCCCGAACTATCCGAGCCCGCACTATCGCTACGGTGAGGCGGTGACGTTCACTGCACAGGCCTCGGGTTCCAGCGCTAATGCCTATGAATACCGGTTCATAGCACGGGACAGCGCAGGCGCGGTCGCAGCGGTTATGCCGATGCAGGGCTGGTCAGGGACGAACGCGTTCATCTGGTCCCCTGGCAAATACGGGAACTACTCGGTCCAGGTCCTTGCCCGGTCAGCCGGCAGGCAGCCGAGTGACGATTCCTATGATGTGAGCCGGACCCTGTCTTATACCTGGTCCGATATGGAACCGGCCACGTCCCTGCGCCTCATCCCGGACCTGCCGTCGCCCCAGCTCCGCCAGGGACCTGTGGTGACCTTTACGGCTCATGCTTCTGGCGGCATCGGCGGATACGACTACCGCTTTATCGTGAAGGACAGCGAAGGGAATGTCGTATACCAGAGAACCTATTATCTGCCCTACGAACGGGAATGGGTGCCCTGGAACACCTTCGCTTTTACACCGAGCAAGGCTGGCAGATATTCGATCCAGGTCTTTGTCAGGACTGTAAGCCCAGCCTACGAGAATGACAGCAGGTATTACGATGTGACGGCGACCACCACCTTTGTCTGGAGCGACGAGGAGCCTGCGACCATGCTCAGCCTCTCGGCGAACCGGCCGAGTCCCTGGAACCGGTCTGACGGCAATGGTGAGGGCATGGTGTCCTTTGTAGCTGAGGCTCTGGGAGGGTGGGGATCCTATGAATATCGGTTCGAGGTGAGGGACAGCAGCGGCACGGTGATGTTCGCTGCGCCCGCTGATTATCCCGGCTGGGGTTCGCACTGGCAGGATTGGAACAGCCTGGGCTGGGTCCCTTCGAGAGCCGGCACCTATACGGTCCAGGCCTTTGCCAGGACCCTGGGGAGCCGACAGTTCAACGACCCCAATTACGACGTCACCTCGTCCATGTCCTTTACCTGGTCCGAGGTGACGCCGGCAACGTCGGTAAGCCTCATGGCTGACCGGCCAAGCCCCTGGATCCGCTCCCAGGGGCCGGTCACGCTGACCGCGCAGGCAGCGGGCGGCGCAGGGAATTATGAATATCAGTTCTCCGTCCGGGACAGCGCCGGAAACATCGTGTCAGGCATTCCCGCTGCCAACAGCTGGGCTGGCAATGTGCTTACCTGGTCGCCGGCACAGCCCGGGAACTACCTGGTCCGCGTGCTGGCCCGGAGCATGGGCAGCGGCACGGACTATGACGCGCTGTCAGAGATGCCCTTTGTCATATCCGATGCAGCGCCGACAACGGCCGTGACTCTGTCCTCGGATGTGCCGAGCCCGGCACAGCGGGGCGTGATCACCTTCACCGCAGCAGCCCAGGGAGGGAGCGGGAGCTACGAGTACCGCTATCTCGTACGTTCGGCAAAGACCCTGGCCTGGACAACGGTCCGGGACTATGGTGCCGACCCATCTTTCTTCTGGTATCCCTACGATTACAACCAGTGGCCGGCGGGATCATGCCTGGTCCGCGTCCAGGCCCGGAGCGTGGGCAGCGGCACGGAGTACGATGTCCTGACCGACATGCCCTTCATCATTGCGGACAATGTTCCGGTGACGTCGGTCTCTCTCTCTTCCCCTGTTCAGAGCCCTGCGCAGCGGGGATCGATCCAGTTCGCGGCGAACGCGCAGGGCGGGACCGGTCCTGCTGAATACCTTTTCATCGTGAAACATGCCGCGTCTGGCCGCCAGGTTGCAACGAGCGCTTTCTACCAGCAGAACGGAACCTGGTACTGGGACACTAGCTCGGCGGCAGCAACACCCGATGGGACCTATGCGGTCCAGGTGCTTGCTCGCAACAGCGATGGCAGCGGCACGGAGTATGATGCCATGGATGCGAAGGAGTACGTGATCTACTCGATCACCCCTGCCGCATCGGTCGCCCTGTCCATTGACCAGCCCAGCCCGGTGCTGCGCGCGGTCGGGAATGTGACGCTCACGGCGACCGCCCAGGGCGGCGAGGGAGGCTACGAGTACCGCTTCCTGGTGAAGAGCAGCACAGATGTCCGTTGGACCGTGCTGCAGGAGTATCTGGGCGGACAATCCTCCGTTCTCTGGTCCGTTACCAACATGCCTCCGGGGAGATACACGGTGAAGGCCATGGTCCGGAGCTGGGGTAACCGGACGGAGTATGATGCTGTCGCTACAAGCGAGATCATCATTGCAAATGTCCTTCCTGCGGCGTCAGTGGACCTCGGCGCTGATCGGGCGATGCCGGTCCTTCGGTCTATTGGGAACATGACATTCACCGCTGCTGCCCAGGGAGGGACAGGCACGTACGAGTATCAGTTCCTGATCAAGCGCGACGGCGATGCCCGCTGGGTTCTGCTGCAGGACTATAAGGTGAATCCGACCTTCACCTGGGACTTCCTGAACAGCGCCTGGTGGCCGGCAGGCACGTACACTGTCCAGGTGCAGGCGCGGAGCCTGGGCAGCGGTATGCCCTTCGATGCCTCGGCGACCATGGCGGTCGCGCTGAGCGAGACGACACCGGCGGAAGCCGTGGCCGTGACCGTCAATCCATCGGGCGCCCAGATTATCGGCACGCCGATCCTCTTCACCGCGGCCGGCAGCGGCGGTTCCGGGACCTATGAGTACAAGTACCTGTACAAGCTCAGCACGGACACGAAGTGGAGCCTGGGCAGGGACTATGAGCTGCAGAACGCCTGGACCTTGGAGACCGCCGGACGGCTGGCGGGCGTGTACACGGTGAAGGTCATGGTCCGGAACGCTGGCTCTGTTGCCGGCGTCGAGGCCTACGTGACCGCAAGCTGCTCCCTTGTGGAGAGTGCGCCTGCCACAGGAGCCACGATCACGGCGCTGCTGCGCGGGCCGCAGCCTGCAGGGATTCTGGTCCCCCTGACAGCGACGGGCCAGGGCGGTTCCGGGACCTATGAGTACAAGTACCTGTACAAACTCAGCACGGATACGAAGTGGACCATTGGCCGGGAATACAGCACTGATGCTGCATGGAATTGGGACACGACCGGCCTCACGGCAGGGACCTATACGGTCAAGGTGATGGTGCGGAACGCGGGGTCCGCGGCGGCCTTGGAAGCGTACAAGACCCTGGGGTACGGCATCCAGTAGGGGAGAGAAAGAACCGGAAATCAGGGAACGCGGAGGCTTCCGGCCTCCGCGTTTTTTTGGTGCGCCCAGCATGGGCGCACTCCTATGGGTGCAAGTCCCATCGTAAGTTGATCACGACGAACGAAGCGAAGCGCAACTGCATGAGGGCGACCGAGTGTGGGAAGGAAGCGCAGAGCGAAGTTGC
>Ga0224495_10002298_pt1 | contig 12538 bp, 11 predicted proteins | sample SF_Jul11_sed_USG_FD_168128 | JGI IMG/M metagenome (GOLD analysis project Ga0224495, IMG submission 168128) | Sediment microbial communities from San Francisco Bay, California, United States - SF_Jul11_sed_USGS_4_1 | ecosystem: Environmental > Aquatic > Marine > Sediment | place: USA: California... | reverse complement strand
AGGTGAATCGATGAGAAAAACCAGATCGAAGTTGACGAAAACATAAAGCTGAAGGAAGATGATTAAAACAGCGTCGCTGCGCTCCGAAGGCGTGGCCGATTCGCCGCGGTTCGGGTGGCCGGTTTGCAGTGAAACGGCCGGCCGGTTTGCTACGGAATCAGTGGCCGATTTTAGCGAAATACGCATTTGCGGCCACAACACGGCGTTCGCCTTTTTCGGCGGTGTTCCCATAAGCGTTTTGTATGACAACACGAAGCTGGCCGTCTCCAGGATAACCGGTGACGGAGGAAGGGTTCACACTCGCAGGTTCTTCTCGGCCACAACCTGAAGACCCTATGGCTGCCGACGTTCCTGCGCGAGTATCCCAAGGTGGCCAGGCAGTGCGCCACGCATTGCGCCGATTACGAGCGGTTCCTGCTGCGGCTGACGGAGCTGGAGCTTATAGACCGTCAGAACCTTAATGTGGAGCGCCGAGTCAGGCAGGCCAGGTTCCCGGCGATAAAATGCCTGGACAGCTTCGACTTTAGGGCCATACCGTCGCTGAACAAAAAGCTTGTGGGCGAGTTGGCCCGATGCGAATATATCGAGCGCAGGGAAAACGTAATCGCCCTTGGCAACTCCGGCACGGGCAAGACACACATCGCCACCGGGCTTGGCGTGGAGGCATGCCAGAAGGGAATGCCTACGCTCTTCAGCACGGCCTCTACCCTGGCCAATGAACTTATGGAAGCCAGAGAGCGACAGAAAGCTGGTCCGGTTCCAGAAATATCTTACCCGGCAGAAGCTGCTTATCATCGACGAGTTGGGTTTTGTTCCATTGTCTAAGACCGGCGACGAGCTCTTGTTCGAAATAATCAGCCAGCGATATGAGCAAAGTTCCTTGATCATCACCAGCAACCTGCCGTTTGACGAGTGGCCCGAGGTCTTAGGCTCAGAAAGACTCACCGGAGCGCTTTTAGACCGGCTCACCCATCACGTCAACATCCTGTAGATGAACGGAGACAGCTACCGGCTCTCGAACAGTAAGAAAAAGGAACGGGGTAACTAACCAAATTATGGGCAGATTAATAATCTGGGTTGTTGGGCCAGGTGGTACACTTTTACTCAGCCACACTGACACATTTTTACTCCGCCCTTGACAGGTATTGAGCTAAAAAAAACGTGAGGTGCGAAAGAAAATGAAGTATTTTCAAATACCTGCTAGGCTTCCTGAAGCGCCATAAGAGCAGGATTTTATAAGTGGCCGGGCACTTGTACAGTTTGTTATGCCGGCCCTAGTGTGACCAATTCTCAAAAGAATCCGTCAGATTCTTTGAGTGAGTGGCCGCTTCCCATGTTAAGACAAAAGCTTATCCTTTAGACGGTCCCAAAAGCCGAAGCGAACTTGTAAAGCGCCATTGATCTCCTCTTTCGGCAAGCTCGTCGACACAACCATGGTTATTTGTCCGGTTTTAGCACTTGCCTCAGCAATAGCTCGCTAATTACCTTTTCCGCGCACTTATCCACTGACTCGTTGGCGGTATCAACCAAAATTTCCGGAGCGATGGGAGCCTCGTAAGGAGATGAAACTCCTGTATAATCCTTAATTTCCCCGAGCCTGGCCCGCTTGTATAGCCCCTTGACATCCCTCTGTTCGCATACTTCCAGTGGGCATTCACAATATATTTCCAAAAAATCCCCATGCGGCGCCAAACTGCGCGCAAGTTCCCTGTCCTTGCGGAAGGGGGAAATGAAGGCCGTCAAAGTAATGACTCCCGCCTCGAGAAAAAGCTTCGCAACCTCGCCGATCCGCCTGATATTCTCGGAACGATCCACCGCCGAAAAACTCAGGTTGGAGCACAGCCCATGACGAACGTTATCACCATCAAGCACAAAAGTATTACATCCTCTCTTGAAGAGTTTTTCCTCCACGGCGTGGGAGAGCGTGGACTTGCCAGAGCATGGCAGCCCGGTGAACCAGAGGATTACGCTTTTGTGACCGCGAACCGATTCCCTCATCTCTCTTTTTATTGTTGCGTGGTGCCACACCACATTCGTCGCTCCATCCGCGTTCACCTTGCTCACTCAAGATCTCCTTCTTTTCGCCAGTTATGATTTGCACAGCTAGGACGTGTATAGAATTGCGACAAAAAAACGTCTCATTATACATGACTCTGACATAAACAAAAAAATATAATGAGTCATCTGTATAATAATCATGACCATCCCCCGTTGATTGGACAGTCTGGCAGGTTGTTGAAATATTCCATGAGCCTCACCCCGCAACTGGACGGGCAGCCCTCCATAAGCATTTGTCACCAGCAGAAATTGCATGGTAAGTCCCAGCCGTGTGGTAGGCGTATGCGATCTTCCTCAAGCCGTGCCCTTGGCCAGCCGAGTCATCGAGCCTGATCTACTGAGCATTTAAAGTATTCATTATCCTCATGACGAGTTTTTCCGCCGGATCGTCCATGGCGTTCAAATGAATTTCTGGCGTCTCCGGCCGCTCATAAGGGCTGTCGACTCCTGTGAAATTTTTCAACTCCCCTCTCCTGGCCTTGGCAAACAGGCCTTTTGGATCGCGCCGTTCGCATTCCTCTAGGGGTGTGTCCACAAACACCTCAATAAATTCATCCTTTTCAAATAGCTCGCGGGCCATCCTTCGCTCTTCACGGAATGGGGAGATAAACGCCACCAGAACGATTAACCCAGCGTCCACCATCAGTTTGGCGACTTCGGCCACCCTGCGAATATTCTCCACCCGGTCCACCTCTTTAAATCCTAGATCCCGGTTCAACCCGTGTCGAATATTGTCGCCATCGAGCACATAGGTGTGTTTTCCCAGTGCGCTTAGCCTTTTATCCAGAAGGTTTGCGATGGTGGATTTGCCCGCGCCGGACAAGCCGGTGAGCCAGACGCATCTTGGTTTTTGCCCCTTCATGCCAGCTCTGGCGGTCTTGTTCACGTCCAGCGACTGCCAGTGGATGTTGGAGGATCTGTAAAGCGCGAAGTTTATCATCCCGGCTCCCAGCGTCTCGAAACTCAACTTGTCTATCAGTATGAATCCTCCAAGCTTTTTACTTCGCTTGTATTGCTCGAAAACGACAGGTTGGCCCAGGCTTACGTTGACGACGCCGATTTCATTTAATCCAAGGCTTTTGGCGGCCAGATGGGCGCCGGTGTTCGCGTCGATCTTGTATTTAATTTCCGTTATGGAGGCGGTGGTCTGCTTGCAGTGGGCTTTGATAAGATACTGCCGTCCTGGATCCATCTGGCGAGCGCTCATCCATATTATCTGGGCCTCGAACTGATCCGTCGAGGGCGGAGGGTTGGAAGATGAGGCGATTACGTCTCCGCGGCTGACGTCAATCTCATCCGTCAAGGTTATGGTTATGGAGTCTCCCTTTACGGCAGCCTCGGGCGCCTTATTCCAAACCACAACCTGCTTTACTGAGGACTCCATTCCAGAGGGAAGAACGACTACCTTATCCCCCGGCCGCACCTTGCCTCCGGCGACACGGCCGCAGAATCCTCTGAAATCCTGGTTCGGCCGGTTTACATACTGAACCGGCATTCTAAACGAGCTATCAACGTCCGCCGTTAAAATCTCCACCTGCTCCAAAAAGTCAAGCATGCTTGGGCCGTTATACCAGGGAGTGGAGGAGCTTTTCTCCGTCACGTTGTCCCCCTTTAGTGCGGATATGGGTATCGCCTGGATTTGGGCGAACTGGCTGTTCTTGGTCATTTCAGTGAACCGTTCCACTATGCCGCCAAATACGCCCCTGTCAAAATCCACAGCGTCCATCTTGTTTACGGCCAGCACCACATGGCCGATGCCCATCATGGAGACGATGCGGCTGTGCCGGATCGTCTGCGTCAGGATTCCCTTTCGGGCGTCAACCAGGATGATAGCCAAATCCGAGTTGGACGCTCCGGTGGCCATGTTTCTGGTGTACTGCTCGTGGCCTGGAGTGTCCGCCACGATAAACCGCCGCTTCTTTGTGGAAAAAAAACGGTAGGCCACATCTATGGTTATACCCTGCTCCCTCTCGGCCTGAAGCCCGTCGACCAGAAGGGCGTAATCTATCTCACCGCTTTGAGTTCCATATCTGCCAGAATCGGCTTTCAGCATCTCCATCTGGTCATCGAAAACGCATTTGACCTCATGCAGCATCCTTCCGATCAAGGTGGACTTGCCGTCATCGACGCTTCCGCAGGTTATGAACCTCAAGGTACTAAGAGCTTTATTCTCTCCGTAAGGCTCTATTGTATTTATCTCTCCACCCGTCATTAAAAATATCCCTCCTGCTTTTTCATCTCCATTGAGCCGGGCTTGTCCGAATCGATCAACCTTCCCTGGCGCTCGGAAGCCCGGGCGCCGAAGGTTTCTTCAATGATCTTATCTAGAGTATCCGCCGAGCTCTCCATCGCTCCCGTCAGAGGATAACAGCCGAGAGTCCGGAACCGCACCGTCCTTATCTGAGGTTCCTCCCCGGGCTCTAATGGCAATCGGTGGTCGTCCACCAGTATCAATAAGCCTCCCCGCTGGACCACCGGCCTGGGCTTGGCCATATAGAGTGGGACAATGGGCAGTTCCTCGCTCTTTAGGTACTTCCAAACATCCAGCTCGGTCCAATTGGACAGCGGAAAAACCCGGATCGTCTCCCCCTTTTTCATGCTGGTGTTGTATAGGCTCCATAACTCTGGCCTCTGAGCCTTTGGATCCCATCGGTGGCCTTCCGATCTAAATGAGAATATTCTCTCCTTGGCCCGGGACTTCTCTTCATCGCGCCTGGCTCCACCAAAGATAATGTCGAATCCGTTGGCGTCCAGCGCCTGCTTCAACGCCTCTGTTTTCATCACGTCGGTGTAATATGAGGATCCGTGGGTGAAGGGTGTTATTCCCTCGGCCAGCCGGTTTTTGTTTATGTGCGTTATCAGCCTCATGCCTGAGTTGGCGGATATCATCTCTCTGAATTCGTACATCTCCCGGAACTTCCAGGTCGTGTCCACATGCAACAGCGGAAATGGGGGGGGCGCCGGGAAAAAAGCTTTCCTGGCCAAATGAAGCATCACCGTAGAGTCCTTTCCGATGGAGTATAGCATCACAGGATTGGAGGCCGCCGCCACCGCCTCGCGGATGATTTCGACGCTTTCAGACTCAAGATCGCTAAGGTTCATTTCTCACCAAACAATAGTCATATCAATAAATCCGCTATTATACTGCCATCATGCGAATCAAATCCAGAAAGCGCAATAAGAAATACTCACCCTGCAAACTGTCCAGTTTTTAGGGGAAAGGTCAACCCAAGGCCGGATCTTTCGCCCCAGCCTGGGCGAATCCTTTGGCGCGCAGAACGCACGCCGCGCAGGCGCCGCAATGGGTTCCATCGGGCTTAGGATCATAGCAGGATAGCGTCAGTGCGTAATCCACACCCAGTTCAAGACCCTTGGCCACGATCTGTGCCTTGGTCATGTCGATCAATGGAGTATGGATGGTGATTATGGTGTTCCCCTCCACGGCCATCTTCGTGGCCAGGTTGGCCATGGCTTCGAAGGCGCGGATATATTCGGGGCGGCAGTCGGGATAGCCGGAGTAATCCAGCGCGTTTACCCCGATGAATATATCACCCGTCCCCAGCGTCTCCGCATACGCCAGCGCCAGGGAGAGGAAAACCGTGTTGCGGGCGGGCACGTAGGTGACCGGGATGCGTCCCTCTTCGGTTGCGGTTTTGGGCACCGGGATATCGCCGGTGAGCGCGGAGCCGCCGAAGGAGGAGAGGTCCACCCTGGCGGTGGCGTGGCTGGCTGCGCCCATGGCCTTGGCCACCTTCGCCGCGCAGGCAAGCTCGGCCCGGTTGCGCTGGCCGTAGTCAAAAGAGAGCGCGTGCACCTGATACCCCATGCTCTTGGCGATGGCCAGAGCTGTGGTGGAATCCATCCCACCGGATAGGGCCAGTACGCAACGTTTGTTTCTGTCAACCATCGATCTTCACTATTTTCTTGCCCCGGGTGGCGCCATCGCCTTTGCGGGCCACGCCCAGGCGCAATGCGGCCAACGCTTTAATGGTCCTCTCCAGGACGTAAATCTCCTTCTCCCTCTTCCTCTGATATTCATAGCCATGACAAAGCCCCAGCAGGCTCACCAGGTCCGCCTCCACATCCACATCCACGGTTTCCGGAAGCATCTTCAGTGGGATATTGCCAGCCCGGGCCTGCAGGATCATGTTCTCCAGCTCAGAGCCCTCGCTGAAGACGTTAGAAAAATCGATAGGGGTTCCCGCTTCCATCCCGATAAGGTACATCCCCCCCTCGCCGGAGGGACCCAATACCATGCCAGAATGCTCGCTGATAAAATCCAGAGCCTCGTTCACCACCGATGGCTTAATCATAGGCGCGTCGGCGCCGATCATCGCCAGGTCCTCCCCGCCGAACCGCGCTTCATAGTGGAATGCGTGGGAGATCCTCTGGGCGAATCCGCCATCGGCCTGGGGGACGAATGTGAATCTGCGCTCGTTGCGGAAGCCCATCAGCAGGTCATGCATGATCGCCCGCATCATCGGCTCCGCGTCCTGCGGGGTGAAGTGGACGGCGATGGTCTGGGCCGATGTGCAGGAGGCCATCAGCATGGCGTCCTCTAAAAACGCCCGGTACAGAGCCAGCGCCCCCTTCTTGCCCACGGCCCGGCATTTGGCCAGCCGGGTTTTCACCTGACCAAGGATCGGCGCGCGGGCGAAGATGATCAGGGTTTTCATGTCGACTATTTAATTGATAATGCGGACACGCTGGCCCGAGTTCTTCGCTTCACTAGCATTGCCAGCCATGCATAAGGTGAATGCCCCCGAAGCGCCAAGGGAGACTGACACTTACCCGCCTAAAAGCTTGCGGAGAATATCCGGCGTGGCCCGGAGGGCCTCATCCAGCTTCTCCGGGTTCTTCCCCCCCGCTTGGGCGAAGTCCGGTCTGCCGCCGCCACCGCCACCCACAATGGCGGCCACTTCTTTAATTATCTTCCCCGCCTGGATTTTTTTGGTCAGATCCTCCGTCACTCCCACGGCGATCAGCGCCTTCTCCCCCTCCCGGGCCATGGCCACGATGATGGCGCCGGTTTTTAATTTATTCTTCTGATTATCGACAAAGGCCCGCAGGGTCTGCGCGTCGGCGCCTTCCACTTCGGTGGCCACCAGCCGGGCTTTCACGCCGCCAGCTTCAATCTCCACCAGTTCAGTCTCGCCACCGCCCCCACCAGAAGCCAGTTTCTCCTTCAGTTTCCGGTTCTCCTTCTCCAACTCCTTGGCCCGGTCTATCTGTTTTTGGACCATGGCCGGCAGGTCTCCGCCGGCTTTCAGGATGGCGCCGATTTTCTCCAGTTCTTCATCGCGTTTGCGCAGATGCTCCAGGGCGCCCACACCGGTCACTCCCTCAATCCTGCGCACTCCGGCGGCCACGCCCCCTTCGGAGACTATCTTGAACAGGCCGATATCCCCGGTGGCGCTGGCGTGGGTGCCGCCGCAAAGCTCGGTGGAGAATTCCCCCATTGCCACCACGCGCACAGCCTCGCCATATTTCTCGCCAAAGAGCGCCATGGCGCCGGATTTCACCGCCTCCTCGACACTTTTGATCTCCGTGCGCACCGGCGCGTTGGCCATGATGTTCCGGTTGACCATGCTCTCGATAAGGTCCAGCTCCGCCTTGTCCGGCGCGGTGAAATGGGTATAGTCGAACCGGAGCCTCTCCGGCGCCACCAGCGAGCCCGCCTGCTTCACATGGGCGCCCAACGTCTGGCGCAGGGCCGCGTGCAAAAGATGAGTCGCCGAATGGTTCCGGCGGATATCTGCGCGGCGGTCATGGTCCACCTTGCAGTTCACTATCTCCCCCCGGGCGATGGCGCCCTGGGCGATTTTCACTTTGTGCGCCCAATGGGTTCCGTTCGGCTTGGTGACGGAAAGTACCCGCAGATGGGCCGATTCGTTTTCCATCACTCCCAGGTCGCTGGCCTGCCCACCAGACTCGGCGTAGAAGGGGGTCTTGTCCAGTATGATCTCAACTTCATCCCCTTCGGCGGCGCGGTCTGTGGCGGCGCCTTCTTTGATAATGGAGATGACGGCGGCGCCGTTGGTCTCTTCGGCGTCGTACCCCAGGAAGAGCGTCGGCTCCCCAGCGGCGTATAGCGGCGAGGTTTTGGCCGCCGCGCCCCCTTTCCAGGATTTGCGCGCCTTCTCCTGCGCCTCCTCCATCAAGGCGTTATATCCATCCATGTCCAGGCCCAGCCCAGCGTCGGTGATCACATCCCGTGCCAGGTCCAGCGGGAAGCCGTATGTGTCGTACAGGCGGAAAAGATCGGCGCCCGATATGGCGGCGGCTCCCTTAGCTTTTGTCTCTCCCACCATCCCGTCGATCATCTTCATCCCGAACTCCAGGGTGGAGGCGAAGCTCTTCTCCTCGGCCAGGGTCACGCCGATGATCGCCTTCTGCGCCTCGGCCAGCTCCGGATAGCTCTCCTTCATCATCTCCACCACCACCGGCGCCAGCTTGTGAGCAAAAGGCTCGTTCACGCCCAGCATCCTGCCATGGCGCAACGCCCGGCGGGCGATCCGGCGCAGGACATAACCCCGCCCTTCGTTGGAGGGGTTGATCCCGTCGGCGACAAGGAAAGCCAGCGCCCGCACATGGTCGCCGATAACGCGGAAGGAGACGTCCGTCTCCGGCGCGGAGCCATACTTCACGTCAGTCATCTTCCCCATCGCCTCGATGATGGGGAATATCAGGTCTGTGTCGAAGTTGGTGGATTTGCCCTGGATCACCGCCGCCAGCCGTTCCAGGCCCATGCCAGTGTCCACGCTGGGCTTAGGCAGGGGATTGAGCTTGCCATCGGCGTCCCGGTCAAACTGCATGAAGACCAGGTTCCACAACTCTATGAACCGGTCGCACTCGCACTCCACGGAACAATCCGGCCGGCCGCAGCCCACCGCCGGGCCCCGGTCTATATGAATCTCGGAGCAGGGGCCGCAGGGGCCGGTGTCTCCCATGCTCCAGAAGTTGTCCTTCTCACCCAGCCGGTGGATGCGGTTTGCGGGCAGGCCGATGTTCCGCGCCCATATCTCGGCCGCGTCGTCGTCCTCGCGGAACACGGTGGCATGGAGGTTGTCGGCGGGCAGGCCGATCTTCTGGGTCATGAATTCCCAGCCATACTCGATGGCCTGCTCCTTGAAATAGTCCCCGAAGCTGAAGTTGCCCAGCATCTCGAAAAAGGTCTGGTGCCGGGCGGTGCGGCCCACGCTCTCCAGGTCGTTATGTTTGCCGGAGACGCGCAGGCATTTCTGCGACGAGGCGGCCCGCTTGTATGGCCGCTGTTCGGCGCCGGTGAACACGTTTTTAAATTGCACCATCCCCGCGTTGGTGAAGAGCAGCGTGGGGTCGTTCTGCGGCGCCAGCGGCGACGAGCGGACCTCCGTGTGGCTCTTGGAGACGAAATACTCCAGGAACCTGCGGCGGATCAGGGCGCCGGCCATGGGTTTAATGTTGGATATAGCCAATTGAACCGTATGATATTATGGTTAAAAAACAAATATTGTACCTGTTTTGATCCTCTTCCAAAAGAGCAAACAATGACCGCTCTTCCCGGCGCCATCTTCTCAGGCTTCCAATGGAGCAGGCTTGTCATGGCCATTTTCGCCCTTGCCGCCATCCTGGCCTGCCAGAGCGCGCCGATCACCCACAGGCCGCAGCTTATCCTGATGGATGAACCAACAGAGCGCGCCCTGGGCCAGGAGGTGTATTCCGATATGCTGGTGCGCGCCCACTCGGTGAAGGACGCCAGGCTGAAGGCGATGGTGGAGAGGGTTGGCCGCCGGGTGGCCGCCGCGACAGGCGGGGATGACCTGGCCTGGGAGTTCAACCTGCTCGATGACGAATCGCCAAACGCCTTTTGCCTGCCGGGGGGCAAGGTGGCGGTGAACACGGGCATCCTGGCCTTGGCCGGGAATGAGGCGGGGCTGGCCGCGGTGATCGCCCACGAAGCGGCCCACGCCATCGCCCGCCATGGCGCAGAACGGGGGAGCCACGCCATGGTGGTGCAGCTGGGGCTGGACCTGGTGGACCGCGGCCTGGGGCGGCGGCTGGCGGAAAAGACCAAGATGCGCCTTGTGTGGGGAGTGGACTTTGTAATGTCGTTGGCCTTCCCTTTCTCCCGCACCCACGAGATGGAGGCGGACGAGCTGGGGACGCTATTCATGGCGCGGGCGGGATATGACCCTCGGGAGGCGGTGGAGTTCTGGACAAGGTTTGTCGAGCGCGGCAAGAAGGAGGCAAAACCCACGCTGGAGTTCCTGTCCACCCACCCCACGGACGCGGCGCGATTGTGGAAGATACGGCTCCTGATCCCCAGGGCCATGAAGGAGTATGAACAATCGGAAAAGCTGGGGCTGGGAGAAAATATACTCTGACCGGCAACCGGGAAGGCAAGGGCTGCCGCCAGGCCTGGGGCGGTTTTTGAGGGCATGATATAATGGATAGCTAAAACATGATCGCTCTGGAGGATGATAATAAATGGATAAAACCGCTACTGTTCGATGGGCGTCTATGGGGCTGCTGGCCGCGGTGATCCTGGCGGCGTTGTGTGTTGTCCCCGCCGGGGCCGAGCTTTATGACGAGGTGTTCAAGCCGGTATACACCATAAAGTTCAAGAAGGGCACCTTCGCCCCCCTGAATGAAGATGAGATCCACGAGGCGGCCTTGTGGGTGAAGGGGGAGGAGAAGATGCTGCAGGTGGAGGGCTATTCCTGCGCCGATGACGGCGTGGGCGATGGACGGCCCACCCACCGGGTGGACATGGCGGACAAACGGGCGGTGACGGTGATGAATATGCTCATCGGCTATGGCGTGCCGCAGGATAAAGTGTTCACCGTGTCGTATGAATATGGCAACTGCGTGGCGGTGATCACTGCGTTGTAGGAGTTGAAAATAAAAGCCAATAGTGGGCATGTTTTTTCTTGAAAATTAATTGGAAATTAAAGAGTTGGTAGAAGAATACTTATTACCATCCTTGATGTTGAGGAGCCATTCCCAAGAAGATATGCTTACAGAATCCCTTGCGCATTTCTTGCGAAACAGCCATGAACTGCGAAAGACATTGGGATCAAAAATATGGGGTGAAGGGTGGAGTGACAGCGGAGATTCTGTGATTGAAACTCAAGGTGGAATAGGAGAGAGTGGAAGATACGACTTGCTTTGGAAAGATGGGGAAAGCCATATTTGCATTATAGAAGCAAAGTTGTGGGCGAACTGGGGGGATCGTCAGCCCGGCAAATATATAGAATGGTTATTCGATCATTACAAAAACCTGCCGGTTAGTCAAAAAGTATTCGTGCTATTGGCTCCATCATTCCGGATCGATGATCTCAAAAAATCTGCGCAACTTGATGGGAAAAAGTGGGAGGAGCTAGCAGATGGAGGTGATGGCGCGCTTTTGAAGTCACTTTCATGGAGTGATGTGCGTGATTTGTTAAAGGATGTATGTGATAAGAGGCGTAATGGCAGGATCGTTGTTTATATGGAAGAGGTGATTGAAGTGTCCAATGTGTATGAAAAGGATTATTCAGAAAAGAAACCAAAGGCTACATACCCCTCAGATGCTAGCAAAGATATTACTGATCTTATGCTTTTAGTCGAAAACGTTAAGCGCGGACTTTTTAACGAAAATATCAAAACAGGTGTTATATCTTCAGGGTCAGATCTTGGACTATATTATGGGTTTAATATTCTTGATGACCGTGGAAAGAGCATATTATTATGGTTTGGATTATGGACAGGTCTTTGGGTGGGATATGAAGGCGATGGCGTTCAATCATCTCCGCTTTGGCTCCAATTTGTAAAGGAAGACCTAAGAGGGGATAAATCCTTTCAGCCCAAGGAAAGGAAAAAAATATGGGTATCTCCCATCGCGGTTAAAGGTAATTCATGGGAAAGCGCAAAGGATTTTATTGTCAAAGAACTTATGGATTATAAAAATAAATCTTGAACGCTTAACCTCAAGAGCAACTTGCCAGCTTCCTCTTAAACCCTTCTGGTACCCAGATAAAGCCATGGTGACCGCATAGAGTATGCCATGAACATTTGCGTGATTAATATGAAATGCCGTAAATGAGTATTCCATAGAAAACAGTTATGGGATTGTGGAATAGTCTGAAAAATATCGAAGTGCCACGGTTATATGTAAATATTACGTGTTGTTGTTCCTAATAAGAATGTTTAGCTATTCCGATAATTTCAAGGATGGGATGCGGGCGGCGCTGCCGGTGACGCCCACGGTCTTTTTCATATTCATGGGGTTTGGCATGTCAGCCGCGCTGGCGGGGATGCCCGGCCCGGCGGCGGTGGCCATGACCATGTTCGTATACGCCGCCCCCGCCCAATACGCCATGCTGGACATGGCCGCATCCAGCCCCGCCGGGGTGTGGCGGCTGGCGCTGGTGGGGATATTGTCGAACCTGCGGTTTTTCGTGATGGGGCTCTGGTTCGCCCAGGCGTTCAAGGGTGTTTCCACCAGGGCCCTGGTCTT
>Ga0224495_10002297_pt1 | contig 12541 bp, 7 predicted proteins | sample SF_Jul11_sed_USG_FD_168128 | JGI IMG/M metagenome (GOLD analysis project Ga0224495, IMG submission 168128) | Sediment microbial communities from San Francisco Bay, California, United States - SF_Jul11_sed_USGS_4_1 | ecosystem: Environmental > Aquatic > Marine > Sediment | place: USA: California... | reverse complement strand
CGATCGTGACGACCTGACCGAAGAGGATCGCAACCGTTCGCCCATCACCATTGGGGAGGCTGAAGCCATTCTGGAGAACTGCACCTACGTGGAGGGAGTATCCCCTCAGGATTATTACTTCCAGCAGGGAGGCAACGAGGCCAAGTACAAAAACCGCAAGTTCAGTAGCCCCTATCTGATGGGCACCTGGCCGGACTTTGTCAAGGTCAACAACAAGGACGTTTCCCAGGGCCGCTTTATCAATGAGATCGACAACCGCCATAGATTGGCGGTGTGTGCGCTGGGTAAGGATGTTGCCGAGGTTCTTTTTCCCGGCGAGTATCCCATTGGAAAGGAAATCAGAGTCAACAGCAACAAGTTTCAAGTGGTCGGAGTTATGGAAAAAGTGGAGACGAACTTCGATAACGATGAACTGAACCGGACAGTGGCGATTCCGCTTTCGACCTTTCTGAAAATCTATCCGTGGGAAGAAGAGTTGTTTCTGATGGTCCGGGCGCGCAGCTATGAAGCCATCCAGCCGGCGGTGGACGAGATAACCGGGGTCCTGAGGGCGCACCGCAAGGTCCCCTTCAACAAGAAGGACGACTTCGCGCTTTCGACGCAGGACCAGTTCAAAGACTTTATCGGCAATATCACCAAGTACATCTATCTGGCTATGATCGTCATAACCTCCGTCGGTCTCATGGTTGGCGGCATCGGTGTCATGAATATCATGCTGGTGTCGGTTACCGAGCGCACTCGTGAAATCGGCATTCGCAAGGCCATCGGGGCCAAACGCTCCAACATTACCGTGCAGTTCCTGACGGAGGCCATGGCCCTCTCGGGCACCGGGGGGGTAATCGGGATTCTCTTCGGTATCACGATGGGGCTGCTTATAAACATGGCCCTTGGTTTTCCTCTCTCCATCTCAATGTTCTGGGCCGTGGTGGGGTTTATCGTATCGGTGTCGGTCGGACTGGTCTCAGGGATCTATCCGGCCATGAAAGCCGCCCGGCTGGACCCGATTGAAGCCCTTCACTACGAATAAACTGAACGCTTCGGCCGGCCGGCCAGTCTATTTTATGGTTGATAGTCAGGGCACCACCCGGTAACTTGGAACCGGCAATATGCTAACCACGTTCAAGATAAGTGGTACGATGAAGGAGTATATGTCAAAAACGCTGGCTGTCGCGACCCTGGTGGTGATCGCATCAGCTTTCACTGCGGCTCGTGCCACGGCGCCGATTGCGGGTTATCGGCAGAAACCGACGGTGCCTCTGGATTATGCCATTTTCAAATCCGAGACTCCCGGCAAAGTACGCCTCGAGGTTTACTACCAGATCTTCAACAAAATGCTCCGTTTTGAGCGTGACGGCAGTGACTATGTCTCAGACTACGAGGTTTCGATTGTGGTCAACGATAACAAGGGCAACCAGGCCGACTTCTTCAGCAGTGCCCGGAAGTATCGCGTTCCGACAATGGAGCAGGCCGACTCCCGCTTTGACTACAGAGTGAACCAGGTGAATTTCGATCTTGAGCCCGGCAAGTACAAAGTAGAATTCAGTCTTAGCGATCACAAATCCGACGATGTTCTCCGGCAGGATTTCTCCGTCAAGCTGAAGGACTTTGGCAACAAGGGCCCGCAGTTGTCCGGCCTGGAGTTTATCAACAATGTTCGGGCGCGGGGAGAGCAGCCGTCCAGCTTCGACAAGGGCAAGTTCCTGGTGGTTCCGTCCGTCAGCAATACCTTCGGTGGAGACGAGAACCCCCGTTTGCTGTTTTATACCGAGATTTACCAGGGCCGGGAGCCGGTCGAACAGGTACTGGTGGAGACGGTCGTACGGCACGCGGTCAAGGGGATGGTCTATCGCGATTCGGTTTATACGGTGCTGGAGGGGCCGGTGGCACGAGAGATACGCGATATTTCACTGGAAGGATTTCTGCCCGGCCTGTATGAATTGCATATCTATATAAAAGGTCATCGTAACAAGAAGCTGGATAAGATTTACAAGGAATTCTCCCTGAGGTGGTCATATACGGCCATGTTGAAATACGACTACGGCAAGGCCCTGAACCTGTTAGCCTATATCGCCGAGAAGGCAGAGCTTGACTCTCTGAAAAAGCTTGAGACTTACTCGGACAGGTTGGAAGGTTTGAATGAGTTCTGGCGAGCTCGTGATCCCGCCCCGGAGACTCCTGAAAATGAAGTCAAGAGTGAATTCTACCGACGCGTCGAGGTGGCCAACCTCAGGTTCTCGTACGTGAACCGTGAGGGCTGGCGAACGGACCGGGGCAGAATATATATCCAGTACGGTGAGCCGGACGAGCTGGACGATTATCCGGTGGTCCCCAATCGCCGGCCCTACCAGGAGTGGCACTATTACCGCGACGGCCGCTACCGCCGGTTCACATTCGTCGATGAAAACAGCGATGGCGATTACCGTCTTATCTATCCGTACGATGGTTTGGGGCTTCGACCGGACTTTTAAGGAGAGATATGCTAGGACTGAACAGACACAAACTGTCTAAGATTGGGGTCGGCGTCGTCATGCTTTTTGCCGGCATCGCCCACGGTGAGGCGGCCAACGAAGGACTAAGCCTGTACGCCGGAGTTTCAACGTACGCTAACCCTGCTTACGATTCGGTGACTTATGTCGAGTTCTGTTTTTCGCTGAATCGCAATGAACTCGAGTTTTACCGACCAAACCCCGGCGACTCGACTCTGTATTCGAAAGTCTTCGCCCAGGTGGATATAGTCGATCGGGACGGCCTCGCTATTGATTCCGCCGTGACTTATTTTTCGGCGCGAGTGCCTTCCCAGGAAGAGGCTCAGGAGGCCGATATCAGGCTGTTTAACCGGCTGGCGCTGTTTGTAAAGCCCGGGGTTTATTCGGCGAGAGTGACCGTCATCGACGCCGTGAGCAAAAGAAAGGGGGAACACTTTTTTGACCGGGTGGAGGTGCCGACGCCTGTCAAAGACAGTCTCAGCACCGGCGATTTTGACCTGGCTTACGAAATTACGCGGGTGAGGGAGGGCGAGCGGGGCCCCAATCCCCGCCTTGTAAAAAACGGTCTCTGCGTCATTTCCAACCCGAACAAGGTCTTCACCGAAGACGACTCCGTGGCTTTCATTTACGGCGAGGTTTATAACCTGGCTGCAGCCGGCGATACACCGGTCGATTTTGCGATGTCGTTTTCCGTGCTTGACCAGACCGGCGCGATCTTCCGGTCGCTGGGTCGCAAGAATGTCGCCCGGCCGGGACGCTCATCAGTCATCGTCGAATCCTTCGATATTCGGGACTGGCCAGAGGGCCAATACTACTTGAGATCTGTCGTTGACGATCCTTTGTCCGGTCAGACGGATTCCAGCCGGACGCCGTTTCGCGTCATTTCCAAAGAGAAGTTCCTGATGGCGGCCTCCCTGATGGTCGAAAACGATCCGTATGACACACTGGACCTGCAGACGCAGATGAACCTGGTCGAATACCTGCTGACTGCCCAGGAGAAAGAGACTCTGTCGCGGCTTACTGAGACCGGTCAGAAAAACTTCCTCGAGCAGTACTGGAAGGAGCATGATATTAACCGCAGTACGGCTGTCATAGAGAACCGCATCTTGCTTATGGAGAGGTACCGGTACGCCAACCAGCTCTTCTCAACCGATGAGAATAACAGCAACGGGTGGAGGTCCGACCGCGGCCGCGTTTACATGAGCTACGGTCCCTGGGACGAACGCGAAGAAGTATCCTCACCGCGTGTCGGCAATCCCTTCGAGATCTGGCATTATCGGCTTTTGAAAGAGGGCAAGTATTTTGTCTTTGAGGACTGGTCCGGTACCCTTGAGTATCGGCTGGTCCATTCGAATGTTTTCGGCGAAGTATACGATAAGGTGTGGGAAGAACGTATCAACCAGGAATTGCTGGAGATCTACTGAGCCGACTGCTCGGTGTCATCAAAAAAGCCGCCATACCGGCGGCTTTTTTTGTGATTATTCTGCCCGACGCTATTTTCCGGGCGCTTCCGTCGCGCCGAGTTTTTTTGTCATGTCGCGAACCGTTCTTTTGATAGGTATCGTGAACCGGGAACTGTCGGCGTCGGTCAACTGGATAGTAATGGATTTCTCGAATGACTTCTCCAGGGCGTCGTTCAACAGCTTGATTTCCCCCGATTCGGTGCCGCCCGGCTTGATGCTCCCGGGCAGGCTGACTTCAAACAGGTCTCGGGGCAGGCTTTTTAGACTGATATCGAGTTCCTGGTCAGAGACATTGGTGATCTTGAACTTCGCTTTTTTGATGACCTTTTCCGTAAACTGAGACAGGTCAATCTTGTACGGATTGATCACGATCGGATAGGTTGAGTCCGGCCTCAAGACGACATCGGCGGAAATCTGAACGTACTTATCCGGCGGCCCTTCATTGGTTTGAATTCGCGGCTTCTTGGCCACGCGACTCTTGTATTTCCTGGTACTGAATATGATCTCGAGCGCAGCGCTGTCACCGACAGCGATTATCTCCTTTTCCAAAGGAGCCTTTGTGCAACCTCACCCGGGAATCACTTTCAGGATCTTGAGGGAGTCGTCCCCTTCGGAATAGAGCCAGAATTCATGGGAGATGCTCGAATTCTGAGGTACGTAGCCGAAGTCGAAACTCGCATCGGGAATCGTCAGCCGCGGTGCTCCGAAAGAGCTTGTCGCAAGCACCAATACGAGCAATAATGCCGCAACTAGAATAGCTGTTCTTTTCATGGTTAGCTTATATTTCCCTTTATTATTACTGATATGTTAGTAGAACTTTCTTCTTATCGGCAGCGTAATGGTCGTCTGTTTGGCGTCGGAAAACTGCAGGGTTATCGATCTCTTGAACTCAGTGTACAAGAATTTTTTCTTCACCTTAATATATCCCCAGTTATCCGACTGTGCCTTAAGGGTATCTGGAAGCACAATCTCGCACTCCTCGACCGGGAACGAAACATTAGTCAGGGCCACATCTCCGCTCAGATCGCTGTGAAAAACGAATGCGAGACTGTCTATCGAACGATCGGCCAGTTTGGGCAGCTCCAGCTTGAACGGCCGGACCGATACCGGATTTGAGATAGTCATATCAGCCGCCGCCGTTCCAGTCAGGAACAACCGGTACGGATCCGGTCCGGCATTGGTAAAGATATAAGGATAGCGGCCAATCTTACCTACTCTTCGCTCTACATCCCAGTAGATACCCACCTTCATGCTGTCGCCGGGGGCTATCCACTCGCGCTCCAATGGCATAAGGGCACAGACACAGCCGGTCTTGATTTCTGTAATCCTCAAGGTATCGGTACCGACGGATTTAAACCAGAAATAGTGGGCAACCGTCGAATTCTGGGGCACCAGGCCGAACTCAAACCGATTATCGGGTATCTCCAGTAGCGGCTGGCAAAGACCACCCGACACGGATAAAACCACGATCAAAGCAGTTAGAATAGTTTCTCTCATTACGATTTTATATCGTCAGCCGCGTCTATTGTTCCCATATAATACCTCAATATATAATCAACCCCCCTGTCGGTCAAGTGGGATATGGACTTAGCATGTCGCTATCTTGCCGGCCGAGTGTGCTCTTCCCGCGGTACACTTGTGGCCGATACCACCGCCACCGGTCCGCTCTGACCCGCCAGAACGGGCAAGAAGGTGGCGGCGGACCAGCCGGAATACCAGGCACGTTAACAGTCAAATAGCTGATGTTGAAGATATTTGCTACTCCTGCCGGTTGCCGCCGGTGCCGGCTACATATCGAAGATTTTGCCCGGATTGAGGATATTGCGGGGGTCGAACTGCTTCTTTATTTTTCGCATCAAGGCGACCGAAGTACCGTGCTCGAGTTCGAAGAGGTTTTTGTGTCCCAGCCCGATACCATGCTCACCGGAAATAGTGCCGTCCAGTTCCACGGCCTTCCTGATGATCTGGTCATTGACTTCAAGGGCCTGTCGCCACTCTTCGGTGTCCTCCCGGTTGGCGAGCATCAAAGCGTGCAGAAGACCCATGCCTACGTGGCCGAAGACGTGCATCATGATATGGTGTTCATCTGCCATTTCGTTGCAGTAAGCCACCATCTCCGGCAGACGGGAGATGGGGAAGGCGATATCGTTGCGGACGATTGTGTACCCCGGTCGCCGGTACTTAATTGCGTCGGTGACATAGTGTCGGATTTCCCAGGGACGGATGCCCTCGGCCAACTCCAGACGTGAACCACCAAGTTCTTCGCATATCGAGGTGGCCACGTCCCCGTTGGACTGCAGGACCGCCTCGGGGCCGTGAAACTCGAGAAACAAGGCCGGAGTCTCTTCGAGGCCATAGTCTTTTAGCAGGTTGAGGGCCTCCATTACCTTTCGGCCAAGGAACTCCACCGCCGCTACATCGAGCCCGTAACGAGCCATCTCGGAGACCGCTTTGGCCGCCGAGACTTCATCTGGAAAACGGAACGCTACTTGACGTCGTCCTTCAGGTAAACCGGCTAATCTAATGGTAACAGACGAGATAACAGACAGTGTTCCTTCTGAACCGGCAATCAGGTCGATCAGGTTGTAGCCGCTGGAACGTTTAACGGCGCGGTTGCCCAGTTTCAGCACTTCGCCGGTACCCGTGACGATTTCCAGGGCCAGAACGTATTCCCGAGTGCCGCCGTACCGGACCGAATAAATACCGCTGGCGTTGGTCGAGACCATCCCCCCGATAGTCGCCACATCTCCCGAACCCCCCGGTGAGGGTGGAAAGAAAAGCCCATCGCGCTTGAGACGGTCGTTGAGGTTGTCGTAAATGATGCCCGGCATCACCTGTATCTGGAGGTCGTCGGGCCAGTAGCCCTGGATATCGGTCATCCGACTTAGGTCAAGCACTATGCCCTTGGCCAGGGGGATGGTGGAGCCCTCGAGTGCAGTGCCGGCGCCGCGAGTGGTTACGGGGACTTTGTTTTCATAGCACAATCTGACAATCCGGCTGATCTGGTCGGTGCTGGCCGCCCACACCACGGCTTGCGGCCTGACACCGGGCAGGGTGGACTCGTCCTGGGCCGCTACGACCAGTTGATCGCGTTGCGTGGAGAACTGGTCGGCGGGAACCAGTGCCGCCAGTTTTTTCAGAAAACCTATTAACACTTTCTACCACTCCAGTTGGCGGAAAGCCGCCCAGAACGGGTCCCAGGGGGGAAGTGAAACGGGCTTTTTCTTGAGGGCAGCCAGGTCTTCTTCATCGAGCAATTTCTTGTCAACGACGGCAATGTAGCCGTACTCGTCGAACCAATCGTCATACATGTACCATTTACCGCCATCACCATGCTTGGTCCCCCAACTGTTCTTTACCAGCCATTTGACCGGTGCCCCGGTCAGGGAGGTATCCACGCCCATAATGACCATGGCATGATTGGGGCTGCTGTCACCATACAATATTCGCTGCGCTTTGGTCAACTTGAAATCTAAGCCGAAAGTGCTGTTATAGTCGTAAATACCTTCCTTGAAAATCCCCGAGTCGCGCAGGTGCTGCTTGCCTGGGTCCATGGAGAAGTAGACCATCTGGCTGTCAAGCAGTGTTTTCAGGCAGTAGTTCTTGAGCTTTGACATGGGGATGTTCAAAAAGGTGATGTCGGGCCGGTCGATCATGTTGGAACTCCATTGGTAGCTGTAAAGCGTGCCGTATTCCTTGGTGGGGTCGTCCATCAGGCCGACATATTGCGGCATGCCCTCAGCGAAAAACTCCCGATAGAACGAAAGCGGCGTGTAGGTCTTGGCGCCGGTTATGAGGGAATCGGTGGTTTCATAGCGGAACTCGAACTCGCGCGGCGGCTGACCGTAATTGAACACCATCATTTTGTACACATCGTACAGCATCTCATCTTTCCGGGCCCGGAGTTCCTGCTCGCCCCGGCCGGCCTGGTGCATCTCGCGCAATTCGGCGGTGAAACGCCGCAACATCCGGTTGACCAGTCCGTTTATGTTGTCGGTGTTGATCGATTGTTTTGTCTCCGGCATAGCCGAGAGCGGAACCACACCGTACTTGTCGAGCAGGTCGACGACATACTGCCACCAGCCTCCGTCACCAAACGGCCCGCGCAGATGGACCTGTACGATCCGGTCGTCGAGCGGCTTTTCGCGCAGCTCGATCATAGCTTCCAGAAAGGCGTTGGCCTTCTCCATCTTGTCCCAGAAGGTTAGATAAGGTTGCGACAGTTCGAAATCCGACAGCTTGAGCTTTTTCATCACCTTCGGCGAAAAGACATTCATGCCGGCAAAAAGCCAGCACCGGCCGCTGTTCTCCTGGGCCGTGACGCCCGTCGATTTCAGCTTGAGGCTGAACAACTTGTTGTGATCGATGAATTTCTCACGGTCGAGCGACAACCCCTTGATATCGTTGTTGGTGACCGCATTGATGAGGGCCGTATGGTCGCCCTCGGCAGCGAATTTCTCCTCGTATCCGCTGATCTGCCGGGTGGAAAGACCCCGCTCGGAGGCGACGGCTGACAGAGCCGGCAGAAGCATGACGATGATTGCAGTTAGGCCTGCACCTACAGGCTGCGCTTTCATAGAATGATCCTTTCGATAGCAGCGGTGGACGTGCCGGGTGTTATCCTTAAAGTCCAAATGTAATCAAAAATCAGCGGGAAAGTAAGCTGAATTTTGCGGGCCGGAATTTACACCGGCAGTGAAGCGGCCTTCTTGCGGCTCAAGCCGCTGTCGGGCACAAAAAGCCGGCAATCGCCGGATTATCGCCCGACTGCCGGCCTTATATGTGAAGACTTGTAGTCCCGTCAGATTATTTCAATAGCACCATCTTTCTGGTGTCAACCGAGCTTCCGGCCTTCAAACGGTAGTAATATACGCCGCTGGCGACCGTACTGCCGGCATTGCTGACGCCGTCCCAGCGAATCTGGTGACGGCCGGGAGAATAATATCCGCTGCGGCTGAAGACGGTCTTACCGAGGACGCTGAAGACTTCGAACGCCACCTCGGAGGCGCGCGGCAGATCAAAATCGATCACGGTGGAAGCGTTAAAGGGATTGGGGTAGTTCTGGTACAGGGCGAACCTGGTCGGAAGGTTCGGCGAATCCTCGTCGTCACCGCCCAGGGCCACGTCGATCTTGCTGGTCACTTTGTCGCCCATGTAGGTGGCCGTCGAGGCTTCCACCAGCGTACCGCCGCCTGTTAGCCAAACCAGCGGGCCGCTCTCGAGATAGCCGCTCTGGCCACACCCGTAGATAAGTATCCGAGTGAAGTTACCATCGATGTTATAGGCAAAATTCAGATCCGATTGATAGAGAGGCGTAACATCGACAATTCCCTTGACCACCAGATAGACCGCTCCCAGTGTTTCGAGGCTGTTAAACTCAACCGAGATAGTCTTGTGAGTCTGCCGGAAGTAAGCCGTGTCCGCACAAATGCCAGGTTCGGTCATGGGGTGAAGATCGCCGGCGATCACCCGTGCCATGTACACCAGATCATCAATCGTTAACGGAACATCATCCATGTTGACGTCAGTGGCGGCAATCTGACCGGCCGTGTTTACCTTAAATATATCGCCCGGGTGCGGATTCAGAAAGTAACTCGCGAAGAGTACGCAGTCCGCAATTTCGAAGGATATGCCGTTCAGGTTTACATCGCCACGGGCGTCGATGGAATCGGCGCAGATCGTATGGATGCCGCCGCTGTAGAAATCGACTTCTCTCAGAAACAGGCCGTAGGCCGGCTCGACGCATTCAGTTTGGAAACCCTTGTAGGTCGGCGTTTCGTCCGGGCCGGTGATATTGTTGCCGTCGGCATCATATACATTATTCGAGACGAAAATCGAGTCGTTGAAACCGTTGAGAACATTGTCCGAACATTCGATCCAGTAGAAACTTACCGGCAGGAAGGCGCATTCATAGTTGCGGTCGTTGGTGACCTGAAAAACCAGGCCGAACAGGTTGGCCGGGAAGGAGCCGGGCAGGTAACAGGACGGCTCTTTCGGGCCATCGTTGATATCGGCCACGGCGTACACGCGGACCAGCCCCGGTGAGCAGTTGTTTCCACAAAGAACATTCGGTCCGGATAGGTAGGTGAAATACTCCCAGTCGCAGCCGGTTTCGCCAAAAAGGTCGGTCGCCGGGTTCACTTCGACCAGTGACAGGGTAGCCTTGTCGTAGGCCAGAAGCATCGTAAACCCTTCCAACTGTGACACGCCCTTGTCCATAGTCACCGCCAGCGTAGCCCTGGTTCCCTGAAGAACTTCCTCTTTCTTCTCGATGCGGATACCGAACGAACCGGACGGAGACGGGCTGACTATCTGCGTGTTCACTTTGGCGCCCATGTATGTCGCGGCATAAGCTTCCTTGAGCGTCCCTTCGCCGCTGAGTGTCATTAGCGGCCCGCTGTGGATGGACGACCCGGCATCAAGAGCGTAAACCAGGATGCGCGTGCAGCCATCCATGAAATTGTAGTCAAGGTCCATCTCCAACCCGGGCGCGAGGCTGGGTGTCACATCTCCCTCGACCACCAGGAAAACCGCCCCCAGCGAATCGGGACTGTTGAATTCGAGAGTAATCGCGCCTTCGTCATGTGTGAAGACAGCGGTATCGGAGCACGGCTCCAGCATGCCCAGGGGAAGGGCGTCGCCGACGATGACTCTGGCCATGTACACCAGGTCTTCGACGGTCAGCGTAGCGCCGTCGCCGTTTACGTCAGTCGTTGCCACCTGGCCATCGACGTTTATTTTGAACACCTCCAGCCCGAATCTGAAGTAATTCTTGAAGAGGACGAAATCGGCTATTTCGAACGGAATCTCGTTCAAATTTACGTCGCCCCTGGGGTCGATCGTATCGGACGCGAATTTTATGCCCCCATCGTAGAAATCAACATATCGCAGCACTTGATTGCCACCTGGATTGTTGCCGAAACAATCGTCATCCTGAGCGCCTGCAAAGGTCGGATAACCGGCGGGATCTTCGGTATTCGTTATGTCGATGAAAGTATGGGGGTGTTCCAGGTCGAACACTCTGCCGGATACATACACGTCCCATCCGTCCCAGGAGGCCAGGGCGTTGTCGGTGCACTCGGTCCAGAGGAACCGGATAGGTGCGAAGTGGCATTCATACTTTGGGTAGCTCGAAATCTTGAAATCAAGCGTGAACAGTGTCGCCGGGAAAAAGTCGGGGTTGTTGCAGTTGGGGTGATTGTTCGGGCCGTTGTTGGTCTCGGCGATCCCGACCACACGCAGGACACCTGATGGGCATTTATCTTTACAGTCACCATCCGGACCATAGCGATAAGTGAAGTACTCCCACTTGCAGCCGTCGTCACCAAAGAAGGGGGGACCTTCTACTGCTTGCTGAAAGGCTATAGCCGACGCGTCGTAACCGAAAAGGAAATCAAAGCCACCTATTTCATATGCCGACCAGATGAGGTTAACATCAACACTGGTGACAGTTTGCGGATAGGCCCCTCCAGTCAGCCCGATGAGTACCTGGATTGGTTGAAACAGGGTTCCCCTGGCGCGGAAAGTGCAAAAAGCTGTGTCCAGGCCGTCGGTTGCGCCGACGGTAATAGTGAATAGCTGCCCGGCCTGCTGCTCCTGAAGCCCGATATGCATCGTGGCGGCCTTTTTGTACGGATCCCGGGTGAGCGTAATCAGTTCATTCGGCGGTGAGACTTCGGACAGGAAATACTCGACAAAGTGGCAGGCATTGGAGTCGACGGCCATAATGTCAAAGGTAGTGTCACCGGGGGCGGTGATTGTCAACTCTTTGCCGCAGGGGCTGTCATCGGCCAGGGCAAAATCGGGCACGAAGTTCTCCGCTATGCTGAGCTTAAAACGGCAGTTTTCCTCGCCGGAAGTGCTATTGGGGCCGTACCGCGCGGCTATCTCTATGTCAAGCGTCTGCCCGAGGTAATCTCTAAAACGGTGGAAGCGCCATTCGCCCGTAGCGGGATGTATTGACCCCGGACCCGAGACAATCTCATACCGAATGCCCAGTGTATCACCATATTCGGGATCGACGGCTTTTACCGTGTATTCCACGGACTCGCAGTCGGCACCGACGATACTGTCCGGACAGTCAACGAAGGTCGGCACGGTTGGAGAAGTGCGTGTGTCAAAGAGAACATCCGTATAGGAAACATAAAGGGGGTTTTCCGCTCTCAGGCGGACCAGAAAGCGCTGGTTAATATCCGCCCCGGCCGCTTCGAAGGTCAACAGCCAGTTGTCGTCCAGCGTCACCTGTCCCACCGGCTGCGGTTCCACGCTCTCGATTGACAGGCCCACACTGCAATTGTACGGATCCGAAATGGAAAGCTGGACTGCTCTCGTCCCCGGTGCGTCAACCATGAAGGCGCTCGGGTAGGCGTCACCATCGACCAGAATTTTGGGCCGCTGATTGCCCCCGACGTAAACCCGGAAGCGGCAGTTTTCGTCGCCGGATGTCCAGATATCGCTGTTGCCGATAGAAGCCGCGATCTCGACATCAAATGCTCTTATACGGACTCTGAAGTCATCCGGAGGGGGGAGGACCCAGACGCCGGTTCTGGCGTCGACTTCGCCCGGCCCGGAGACCAGGTGATAGCGAATGCT
>Ga0224495_10002296_pt1 | contig 12542 bp, 10 predicted proteins | sample SF_Jul11_sed_USG_FD_168128 | JGI IMG/M metagenome (GOLD analysis project Ga0224495, IMG submission 168128) | Sediment microbial communities from San Francisco Bay, California, United States - SF_Jul11_sed_USGS_4_1 | ecosystem: Environmental > Aquatic > Marine > Sediment | place: USA: California... | reverse complement strand
GGGAGGTACTCGCTGACATTTTTCCAGACAGGACCGTATTGGGCGGCGCACCTTTCAACGTTGCGCGACACCTAAAGGCGTTCGGACAGAACCCGATTCTGATCACAAGCCTGGGAAGCGACGCTTTGCGCGAAGAAATACTGCATGCGATGTCTCAATACGGGATGGATATCATGGGTGTCCAACATGACGATACTCACCCCACCGGCCGGGTTCAGGTTCACATCGAGGAAGGCGGTCACCGCTTCGAGATTCTTCCAATGCAGGCTTACGATTTTATCCATTCCATAAAGGCGCAAAAAACTGTCCTTTCGATTAATCCTGACTTGGTTTATTACGGCACACTGGCGCAGCGAAACGAAACCTCCAGGCAGGCCCTGAAAACCCTGCTGCACGGCACGGAGGCTGCAAAATTCATGGATATCAACTTGCGCGCTCCCTGGTACGACAAAAGAACAATCTCGGAATCCATGCAATACGCGAATATCATCAAGCTGAATAATGATGAATTGAAGATTTTGGCGGAAATGTTCGAATTGCCCTCAAGCAGCGCTGACCAGCAGGTCGCGGATTTGATGAATCGGTTCAACATCGAAAAGACCGTAGTCACCTGCGGAGAAGAAGGAGCATGGCAGATCGATCAGGACGGGGCGAAAATCGAGGCCGTCGTGAAGAACAAGATCAACAAACTTGTGGATACAGTAGGGGCCGGCGATGGATTTGCCGCTGTGTGCATACTGGGGTCGCTGAAGAGGTGGCCTGCAATCATGACACTAGAGAGAGCAATAGCGTTCGCCGGCGTAATCTGTGAAATTCGGGGAGCTGTTCCTGACCATGCGGATTTCTACATACCTTTCGCCCGGGAGTGGGATTTGTGAAAAAGCTTCCTTCCAAAACTACGCAACCCTTGTTTATTGTATTGATCAGCGTACATGGCTTGATACGCGGTCACGACCTTGAACTGGGGCGCGATGCGGACACCGGCGGCCAAACCAAATATGTCGTCGAGCTCGCGCGCGCCTTAAGTGAACGTGACAACGTCGAAAAAGTTGTATTGCTGACGCGCAGAGTCATCGACAGCCATGTCAGCTCTGATTATGCGGAACCTTTCGAACTATTGGGTGAAAAATCCAGTATCGTGCGCATCGAATGCGGCATGGAAAAATATCTCAGCAAGGAACTGTTATGGGACTCGCTGGACAGTTTTGCTGACAACGCCCTTGCTTATCTCAAGAATCAGGAGCGCACCCCTGATGTCATCCACAGCCATTACGCAGATGCAGGGTACGTGGGTTCACGTCTCTCCCACCAACTTGGCGTTCCGCTCGTTCATACCGGCCACTCGCTGGGCCGCAACAAACGCAAGCAACTGCTTGCCAGTGGCATAAATCGCAGCGAGATCGAGTCGACCTACAACATCTCGAGACGCATCGAGGCCGAAGAAACGACCTTGGGTGTTGCGGAGCGAGTCATCACCAGCACACAGCAGGAAATAGAGCAGCAGTATGGCCTGTACGATTTCTACCAGCCCGAGCGCATGCGCGTGATTCCGCCCGGAACGGATCTGGAGAAATTCTTTCCTCCACAAGGGAACGAGAAAAACAGTCAGGTAGCGAACGAGCTCAAGCGCTTCCTGACCCGGCCAGACAAGCCGTTTATTCTGGCGCTGTCGCGACCTGATCCCAGAAAGAATATTGTGTCATTGATAGAAGCCTATGGCGAATCGCCTCAATTGCAGCAAGCTGCCAACCTGGTAATCGTGGCAGGCAATCGCAACGACATCCAGGACATGGAAAACGTTTCAGGTACTGTCCTGAACCAAATCCTACTGGCGATCGACAGGTACGACCTGTACGGAAAGGTCGCGTACCCTAAACATCACAAGCCTGAAGAGGTGCCTGTCTTTTATCGCCTTGCTGCCAGCTCTCATGGCGTTTTCGTCAATCCTGCATTGACTGAACCTTTCGGACTGACGCTGATCGAGGCGGCCGCCTGCGGCCTACCGATCGTTGCAACGGAGGACGGCGGGCCCATCGACATCATCAAGAATTGCCAAAACGGCTATCTGATCAACCCGCTCGACAAAGCGGCAATGGCAGAAACGCTCTTCAAGACCCTGACAGACAAGCCAGGGTGGGATCGTCTGGCCAGGAACGGCATTAAAGGCGTGCTGCATCATTACTCGTGGCAAGCGCACGTTGAAAAATATCTTGACGTCATCCGTCCCCTGGTGGAAAAAACCGAACCGATACCAAGAGCAAAACTGAGCCGCCGTCCGGGCGTTTTTCGCGACCGTGCGATATTCGCCGGCCTTGATCTTAACCTGGTCGGCGACAGGGAATCGTTGTCGAAACTTCTGCGAACCATGCAGGAACACCACAAATCAATCATCTTTGGTATCGCTACGGGCCGCCGTCTGGATGATGCGCTGTCAACCCTAAAGCAATACAATATTCCCCAGCCCGACGTACTGATCTCCGGCCAAGGGACAGAAATCTACTATGCGCCCAATCTGACCAAGTCTGCCGTATGGGAACGCCACATCAATCACCTGTGGAACCCGCTCGCCATACGCGAAATCCTTAAGGAAATACCAGGCCTTGAGATGCAGCCGAAAAACCATCAGGGCAATTTCAAGATCAGCTATTACATCGATCCAAAAGTGGCAAACATACAGGAGATCCGTCAGGCACTGTTGCGCAACGAGCAGGCGGTCAACGCCATCTTCTCTTTCGGGCAATTCCTTGATGTGCTGCCAGTTCGCGCGTCAAAAGGCCTCGCACTGCGCTGGTGTGCTGAGCAACTCGGCTTCCCGCTGCAAAATACACTGGTAGCGGGGGTCACCGGCGCCGATGCGGACATGTTACGCGGCAACACGCTGGGAGTTGTCGTGGACAATCGCCATCTAGCGGAATTATCGGATCTGTCCAGCGTCGACAATATCTATTTTGCGAAAAAACAATATGCCGCCGGCATTCTGGAAGCCATGGACTATTACAGGTTCTTTTCTGACAAGCAGGACACGGTGACATCGTGAGGCGATTCTTGCTTTGTACAGACCTTGATCGCACGCTGATTCCAAACGGTATGCAGCCTGAATCTCCGGAAGCCAAGGTATTGTTAAAGCGGTTGGTGGATCGCGAAGAGTCCACGCTAGTCTATGTGACCGGCAGGCATCGCGCCCTGATCGAACAGGCCATTGCGGACTTTGACCTCCCTCAACCTGACTTCGCCATTGCGGATGTTGGCACGACCATTTATCAAGTCAACTCAACCGACTGGAGACAATGGGACGAATGGGAAACTCAAATCGCACCGGACTGGCACGGATTGAAGCATGATGACCTGTACCTGTTGTTGAATGTTTTTCCGGTGCTCAAATTGCAAGAGCAAGAAAAGCAGAATCATTACAAGCTCAGTTTCTACGTTCCGCTAGAGACGGATTCACAACACTTGACCCACGAGATGGATGCGCGGCTGAAACTTGCCGGAATCAAGGCAAACCTCATATGGAGCATTGATGAGGCAAATGGACTCGGTCTGCTGGATGTCCTTCCCGCCAGTGCAAACAAGCTGCACGCCATCCGGTTCCTGATGCAGAAAAATGGTTTCACACACGAAAATACCGTATTTGCCGGAGACAGCGGCAACGATCTGGACGTGCTATTGAGCGATATTCGTGCGGTGTTGGTGGCCAATGCAGGCGCTGAGGTAAGAAGTCAGGCGGCAAATGCAAACGCGGATACATTTTATGTCGCCCAGGGAGGATATCTCGGGATGAACGGAAATTATAGTGCCGGAATTCTTGAAGGAATTGCGCATTATCTCCCTGAAGTTGATACATGGTTGCGCGATCAGTACCAAGGAACCTCATGATTGAGTTCATCATGAACCGCGTTGCTTTGTTGCATCCAACCCTGCAAAGCCGAATACGCAGCCATGTTGGACTTATTCAGGGATCTCATAACAATACATAGAGACTGGTCATGTACGAACAAGCTTCACATGCACTGCTGAACGAGATACTGATCGAGCTGAAACCCGAGATCGGGAACTTTCGTCTTCGGCATTTTTACACCCGCCTCGGCGCGAACTTTTACGCAATCCATTCGTTGTTCTACCATCTCTATGGTGACCGACCCGACTTCAAGGAACAAATGGTCAGCCTGGTCGAGACGCTTGCGCTGCGCTACATAGAGCGCGCACCCCATCTGCGAAAATCAGATTTGATACGCGAACGGGATTACAACTGGTTCCTGAGCCAGAAATGGGTCGGGATGGCACTATATTGCGACCGTTTCGCCGGCGACCTGAAGGGTTTAAGGGTAAAGCTTCCCTACCTGCAGGAACTGGGCATCAACATGCTGCACATCATGCCCATGCTGGATTGCCCGCCTGACTACAGCGACGGCGGCTATGCGGTGCGGGATTTTTGCAAAATTGACCCGCGCTTCGGAACTAATGAAGATGTCGAGACGCTGGCCGGCTCCCTCAATAAAAGCGAAATGCTGCTGGTTCTCGATGTGGTGGTCAATCATACGTCGAACGAGCATGAATGGGCGCAAAGAGCGCGCAAAGGCGAACAAAAATACCAGGATTACTATTACATCTTCGACGACCGCAAGGTTCCGGATGAATATGAAAAATCCATGCCTGAGATCTTTCCGGCCACTTCTCCCGGCAACTTCACCTGGGATGAAGAGATGGCCAAGTGGGTGATGACCGTGTTCCACAGCTATCAGTGGGACCTAAACTACCGCAATCCTGCAGTATTGATCGAAATGATCGACATCATCCTGTTCTGGGCGAACAAGGGCGCTGACATCCTTCGGCTGGATGCGGTGGCATTTCTGTGGAAGAAGATAGGCAGCACCTGCCAGAATGAACGGGAAGCACATCTGCTGTTGCAGATGATGAAAGACTGTTGCCAAGTGACTGCGCCGGGCGTGTTATTCATCGCTGAGGCCATCGTCTCTCCCGGCGAAGTAACCAAGTATTTCGGTGATGATGCGATTAACGCCAAGGAATGCGAGATCGCCTACAACGCCACGTTCATGTCATTGCTCTGGGATGCCGTGGCGACCAAGAACGCAAACCTGCTAAACAGGGGGGTAAGGAGCCTTCCTGATAAACTGGAACGGGCGACATGGCTTAACTATGTGCGCTGCCATGATGACATCGGCCTCGGGTTCGCCGACAACGATGCAGTACTGTCGGGTTATGACCCGTTCCAGCACCGCCGTTTTTTGGTCGATTATTTCACCGGTAAATTTCCGAGTTCGCCGGCCAAGGGAATGCCGTTCGGTGAGAACCCCAAGACTGGCGATGCGCGAATCTCCGGTTCGCTTGCTTCGCTGGTAGGACTCGAAACTGCGCTCGAGAATAACGACGAGAACGCCATTGACGCCGCAATAGAAACCATCCTGTTGCTGCACAGCATGATCCTGTCGTTCGGCGGGATACCTCTGCTCTATTATGGCGATGCAATCGGCATGCTAAACAGCCTGGAATACCTGGCTGACCCGGCCAAGCGCGACGACAACCGCTGGGCGCACCGCTCTCATTTCGATTGGAACAAGGCGGAGAAGCGCCATCAACCCGGCACGGTGGAATACCGGATATTCAACGAACTGAAGAAAATGATCGAACTGCGCAAGGAATTACATGCATTCGCTGACTTCGACAATCGCCAGTTGCTGACGGTGGACAATTACAATCTGCTGGTTTTTTCCCGGACCGATCTGCAGAATAGCCGAAACAAAGTGCTGGTAATCGGCAACTTCAACTTCGAGGCCCAGTCATTGCATATCGGTGCGCTGAAGTCGCACGGCTTCTTTGAAAGGGACAGCATGAATGATTTGTGTTCTGGTGTACGCGTTGCGGCTGAAAATGAAACGATCAGTATTCCTCCTTTAACCTGTTATTGGCTGACCGAATAAAATCACAGACCTCTTGGGATAAAAACGCACCCAGGAATGAACAATAAAAATCGGGGTGCCGCTGTCGGAAAATTTGCAAATCGAATCAATCACCGGCTTCCCCCATGCTTGATCGTATCAATGCCAATTTCTCAGCGCGCGTCAAACCCTTGATCGCCATCTCGCGCTTCAGGGCTGAGGATCTATTGCCACAGTCCTCCACCAGCACCGGCATCACCGGCCCCCGTGCCCGCGTGTACTTGGCAGCCAAGCCCTCGTTATGTGCATCAAGGCGCTTTTCCAGATCGTTGGTGATACCGGTATAGAGTGTGCCATCAGCACAACGCAATATGTAGCATACCCAACTCACCGGTTGTTCTCCACCATTTCCATCCCGCTATCCTCATGAGGGTTTGTACGCCTGACCCAGGCGTAAGCCAGCATGATAATGATCATCAGCATGACAGCCGCATTGCCCCAGCGAACATAAGGCGTGCTACCTGCGTAACCTCGTGCCTGGCCTTCCAGCACGGCTTCCCGGTGTTGCGGCAATTGCTGCAACACCTTGCCGTCCGGACCGATGATAGAGGTTATCCCTGTATTCGTTGCGCGCAACATCATGCGCCCGGTTTCCAATGCACGCATCTGTGCAATCTGGTTATGCTGTGCTGCAGCATGGGATTCACCGTACCAGGCATCGTTGGTCAGATTCAAGAGCACGCTGGCTTGAGGAAGATGCCGGATGACTTCCTCGCCGAATACGTCTTCATAGCAGATATCTGGTGCCACCAGTTGCCCGGCCACATGCAACGGCGGCTGCTCTTCACCGCCGCGCGCCAGATCGCCCATCGGGATATCCAGCACAACGTTGATTAACCAACCCAGCAATGGACGCAGCGGGATGAATTCGCCAAAAACCACCAGGTGATGCTTTCTGTAATGCTGCTCATCCGCCTCACCCAATGTGAAAACACTGTTGTAGTATCCTCCCTGATCACGGTCGAAGGAACCGATTACCATGTCGCCGCCGTTATGTCTGGCATGATCGCGCAGTTGCTCGACCAGTCTTTGCGGCACCTCTTGGCGCAATAATGGAAATGCGGTTTCCGGCAGAACAATCAGGCGGGCATCGCTTTGCAGCGCAAGGCGACGATAACTTTCCAGCGTGCCGACCAATGCGTCTTCATTGAACTTGAGGCGCTGCGGAATATTTCCTTGCAGCAGCGCCACGCTGAATGATTCTCCGTTGGGCTGCGTCCATTCAACCGCACGCAAGGCTGTGCCGCCAGACCACAATACAACAAGAACAACAAATGCCCTTTTGCCCGGCATGCTCCATCGCGCCATTACCATAATCGCCAGCAGACCTGCACTCACTGAGGCCAACAGTGACACGCCATAAACACCGAACAACGGCGCATAGCCTGCCAGCGGACTGTCGCTGTGGGCATAACCCAGCGTCAACCAAGGAAAGCCCGTGAAGATAGTGCCGCGCACCCATTCAAGCAGCACCCATAGTCCAGGCATCACCAACACCGGGCGCAAACCGTCAGCCAAAGGAATGCGCGCCTGCGCATAACCGGCCAGTGCGGGAAACAAGGCGAGGAAGGCGGCAAACAACAGCGTGGCCGGTGCAGCCAGCAGCATCGGCATGCCGCCATAATCGTGCAGCGCCACATAGATCCAGCTTATGCCTGCGGTGAACAAACCCAGGCCAAAACTCCACCCCAGCCACGCCGCCGTACGTGACGAAGCGGCCCGGTGCATCAACACGAACAGCACAGCAAGCGACAATACCGGCAGTGGAAAAATACCGAACGGCGCAAATCCGGGCACACAAGCCGCTCCGGCAAGGAAAGCCAATCCCGAATATCTATTCAATAAACTCATGCAAAACTTTTTTTAACCAGGCAGATACCCCGCACAGCATAACCCATTCAGCGAGCGAATTTCAAAGCACGCGAGCCTTAATCCGTAAATGCGGGAGGCGGCATCATGCCTCAGCCGACCATGGCGCTCAGCGCCCGGCCATTGTCATGAACGATAATCTGCCTACTCCGGCATGCTGCGCTATCGCCATCAGTTCCGCAACGCGGCCATAAGGCACAGCCTTGTCGGCCTCGACCTGCACCTGGAAATGCGGGTCGGTAACACGCTGTTTAAGCGCCACCGCCAATTCTGCATCATCCAGCGCATGATTATCCAGTTCGATGCGTCCTTGCGCATCCACCATCAGGTGTGCATGCGGGGGCTTGTTGATTGAATTTACCGGCGCAGTTTTTGGCAACGTGATCTTGAGCGATTGCGTCACCAGCAAAGGTGCGGTGATGATAAATACCACCAGCAGTACCAGCATCACGTCCACCAGCGGTGTGACGTTGATTTCGTTCATCATTTCTTGTTGCGGAGAATTGCCGATTGACATGATGGTCTCAAAGTTTGAAATTGTGCTTGAACGCCAGACGCATGAAGTCGTGAGCAAAATTATCCAACTCGGTGATCTTCAAACGCAATCGCCGCAGGAAAAAATTGTAGGCAAGCACGGCGGGCAGCGCGGTAGCTATACCGATCGCGGTGGCGATCAGCGCTTCGCCTATCGGCCCTGCCACCACGTCCAGACTGGCCGAACCGCTTTGCCCGATGTCACGCAGCGCATGCATGATGCCCCACACCGTACCGAACAGGCCGACGAAGGGCGCAGTCGATCCTATCGTCGCAAGCTCCGCCAGGCCGCGCTCGTGATAACGCTGGATGTTCTGCACCTGCTGGCGCAACATGCGTTCCAGCACTTCCTGCGGCGCATCCAGATGTTTCAGATCCTGCTGTTCCACGTTGAGGTTTGTTACTTCGGCAAAACCAGCCTGTGCCAGCCTTGCCAAGTCGCCTTCGCCCTTGACTGTTACTTCAGCCGCTTCGTGCCAGCCGCGCGCTGTCCAGAAGGCATCGTTGAAAATGCGGTTGCGTTTGTTATCCTGAAATCCTCGCCACAACTTGAACAAGGCCATGGACCACGTCACCATCGAAAGCAGAACCAGAACCAGCAGCGTACATGCGACGACGGGCGAATCCACGGACAAGAAATTGTTCATGCTTCGTTGCCCTTCAATGAAAATTGGATGGGAATCCTGAACCATTTGGTAAATGGTTGTCCGGCTCGGCTTGCCGGGACAAAACGCCAGTTCCTGACAGATTCCAGCGCGGCCCGGTCCAGCACCTTGTGGCCGCTGCTCACATGTATATTGATGCCACCGCTCATCCCTGCAGCCAGCACTTCCACGTTAAGCACCACCCGCCCCTGTATGCCCATACGGCGTGCTGCCAGCGGATAGGTCACATGATTATTGAGGTAGAAGGCCTTGTAGTCAGGCTCGATTTCTTGCGGTGCAGCCTCGATCGGGTAGGCGAGAGGCTCTGCTGCTACGGCCGCCGGCGCCTCACTCTGTTGCACGGCAGGCTCGGTCGGCAGCGGTCCATATACCAGTGTCGGCTCAGTCGTTTCATTGTCCGGCGGCTGGATAGGTGTAATTTTCAACGACGGCGGCTGCAGCTTTTTCTCTGCCCGTGCGACGTCATGCGCAAAAGTAAATGCCACTTCCATTTCTCCCGTTGATACAAGCACTGCAGGAGGTTGTATCAACCAAGCGGCCAACACTGCGAAATGTAATGTTACGACGATGACAACAGCCGCAGCACGCTCGCGCAATTGGATGTGAGGAACGTCAACAGAAAAAGTGTGCGGCATTATGTTCGTCGTCATGCTTGTTTATCCGTACGGCTGGCCCTTGATCCAGCGTTCGATCTGGCTGCGCTTCAGTTTTCCGCTCACTGCGACGGACTGTCCCTGCGCATCGAAAAAATAGGTGCGTGGCAGTTCACCGTACCACTGCGCATCGACTTCATAGCGCAGTCGCTCCACAAAACTGTCGGCAAATATCCAGGATTCCACATTGCCGAGATGATGACGTTGTAGCATGTTTGCAATCTGATGTTTCTGTTGTGCGGTATCGGTGGAAACCATCACCAGATCGAGGTCGCGGTATTCTTTCTTCAGCTTGTCGAACAACACCATGTCGTCCAGGCAATGTGTGCAATCCAGCGACCACAGCGCGAGGATGAAAGGCTTGCCCTGGTGTGCCGCAACGATGGCTTGCTGGCTGCCGCGCACGAAAGGCCTGTGCTCCTGTCCGGCGCAAGCGCAGACTGAACACAGGCACAGCAACAGGGCAACGACCCCCTTCATTTTGCGTCATCCATCAAGGCAACGAGGCGATAACCTTCCGCCAGCGTGTTCCATGAAAGATACGTTTCCCCGCCGTCGGCGATCAGCCAGGGGTGATCGGATGCGTCCGCGGTGGAGGCAATTTTTGTCGGTGCCAACCAGGATTTCCCTCCGTCGCTTGAATGCATCAGCTTGACGACAGTGGCCTCGCCGTCGAATTCTTTCCAGACGATGAAGACGCGCTGCCCGAGGCTCAGCACATTCGGGTGCGCGGCCTGTGCGTTGAAGTTGCCGAAATTAACCGGGACGGAAAAACTTCTACCCTGATCCGGCGTTTTTGCATAGAACAGGCCATGCCGCTCCGGCGCATTGTCGAACCAGACGAAATGGTAAACACCATCGCCGGAAATTGAGATCGCCGGGCCGTGGTGCGGACAGGCGTCTACAGCCCAGTTGTCGTTGCTGACACGAACCGTTTCGGATTTTCCATCGAGCCGCAGCATCGCGTGGTCGCGCACGTTCTTGCCGTAGATTTGCCGCCACGCGATTACCGGCGTGCCGTCGGTATCCATCGCCATCGCCACGCGGCAGCATTCGCAGCTATGGTCTGCAGCCTTGTCATTGGCTTTGAAACTTTCGCCTTCGTCATCCGAGACGACGTTATAAACCGAAATGCCACTGTATTTTTCACCGTTTTTTTTCGCTTCTGCGGCGGCACGCTTGTCGAGCCAAGCAAGAAATACCTGTCCGCGCGCGTTGACCCCCATCGCCTCGAAACGGTGAGTAAAGGGATCGAGATTGTCATTTACCGTGAGCGGTTCCGAAAAGCTCATGCCGCCATCCACCGACCGACTGAAGCGGACATTGCCCGCGTAAGGAGTTTCCAGGCTGCGCGTCCAGGAAAGGTAGATTTTGCCGTTGCCTGCCACTAGAATCTTCGGGCGATTCTCGCCGTCGGCGGCAACATGCTCAGCTTCCGGATTGACCGTTACTGGCGCACTGAAGGATTTGCCCTTGTCGTCGGAGTGGCTGACAACGACATGGCCGTCCTGCACTAAAGCCTGCCACAGTCTGCCGCTCGCATCGAACACAGCACTGACAGCAATCGGCAAACGCTCAAGTGAGGTTAGCCATCTCTTCGACACATCATGAGACTCAGTTGAAACGTGTCCGGTATGGTCATCGGCCAGGCTGGCAGTGCTGGTAGCGAGGCAGAATAACAACCCCAGCCAGATGCCTTTGTTGAGCTGCTTGTTTGCCATTTCGCCAGTCATCATTGCTTGCCGTCGAATTCGTAATTCAAGCCGAGCATTACGCTGCGCGGCGCCCCCGCCGAATACTGGTCTTGCGTGAGCGGATTGTAGGCAGCCACTGCGGGATTCCCGGTGTACGAACTGCTCGCAGAATCGGCATATAGCTTGTTGCTCAGGTTGCGGCCCTGCAACCATGCTTCCCAACCCCTGGCGAACTTGTAACTGCCCTGCATGTTGAGCAGTGTGTGTCCATCGTAGCGCATGGTGTTTGCGTCGTTCATCCAGTATGCATCCTGGCGCACCACCTCCAGCGCGATGCGCGCGTCCGGCATCGGCTTGTAGCCGATTTCCAGCGACAGCGTATCCGGTGCGGATTTCATTTCATTCCCGCTGTAGTCCACTTCCTTGCCGGCCACATCGGATGCCCGGTATTCCAGGTAACGATGGCTTGCAAAAGAAGCGCCGAGCCGACCGTCGAACCGGTTCGATTCATAGCCCATGCCCAACTCCAACCCTTGGCTGCGTGTCTTACCTGCATTGCGGTTTTCGGATGCGCCTACGGCGGGGGTGTAGGAAACAATCGTGTCTCTCCCATCCAATCGGTAGATCGCCGTATCCAGCTTGAACGTGCGGTCGAAGAACGCCATGCGCAAGCCCAGTTCGTAATTGTTATACACCGAAGGCTTCAGGGCGGGTATCGCGGTCTTGCCATACAGCGCGCTCACTTCAGGCGGCGTGAAACCCTGGCTGATATTCGCATAGGTGCTGGCCTGCTCGCTCACAGTATAGGTTGCACCAACTTTTGGGCTGAAATGCGAGAAGTTGCGTGTTTCGGAAGCCGCTCCGAAATCCGCGCCGGGTGTCAAGTGGTTGACGAAGTTGTAACCGATGTTGTCGTTGCGTCCACCCATCACCACGCGCACCTTGTCCAGCGGCGACGATTCCCACTGGGCAAGCAGCGCGATGTTGGTGATGTCAGTACGGTAATCGCGCGTGCCTGTCGGGTAAGTGGTGTTGGGCGCATAGCCCGTGTACACCAGTGTTGTCGCTTCCCGTGTGACATCCAGATTGTCGCTCTTGTATGTGTTGGGACTCAGGTCGTAATACAGGCCGGCGATCAAACGCGAAGACAACATGTCGACATCCTGCTGA
>Ga0224495_10002295_pt1 | contig 12545 bp, 10 predicted proteins | sample SF_Jul11_sed_USG_FD_168128 | JGI IMG/M metagenome (GOLD analysis project Ga0224495, IMG submission 168128) | Sediment microbial communities from San Francisco Bay, California, United States - SF_Jul11_sed_USGS_4_1 | ecosystem: Environmental > Aquatic > Marine > Sediment | place: USA: California... | reverse complement strand
AGAAAGCCTCCAGCCCCACGGCGCCGGTCCCGGCGAACATGTCCAAAAACGCGCCCCCCTCCACCCCTGCGCCGAGGATGTTGAAAAGCGCCTGTCGGGCCTTGTCGGCGGTGGGCCGCACGGCCAGGCCCCTGGAGGCGGCCAGGGGATGGCCCTTAAATTTTCCGGCGATTATTCTCAACCGGGCCCATCCTGGCTATTGCGCGTTGAGGCGTTTGGCGGTGATTATGGTGTCCACCAGGGCATAGATCCATAATAAAATCGCCAGGCCGGTGTGGATAAGAAGCGTCCGCAGGATCAGAAAGACCTCCTCGCGTATCACCATCGGTTCGCCTGCCATCACCGGGGCGAACACCATCTGGGCCACGATGAAGGTGTGCACCATGATATCCACAAAAAGGATGGCCGAGGGGATGGCTATGGCCAGGCACTTGTTCTGCTGGCCCGTGAAATATTGACCGGCCCCCGGCAGAAACACCGAAAGCCACACCAGCTCCCAGAATGAATGGGGCTTCTGCTGGCTGGTGGATTGATCCTGGTTGGCGGCCATATTTATACCACCTCGGTCAGGTCGTCAAAATGGGTGAGGCTTTTGAAAAAGCGGAACCGGTCCGCGATCTCTTCCCTCTTCAGCCTGCGCAGCCTGTCGATGGAAAAATCCTCCACCGTAAAGGAAGCCATCACCGAACCCATGACAATCGCCTGGCGCAGGATAGTGGCGGTCAGTTTCGGCTGGTTCATTCTGGCGATATGCCCCATGAATCCTCCGGCGAAAGTGTCTCCGGCGCCGGTTGGGTCGAACACATCCTCCAAGGGGTACGCCGGGGCGGAGAATATCTCATCCTCATGAAAGAGCAGGGCCCCATATTCACCCCGCTTGATTATCACCGTGGAGGGACCCATGTCGCGGATTGTCTTGGCGGCTTTTTGCAGGTTTGTCGATCCCGCCAGCATCCTGGCCTCCCCTTCGTTGATTATCAGGATATCCACCCTGGCAAGGGTCTTTTTCAGTTCATCGAGGGCGCCGCTGATCCAGAAATTCATGGTGTCGCAGGCCACCAGGCGGGGCTTATCCATCTGGTCCAGCACCTTCTGTTGCAGCTTTGGGTCAATATTGGCCAGAAAGAGGTAATTGGACTTGCGGTAACCCGCTGGGAGTTTGGGGTCGAACCCCATCAGGACGTTCAGCTGGGTGTCCAGAGTTTTGGCCTCGCTCAGGTCATATCCATATTCACCCTTCCAATGGAACGATTTTCCATTGGCCTTCTCCACGCCGCTGATATCCACCCCCTGGCCTTGCAGGGTTTGCAGATCCTTGCTGTCAAAATCATCCCCCACCACCGCCACCAGGTTCACCTGGGTGAAGAAGCTTGAGCTCATGGAAAAATATGTGGCCGACCCGCCCAGGGCCCGATCCCGCTGGCCGAACGGAGTTTTCACAGAATCGTAGGCCATGGTGCCCACAACAACAAGACTCATTTATATTCTCCTTTTCTTGAGTAGAAGAGATTTTAACCCGTGGGGATTGGGAAACAAAGAATTTTCAGGCGGCGCGCCGGATGCAAGCGCCCAGCGATGGGCCGATGCGCTTCAATCAATATTAACCAGATAAAGCCCAGAACCAGGCCCCATGGCAAGTTGGGCTAATGATATTTCAGTATGGTATTTGCCTCCACATGCCCCCTTATACTGAGAGTTCCTGGGGAAAAAAGCATTTGCCGTTGGATATCAGCTCCGCCATTTCATCCTCCAGCAGCGGGCGGCTGAAAAGATATCCCTGCACTTCGTCGCACCCGATCTCCCGCAGGAACAGAAGCTGCTCCTCCTTTTCCACCCCCTCGGCCACCACTTTTATATTCATCTCCTTGCTCATGGCGGTGATGGCCCTGGCGATAGATTTGGCCTTGGGGTTGCCATACAGGTCGATGACGAATGACCGGTCGATTTTCAGAATATTTATCGGCAGCCGGGCCAGGTAGCTCAGCGAGGAGTACCCGGTGCCGAAATCGTCCATGGAGATATTAAAACCGAGATCGCGCAACCTGCCCAGGATGCCCACGGCCTTATCCACATTGCGGATGATGGAGCTTTCCGTCACTTCCAGCTCTATATACCTGGGCTCCAACCCCGAATCCTCCACCACCTTCCTGATGTTCTCCACGATATCCGGGCTTTCGAAAGCCTTCGCCGACACGTTCACCGCCACGTTGACAGACACGGAGAAGCTTTCGGCGCCAGCCTCGTGAATGCGCTTGTTGAACGCGCACGCCTGAGAGAGCATCCATTCATCCAGCCCCAGTATCAGGCCGGTCTCCTCGGCCAATGGGATGAAGTCGATGGGCAGGATGGTGTCCAGCCCGTTGCGCCGCCAACGGATCAGCGCTTCCATCCCTACGATCCGGCCGGTGCGAAGGTCCACCTTCGGCTGATAACAGGCGAACATCTCGTTCCTGTCCAGCGCCTTGCGCAGGTTCGTTTCCACCTCCAACCGTTTGATAACCTTCTGGTTCATGTTTTCGGTGAAAAACTGGAAGTTGTTCTTCCCCTGTTCCTTGGCGTGATACATGGCGGTGTCCGCGTTCTTTATCAAGTCATCCCCGGTGACGCCGTCGGATGGAAACATCGCTATCCCCAGGCTGGAGGTAACGAACAGATCCTCCCCGTTGAACAGGAACGGCTCCGAGATCGACCGCATAATCTTGGACGCCACCACCGATATCTGCTTTTCATCCTCCACGTCCTCCACCAGGATCGTGAACTCGTCCCCGCCCAGGCGGGCGACGGTGTCCGTCTCCCTCAGGCTGCTTATCAGGCGGGCCGAGACCCCCTGCAACATGACATCCCCGGTGGAATGGCTCAAGCTGTCGTTGATGATCTTGAAATTGTCGAGGTCAAGGAACATAACCGCCAGCTTCTTACCGCTTCTGTGGGCCCTGGTGATGGCCTGGTCCACCCTGTCAAAATACAGCGTGCGGTTGGGCAGCCCGGTAAGCTCGTCATGATAAGCCTGGAACCGGATCTTCTCCTCCTGGTTGCGGAGGCGGGTCAGGTCGCTGAATACCGCGGTATAGTTTGTCACCTTCCCCCGGCCATCTTTTATAGCGGTTATCTTCAGATACTCCTGATACGCCTCCCCCCCTTTATTCCTGTTCCATATCTCCCCTTCCCAGCTTCCCTCTTTTTGCAGCCTTTCCCACATCTTCGTGTAGAATTCTGGCTCATGCCGGCCGGACTTGAGAAGTCTCGTATGCTGGCCAATGGCTTCCTTTTCGTCATAACCTGTGATGGCCGTAAAGGCGGGGTTCACGAACTGTATAATCGCATCCTTGTCTGTGATCACAACGCCATGATCCGATCTTTCGTATACCTTCTCTGCGATCTGGATCATGCTTTCCTTTCGCTTCGGTTCGGTCACATCCTCCACCATCACGGAAAAGAGCTTTATCTTACCCAAATCGTCGAATATTGGGGAAACGCAAAGCCTGGCGGGAAAAGATCGCCCATCCTTGCGAATCAACCGCCTCTCCGCGCGATATTGCTTCAGCTTGCCAGTCTTTAATTTATTGAATATCTCCAGGTTTACCGTCACCTCCTCGGTGAACGTCAATTGGTCCAGGCTTTTTTTCAGCAGTTCCCCCTTGGCATAGCCCAACTGCTCGCAAAACGCGGTGTTCACCATGACAAAATGCTGATCCAGACGATGGTCCAGCCGGGCCAGATACATGCCATGCGTGGAGTTTTCGAAAGTGGCGTCAAATATGGTTTGTATGTTTGGCATCAGTCACTCCGGGATGAGAGGTTGTGGAATGGAATAATGGTGGTTTGGAGATAGAGCCGGTAATTATGGAATGATACGTAACAGCCAGCCGGAAGAGTCATCGTTTCCACCAGCAAAACCGCGGCTCCCGATACGCGGCTTGCCCTTGGCGTAACTTGAATAATCCCCTTTTTCGCCCTGATTTTACCATGTTTCGGCGGCTACAAATGGATATTTTCATTTCGCTCTATGGCTATCTTCCGCAGCCATAATGTAGCGTAACATATTTTTACCATGCGCCCTTGATTTGTAACCAAATGTGCCTGACAGTCTTTTCTTTTCTCTATGACTTATGCAGCCTTGCCTTAGGGCTGGAGGGCCTCATCTTGCGCAAGTGGCGCCGCGCCTATTTATATAAGTCACTTCTCCCTTGAATGGAGCCCTCCACAAAGTGTAAGTTGTCTACTCGAACCAACAACGCAGGCAGGGCGCCGTCGCCCCCATAATTCGTAGTGAAAGACCATGGATGATATCGATAAGAAAATCCTGAACATGATCCAAACCGGGTTTCCAGTAGAGAGCCGTCCTTATAAATCTATCGGGGCCACCGCCGGGGTCAGCGAGGAGGAGGCTTTTGGCCGGGTGAAGGCGATGGTGGACAGCGGCGTGATCCGCAGGATCGGCGCCAGTTTCGACTCCAGGGGCCTGGGGTGGACCTCCACCCTGTGCGCCATGAAGACCCCCCCGGCCCGGATTGAGGAGGCGGCGGCGGTGATCAGCGCATATCCTGGCGTGACCCATAACTATGAGCGGGCTCACGAGTTCAACCTCTGGTTCACCCTCATCGCCCCGGATGAGGAAGCGGTGGCCGAGATCCTGGGCCAGATAGAGCGAAAGTGTGGCATGGGCCCGGTGTACAACATGCCGATGATTAAGAAGTTCAAGATAAAGGTGGATTTCAAATTTAAGGAAGGGGCAGAGGAGGAATAAGATGAAAAAGGAGATTACCGCCCGGGACGCCGACATAATGGCCGAGCTGCAGGGCATGCTTCCATTGAGCCTGACTCCCTTCGCCGATATCGCCGCCAAGCTGGGGATGGAGGAGGATGAGGTCATCGCCCGCATCCGCGACTATGGAGAAAAAATATATTACCGCCGGTTTGGCGCCACCTTGCGCCATCAGAAGGCCGGGTTCAAGGCCAATGGCATGGGGATATGGAGCGTGCCGGAAGAGGCCCAGCGCCAGGCCATCGGCGAGAAACTGGCCTCCTTCACCGAGGTCAGCCACGCCTATGAGCGGCCCTCGTTTGAGGGATGGCCTTTCCATATATTCACCATGATCCATGGCCAGACGGAGGAAGAGGTGCGCGATATCGCCAAAAGGATGTCCGCCACCGTGGGGATCACGGATTATGAAGTGCTCTTCTCCATCCGCGAATTCAAGAAAACCAGCATGAGATACTTCGACCACTGGCCGGGGCGAGAAAAAAAAAGCTGAAGGCGAGCAAGATCACAGGGGGGCGCCGTCGAAGGAGCCGGTGATTTTCACCCGCCAGTTCCACCCGCTGATGGAGTCCTCCCCCTCATACAGAGTGTTCATCTGGGCGCCGGTTTTGGTGAACGAGCCGCTATAGGTTCGGTTGTGGCCCCTGGCAGATTCTATATTTATAGTCACCGCCCCCTTGCTGTCATGGATCCCAGAACTGGTGGTGAAATCGCCAGGTGTATCGACATACACATAGTGGCATTCCCCACTGGCGGCGTGTTTGAAAGTCAATGTGCGTGTGGGGTGAAGTAGGGTAGCCGCGCCGTTCTCCTCCAGCAGCAGCGTTCCCTCTTCGACCATCTCCTGGATGCAGGTCCCCTGCACGCCCCAGACCGCCGTCACTTCATAAAGCTCCGTAAAGGTCCCCTTGAACTGGATGGGAAACTTTATCCTCTGTTCCGCGCTGGAGCCACAAGAGAGGGTGGTCACAGCGGTCATAGCCAGGAAAGTCGCAATCGATATAATCTTCTTCATCCCCCCGCTCCTGTAATTAGCCGTTATCCTCCGGCTTATGATGCCATATTGGCGCTATCCTATAAACCCCCGGCTGGCTCGCAGATCAGCTATTTGGGCATATTGTCCGCCAATACGCTGAATATCCCAGGCAGGATATCGACCTCTTTGGCCGGCCCTGGCTTCTGCTTGGCCAGAAGGTTTCCGCTTTCCAGCTTTATCCCCACGCTTGAGGAACCGGCGTAAACTTTTTGGGGGCTGGTGAACGATTTGGACCGGCTGGCTTTGCCGCTCCAGACTTCCAATCCCGATTCCAGGTCATATATGTATAGGGCCACCTTCATTTTTCTTGTGATTTCCAGGGTATATTCGTTTCCCTCATGAGCCACGCCGGGGGCGTCTTTCCCCTTGCCGGGCGCCGGTTTTTTATGGATCTTCTCATTGACGCTGTTAAGCTCCTCCCTGGCCATCACCAGATACCGGGCGCCGATATTCAGCCCGCGGATTTTCCCCAGCCATTTTTCGCCGGGCTGGCTGGCCTGGAAAAACTCGCTGATGAAATCCTGATAATCTGCCTTCCCCATCTTTTGGATCAGCGCTGCGGCGCCCAGCACCGGGTAATCTGCATGGGCGTCTTTGATGGCGCCCATGAGCATGTTGGACATCTGTTCGGCATGACCCACATCAAAATACTCTCTTATATTCTTGACCGCCGGGTTTCCATCGGGGGTCTTCTGCGCCAATTTGTTATAGATATCTTTCATGTCTATCCTAGGGGCGGAGTATCCACCCATGACCATGCCCGAGGTGACGATCCGGTCTCTGGTGAAATCCGGGCTTTGACGCAGATCGGCCACCTGGGTTGCGCAGGAAGCGATGAAGGATGCCATGGTCAGGATGGCTGGGAGGAGGATTGTTTTTACGCTGGTTTTCATTTTCCCCTTTTTTTGAGATGTTACCTTTTGTTGTCGAAATCCATGGGGTGCAGTTAATGATACTCCAGCTGGGAAGTGAGGATGCAATATATATGGCCTGCGGCATGGCCTGCGGCATGGCCTGGCGGCTATTGGGCCGGTTTTATAAGCGATCCTGCCATGAATATCCCTGCATGGGCGTCATCGCCTCTGATATCATGGAGCGCAACTTCTTTTTTAGTGTTTGGACAGCCCCTTTGAAAAAAGCGTATCTTGCCGGCTTCACAGCCCTGGCTCTCCTGGGCCACATGGCCGCTGGCTGGTTCCTCCCATTGACGTATTCCTCATACCAGCCCTCAACGGGGCCGGATAAATTTTGGCCCCCTAGGGCAGCCGCCCATGCCAGCGCCCTGGCCCCGTTGATCCCCGTCCAGCTGCCTGGGCCATTTGATGGCTGGGCCGGACCCGGGCCAAAGGTTATCATCATGCAGGCGCCGGGGATTGCCGCCTGCCGGATGGAGCTTGCCTTCAGGGATATCCACGACTTCGCGCCGCCCATAGTAAAAATCCTGGCGGGAGAAAGGCAGATGGCGGAGTTCCGCCCGCCGAAGGGAAAGGGAACTTTCGCTGGCGAGGAAACGCAGTCGCCGCCGCTGTTCACGCATCGGGTCTTTATCCCAGCCAAGGCCCTGGCGGCCTCGGGACGCGCCGTCTCCATTACTCTGGCCGATGGCTCCTGGGTGGCGTTTGACTCTATTGCTTTCCGGGCATACCCGCCATGGCCGGAGGTGGCGCTGGCAATTTTCGCCTTGGCCCTGGCAATATATTTTTTCCGCCACCAGACCCAATGCGAGGAAGCCGCTAGGGCTCCAGCAAAGGATGTATATACATTAAAGAATTCGTCCTGGGGAGTCGCCGGTATCGTTTCGCTGATTGCGGCGATTGCGCTCCCCGGCGCTCATTTTGGCCTTTTCGACGGCCTGCCCCTGGCCGCTTTGGAGGAGACTCTGGCGCTGATGGTGGTCATTCCTTCGCTGATGATCCTCGGCGGGGGTTTTTTCCGGTGGCCAAAGGCCCTGATGGCTGTGGTTGCGTTGTTGCTAATGAAATGCGCGTTGTTCCTATGGGCGCCCGCCGGGGGAATGGCCATGAGGGTGTTCGACACACCCAGCGAACAGCAGGCCGGAGACTGGAGACGCACCTACGACACGCTGCTCCACCCAGGAATGTCCGCCCTGATAACCGGCCCCATCACCCAGGGGAGCCAGCTGCCGGTGGATTGGTTGTGGCGCCGCGACGAGCGGTTCTGGAGCTGGCCCTTTAAACATATCCCCAGGCAGGAGTTTCAGGGAGGGAGCTGGATCGGCGCGAACCTGGAAGCCTGGGCGCGGATACCGGAGGGGAGGAAGATGGCTTTCCTGACCCTGGGCCTTGGCCCCGATGCCATCATCACCGCAAAATCCGCCGATGGCAGAGAGATCACTATACATCCCTCCCCGGCGGCGGATGGGCCGCCGAAGGGGGATGACCGGCTGATTCCTTCGGGGATTTATAAGATCAGCGCCTCGCTGGCATTCTCGCAGGAATGGGACAAAAATTATCTATTCGTCCCTGTCCTGGTGAGCCAGGATGGCGCCATGGATGAGGCGTTTTCCGCTGGCGCGATCTGGAAAGATGGCAAGTCCGCTACTGCCTCGTCCAACAAAATATCGCTAGCCAGGGTCATGGCCCGGTTATTTGACGTGGGAATAATCGCGCTGCTGGTCTTCTGGACGATATGGGCTCTCGGGCGCCGATTGAGGGAAAAGCAACTTGATCCTGCGCTCCTGGCTGCCAGCGTGGCCGCAGTCATTATGGCTTTCTGGCTCGATGAGGTAAGCCTGGCCGGAGGAAGCTTTCTTGCCGTTGGCTTTCTCCCCGCGGGATTGGCTTTGGTCCTGGCCCTTTTGGGGCGGGCTTTGGCCATGGAAACCGATGGGCCGGAAAGAATGATCCATGGCGCGGCCCTGGCGGGGGGGTTGATGGGCCTTGCCATCTGGCCGCTGATCACTGGAGACTGTGGCGAGGGGGGCTGGACCAGCCTGGGGATTATATCCATATTCTGGGGCGTCTTTTTCATCCGCTGGTCTAGCGCCAGGCCCGGGCTTGCCGATGAAGCTGGCGCATTCGAGTTGGCGTTATTTGTCCTGACGGGGCCTATGCTCTTTGCCTGGTTCATCTGGAAATGGCGGTGGATGCTGGGGGTTGTGGATCTCTATCCAGATCTCTCTGACCAGTTGAGCATGCAGGTCTTCGCCAGGGAGGCCTTCGTGGAGGGCGATTTCTGGCAGAAAATCGCCGAACCGATTTACTATTCCCAACCTGGGCACAGATACCTGGTGGGCGCGCTGCATGTCATCTTCGGCCAGTCCTCGCTGGCCCAGAACATCGTGGATATCTGGTCATTGCTGGCCACGGCGGCGGCGATGATCACTCTGGGCCGATGGGCCCGGCTGCCGGCCAGGGCAATGGTCACGGCGCCTTTTATCTTTCTTTTTTTTATGGGAGGCCCATTTTTTATCTGGCTGGTGGGCCTTGGCAGGCAGGAGGTGGCGGCAAATCTTTTCCAATTTGCGTCCCTGGCGCTGGCGGCTCACAGCCAGGGCGGCGCGGGGTTGATGGCCCTGTCGGCCATGGTAGCCATACCTGGAATAACGTTCCGGATCGACCGGTTCAGCGGAATCGCGGCGGCGGCGCTGCTGGTGGCCAGGCCGATGACCGGCGGGCTGGCCGAAGCGTGGAGAAACGGCCTTGCAGCCGCACTGCCTAAATGGCGATCAATGGCGCTGTATCTGGGCCTGCTGGTGGCGGCGCTGCTGGCGGTGATGACCCGCAACCTGATTACCGGAGGAGTCTTCACCCTGGTGGGTAGCGCGGCCTCCACACCACCCTGTTTCACATTGCCGGACATCCTCTTCGCCCACCGGGGCGCGGTGTACGATTCCTTCTGGCGCCAGGCCGGGTGCGTCTATGGCAACTATGAGCAGATCCTGGCCGGGTCCAATAAATGTTTTGACCGGGCGGGGATCGTGATGATTTCCGGAGTGGTCATTTCAGTGTTGGCCCTGCTCTTCCGGCCAGGCTGGCTGAGGCTCGTGCCCTTGCAGATGGGGCTGATGCTGCTTGCCCTGCTGGCGCCATACAGCATAGCCATGATCACTTTGGAGCCAAGGTTCAGCCTGCACGTTCTTCCGCTGGCCAGTATTGCGCTGGTGATGGCGACGCACTCTATCCTTCGTCATCTTTCTGCCCGGGGGAACGGCGCCGGCGGAAAAGCTTAAAGGGGAGAAACGCGGGAACCTCTTGTTTATAATTGGCGTATTCTGCGCCGAACTTGGCGCCCAGCTTTTGCTCCTCCAGCCACACCCCGATGAAAATGTATATACATAACACTATATTCGTCACCAGAGCGGTGTCGGTGACGGGCCTGGTCCACAGCAGGATGAACGCCAGGCTGTACAAGGGGTGGCGCACATAGCCCAGCGGGCCACCGGACCTGAATTCGCCATCGCGGGAAAGGGCTTCTGGGCCGGGTGATGGCGCCAGGCCGGAGAGGTTGGTTCCGTTGTAAAACAGGATCACCCACCCGAAGAGCAGGAGGGCGCCCAGAAATAGCGCCTGCCGCGCCAGCTCCCACTGGCTCAGCTCGATGACGGGGCCATGCGCCCAGGCCTTTTCCATATAGACCGCCGGCGCCACGGTGACGATGGCAAAGAGGTTGTATAGCAACCGATACCATGGGGCCAACGGGCCCAGCCGGGTCCGCAAGAAAAGCTCCACCCGCACCGCCGCCAGCAACGAATGGAACAGGCAGAAGATAACCCAGGCTAACGCCAGCCAAAGGTAGGGCGGATTCATCCGGGCTTTGCTATCACTGCCTGCGTCGCGGAATTAATCCGTTTCCGGCGCCTGGAACTTGGCCTCCTTGGCGGCCAATCTGGCCTCCAGATCCTCCATCCTCTTTTTCATCTCGTCCATCTCGCTCTTGCGGACGAGCCCGGCCTCGTCCAGAGCCTTCTTCACGCCATCTTCCACGGTCTTTTCCAGCTTCTGCTTGTATTCGTCCCGGTTTTTCTCGAACTCCTCGAAGAGCCTCTCCCCCTCCTCCTTGCTGGCTTTGCTGATCTCGGCCAGGTCGTCGGAGAGTTTTTTCAGGTTCTCCTTGGAGAGCCATATGGCGCCCATGCCGATCTTGGCTATATCCTTGAACGCGTCGAACATTTCTCCACCTCCATATATTGATTGTTTAAAACCGGCTTTGTCATTCCAGTTTGCCCGCTATCATTATGGCCCACATTATCCGCAGCCCCATGAATAATGCGACCCCAAGCCCCAGCGCCCCCAGGAGGGAGTAGCCATATATCAAAGGCGGGGCCTTGAAGGAAAGCAGCATCGACGAACCCACAAAGAGGGCCGCCGTCAATATCCCGAAGACCAGCCGGTTGGCCGAATGCTCCAGCCCCCGGTGCTCCATGTGTATCTCCATCGATCCGGCGCGGAACCTTTCCAGGATGTCCGACAGAGTGGGGGGCGCCGTCTCCAGGAAATTTTCTATCTCGTCATAGAACCTGCCCACCTTCGACACCCTGCGGGCCATGGCGTATTTAAAGACGCTCATCTTGTCCTGATATGGCCCCACCAGCGAGATAAGGCTGAACTCCGCCGAGAGACAGCGGGCCGAGCCCTCCAGGGTGACCAGCGTTTTTATCAGCAGCATTATCTCCACCGGCAGGATGATATGGTGCCGGTGGATAATCGACACCATCTCGTTGAGCGCCTCGAAAAGCCTCAACTTGGATATGGGAAGCCCGCCGTAATATGCGATGAAATCCGCCACGTCCGTGCCCAGGGCGGCGTATTTGAGGTCCGGGGGAGTGGTTCCGGCCCGGGTGATGATCCTGGCCAGCTTGTCGCTGTCCTTGCCGATGGCGGCGGTGGCCATGTCCTCTATATATTCGCGCATCCTGGGGGAGAGCCGTCCCATCATGCCAAAATCTAGCAGGCCCACCCGTTCCCCATCGCATAGCATAAGGTTGCCGGGATGAGGATCGGCGTGATAGAAACCATGGACGAAGATCATTTTCAGGAATATCTCGGCCCCTTTTTGGGCCAGCTTTTGCGGGTCCACCCCTTCTGGGGTTTTCTTGGCGATTTTCTGGAATGAGATGCCCTCCATCCACTCCATTATCAGCACCTTGCCAGTGGTCAGGTCTTCGCGCACATAAGGGATCTTCACCGTGGGATCCCCTTCGAACTCTTCGAAGAGGTTCATGACGTTGCGGGCCTCGCGGTTGTAATCCAGCTCCCGGGTGATGGTGCGGGCGAAGCTATCCACCGTCTCCCTTGGGCGGTAATAGCGGGATTCCTCCACATAATCCTCCAGGAGGGCGGCCAGATCCGCCAGAATCTCTACGTCGGTCTCTATGGTCTGTTTGATCCCTTCGCGTTGCACCTTCACGGCCACCTTTTCTCCGCCCGGCAGCCATGCCACATGCACCTGGCCGATGGAGGCGGAGGCCACAGGCTCCTTCTCGAACCGTTCGAACAGCTCCTCTAGTGAGCCGCCCAGTTCCTTGCGCAATGTTTTTTCCACCACGGCGAAAGGCTCCGGCGGCACATTAGCCTGGAGTTTTTTCAATTCATCGGCCAGGGGTACGCCCACCAGGTCTGGCCGGACAGAGAGAACCTGGCCGAATTTGACGAAGGTGGGGCCCAGGTCGGTGAGCGCCTTGCGGACCCTTTCCTCGGTGGAGGCTTCCATGAGCCCGGGGGAAGTGTGTCGGATAAGGATTTCCCTGGCGAAATCCAGGTCCAGCCTGTGAGCCCAGTCGGCCAG
>Ga0224495_10002294_pt1 | contig 12550 bp, 15 predicted proteins | sample SF_Jul11_sed_USG_FD_168128 | JGI IMG/M metagenome (GOLD analysis project Ga0224495, IMG submission 168128) | Sediment microbial communities from San Francisco Bay, California, United States - SF_Jul11_sed_USGS_4_1 | ecosystem: Environmental > Aquatic > Marine > Sediment | place: USA: California... | reverse complement strand
GTTTGGCTGTAATGTTTTTGATGTCCCCCTCGGTGCCGATCAATCTAATCTTAAAATCCTGCTTGCCCTCCGATTTTCTGGCAACAACACCCAAATTTCTGCTCTCCTGGAAAATTTCTTTTCCCTCGGAATCAAATGTTCCTTGCGGATAGTTCATTATCAGGCGGGCATCGTTCAAAGCAACGCGGTTGTTATTTTTGTACTCAACGGTCAGAGTTATTTCTTCTCCCGAAGAAATTTCATCCGCAGCCTCAATTTTCAAATCAACCCGGGAACGGCTGAACGAACTCCTGCCCCAGATAATCGCCCCGATTATAATTAAAATCCCGACAACAATTAAAATTGCCGAGGTTTTGGGCAGGTTTTTCCTGCTAAATAATGAAGCCAATCCGCCGTTTTTCTTCGGCATCTCGGGCTGAACCGGTTGCGGAGTTGACTCTATCTCCTTATATTGAAAACCCCCGTTATCCATATACCTATATTATAACAATTTTAATACAAATTTTCTATTTCTTTCATTTCGTCCGGATTGTAGCCTAAAAGCTTGATAAGATTTTTTTGGAATAATTTTAGATTAAATTCTTCATTACTGTCCAGAGTTTTAAAACTTTCCAGAATCAGTTTCCAGATATCCTCATCCTGTTCCTCTCCGACAAGCGCCTCGTCAATCAATTCCACCAATTTTCTGGAGATTTTCATTTTCCCTAAATCTTTTTTTGTGTTTAAAAACTGGTCAATAATAAAAGTGTCTTTTAAAATTAAAAATTTCTTGCCCTCAACAAGAATCATCTGCACATAAGCAATTGGTTCAATTGAATAACGCAGTTTGCTTTCTAGTTTTTTCACACCCTTGGCGGAAATATTAATCTTTCCTAGCTTTTCGCTATAAATGGTCAAAAGCCGGTCAACTTCGTTAGAGTCGGCCGATTTCAATATAATCGCCTCGGTTTTAATCATACTTTTTCAATTTTAAACTCTTTGCCAAATACAATCTCTTCGGCAATTACTTGCTTTTTGATTTGTTCTGCGTGTTTTTCAATTATGTCTTTATTTTCGGAATAATAAACTTTTATTCTGTCTTTCGGCGTTAATCCCATTTCTTTTCTTTTTGATTGAATACTTCTTACAAAGTCCCGCACCAATCCCTCTTCTTTTAATTCATCAGTAATCGTTGTATCCAAAACAACTCCTTCTTTGATATCGCTAAACTCAATTTCTTTTACATTAATCTCATCCCGTATCAAATCAAGCAATTCATCCTCTAATTTATATTTTGGAATCTGCAATTTATTTAATGGCTGGCGGATTTTAAATCCTGCTTCCATTCTTTTTTGCAAAGCCAAGCTACAAATTTCCCTTACTTGCTTCATTTTTTCTTCCAATTTTTCATCAATCAATTTTTTCTCTACTTTTGGCCATTCTTCTAAATGCACCGATTCTTTTTCTCCGCCTACTTCCTTATATATATAATCCGCTATGAATGGCGTTGCGGGCGCCATTATTTTGGATAATTCAAGCAAAACATATTTTAATGTCTGAACCGCCTCTTGCTTGTTATCGGACTTAAATCTCTCGCGCGAGCGCCTTAAATACCAAGTTGATAAATCATCGACAAATCCGGCAATCGGCCGCGTGGCTTCATTCAAATCGTAATTATTGTATCCTTCGGTGATTTCTTTTTTCAAAGATTCTATTTTTGAAAGAATCCATTTATCCAAAACATTTTTTCCGCCCGAGGCGGACCCGCCTTGGGCGGGGCTTCTAAATAATTTATAAAATTCAACGACATTCAGCAAAATCAATAAAACTTTTTTTACCACTTCATCAACTCCTTTTTCGGAAAAGCACAAATCATCGGCTTTCATCACCGGCGACGTTGCCAAATAATATCTTACTGCGTCGGCGCCGTATTTTTCAAAAACATCCATCGGGTCAGGATAATTATTCAGATGCTTTGACATTTTTTTGCCATCTTCAGCCAAAATTGTCCCGGTCACAACAATATTCTTATAAGGAATATCATTAAATAATATTGTTGATATTACTAAGCAATAATAAAACCATGCCCTGGTCTGCGCAATATATTCTGCTACAAACTCTGCTGGAAAGTTTTTTTTGAAATATTCTTTATTCTCAAACGGATAATGAAATTGCGCAAAGGGCATACTCCCCGACTCAAACCAGCAATCTAAAACTTCAGGAATTCTTGTCATTTCTTCCCCACATTCACATTTTAATTTAACGGCATCCAAATAATCTTTATGCAAGTCGACGTCGCCAGAAAGATTAATCGCATTTTGTTTTAATTCATCAATGCTACCGATTATTTTTATTTTCTCACATTTATCGCACTGCCAAACTGGCATAGCAGAAGCCCAATACCTATTTCTTGATATTGTCCAATCTGGGGCAGTTTCAATATTGTTTTTAAATCTTCCAAATTTTAATGATTCGGGATGCCAATTAATTTTTTCATTTAATTTAATCATTTGCTTCTTAATTTTTTGTATATCAACAAACCATGAAGGTATTGCGCGATACATTAATGGGGTATCGCACCTATAACAAAATGGGTACTCGTGTGCTCTTTTTTCAATTTTTATAATTTTTTGTTGTTTTTTTAAAAATTCTATAATTTTGGGGTCCGCATCTTTAATGTATACTCCAGCAAAATCAATTACTTCACTTGTAAATCTTCCCTGTTTATCAACTGGTTGTACAAAGTCTATGCCGTTTTCTTTGCATACAATATAATCAATCTCTCCAAAGGCAGGGGCGGTATGAACAATTCCCGTTCCGTCATCAGCGGTAACAAAGTTTCCAGAAATTATTCTAAATGAGTTTTTTAAATTACTAAAATATGGAAAAAGTGGTTCATATTTCTTTCCCACAAGATTACTTCCGATTACTTCTTTTATTATTTTATATTCACTCTCATTTTTGAAGTATTTCGTAATAGTCGTTCGGCCCAAAACATAAATTTTATTGTCTATAGGGTCTTGAAGATAAACATAAGTTAAATTTGGGTTTACTGTCAGGGCCAAATTCGAAGGCAGTGTCCATGGGGTTGTTGTCCACGCAAGAATATACGCATCTTCGTCTTTAAGTTTAAATTTTACGGTTACCGTATCTTCTACTATGGTTTTATATGATTGGTCCATAGCTATTTCCGAACTAGCAACAGGAGTTTCGCAACGAGTACAATACATAAGAACCTTCTCCCCCTTATATACAAATCCTTTGTCATAAAGTTGTTTAAATGCCCACCATACGCTTTCCATATAAGAATTGTCCATGGTCTTATAAGAATTATCAAAATCAACCCATCTGCCAATTCTTTCAACGGTTTTGCTCCACTCTTTAGCATATGTAAGAACCCTGCTTCTGCAGAACGCGTTAAATTTTTTAATGCCCATCTTTTCAATTTCGTCTTTGGTTTTTATACTAAGCTCCCTTTCTACAATATTTTCTATGGGCAAACCATGACAGTCCCACCCCCAAACTCTTTTAACATAACGGCCTTTCATGGTCCAAAATCTTGGCACAATATCTTTTATTGTAGAGGCTAGAATATGTCCATAATGAGGGAGTCCCGTTGCAAACGGCGGACCATCGTAAAATACAAAATCCTTGCCCGCCGAAGCTTTAGCGGAGGCGGGACCTTTGTTTAAAGATTTTTCAAAAATCTTGTTTTTCTTCCAAAATTCTAATATTCTTTTTTCAATTTCCGGTATATTTAACATATTTCCTTAAATTCGCCTGGCGAGAGTTTGAATCTTCGCCCATCTTTTTTCTCGTCTTCTTCTCTAAGTCCCATAATTATAACTTGCAGGGAAAATAAAATCGCTCCATGGCTTATTATGAGAATATTTTTATTTTCGTATTTTTTTTCAACCTCTCTTAAAAACCTGACCAATCTTTTCCTGATATCCCGATAGTTTTCTCCGTTTAAAGGCCTTTTAACAAATCGATTGAGCCTTGTCCCAAAAAAAATGTCCCACTCCTCTTCTTTTTTGCCGTTGAGCACACCGAAACTTATCTCTCTTAATCTTTTGTCAAAATTTATTTTTAAGCATAAGTTCTTGGCAACCATTTTTGCTGTTTGAGCGGTACGCAGCAAATCAGAAGAAAATATTAAATCAATCTTTTCCTTCTTTAATACAGGGATTATTTTCTGAATTTGTTTTTTGCCTTCAAGGGTAATTGGATTGTATTTTTTTTCCGGCCAGCTGCTTACAAAATCATCTTTGTTCGAACGCGCCTCACCGTGACGAAGTAAAAAATAGGTGTTATTCGTCTTCATAAATTACATTTTTTCCGGCTTACTTATTCCCATTAAATCAAGAATGTTTTCCAAAACAATCTTTGTCGCCATAATCAATGCCAAACGAGCTTTTTCCAAGTCTTTTTTTTCTCCTAAAACTTGGCATTCGGTATAAAATCTATGGAAAGCAGTTGCCAATTCAATTGCATAATTCGGCAGTCTTTGAACTTGGTAATCTTGCGCCGTATCTTCAACAATTTCCGGCAATTTTATTAAACATTTAATCAATTCTTTTTCGCTTTGATGGTTTAATAAATTTAATTTCTCGGTTGAAAAATGACTTTTTGCCTTTCTCAAAATGCTGTTTATTCTGGCGTAGGCATACTGCACATAATAAACTGGGTTTTTTTCTGATTTTTCCTTGGCCAAGTCCAGGTCGAAATCCATCTGCTGGTCAGCAGAATGCATTAAAAAGAAAAACCTGACCACATCGGAACCAACCGCATCGAGTAAATCATCCATTGGAATGAAGGTTCCCAGACGTTTGGACATTTTAACTTTTTCTCCTTTTTCCAAGACATTAATGAACTGGTGCAGGATTACTTCCAATTGCCCTTTGTATCCGATTGCCTCCACTCCGGCCATAAGCCCTGGCACATCGCCATGGTGGTCAGCTCCCCAAATATTGATAACTTTATCGAACTTTCTTTTCTTAAATTTGTTGTAATGATAAGCGATATCTCCGGCTAAATAGGTCTTCTCGCCGTCTTTTTTGATTAAAACTCTGTCTCTATTGTCGCCGAATTTAGTGCTTTTAAACCAAGTTGCGCCGTCTTTTTCATATAATAGATCCTTCTTTTTCAATATTTTGATAATCTTATCCGGTATCTTCTTTTTATGGAGGCTTGATTCAAAAAACCATTCGTCGTATTTGATTCCAAATTTATCGGTTGTTTTTCTAATCATTTCACTAACAATGATTTTAGCCGCTTCCATGCCTATTTTATGCGGTTCTTTTTCTTTAATTCTGTTAGCCAGCAAATCAATATATTCCCCCTTGTATTGAGCTTCGGCATCTTTTAAAATCGAATGCCCTAAAACTGAAACCTGAACCCCGGAATCGTTCACGTAAAATTCTTTTTCTGCTTTATAGCCGGCAAATTTTAAAACGTTCGCCAAAGTATCACCCATCGGACCGCCCCTGCCATTGGCAACTGTCAAAGGGCCGGTGGGATTAGAAGAAATGAATTCCACTTGAATTTTTTTGCTTTTTCCAATATCTATCTTCCCAAATTTTTGTTCTTGCTTTAAAATCTCTTCAATTTGCTTCTGCAAAAATTCCGGTTTTAGATAAAAATTTATAAAGCCGTTAACAGCCTCGACTTTGTCGAAGAAATTCGAAACTCGAATTTCGAATTTCGAAATTAATTCTCGAGCCACTTCAACAGGATTTTTATCCTGCTGTTTAGCTAAAATCAGGGCGATGTTGGTGGCATAGTCGCCATAATTTTTATTTTCCGGAATTTCAACAGAAAAATCCTCGTTCCCCGTTGTTTTGGAGATTATTTCTTTTATCTGGCTTCTAATTGTCATACTTTTATTTTATCCCAATTGACTTTAATTTAAAAGGGCTCGGTTTTCAGCCGGCCCTTGTTAAATTCCTGTAATTTATTTCGTCTTAACTTCATCTATAATGTTTTTGAAAATATCGGGATGGAATTCGGCCAGCTCGGCTAAAATTTTTCTATCAATAATTATGCCGTTTCTTTTAATGGCATTGATAAATCGGCTGTAAGATATTCCATTTTTCCTGCAAATGGCATTGATTTTGATATTCCAAAGATTTCTAAAACTTCTTTTTTTGGCTCGCCTGTCCCGGTAAGCGTAGGTCCAGGCGTGGCGCAAAGCTTCTTTGGCCAGTCGGTATTTGGCTTTTCTCCCCCATTTGTATCCTTTGGCTAGTTTTATTATCTTTTTCTTTCTTTTTCGTTTTTGAACGCCTCTTTTTACTCTGGTCATAAATTTTATTACCTGTTTTTAAATTCAATAATTTTATTTGTCATTTCATCCCCAACAATTTTAGAGTGGCGCTTTCTCCTTTTTTCATCACCTGTCTGTTTGGATTTCAAATGACACTGATGCGGCAAACGGTGCATCAGTTTTTTGTGCTTGGTTATTCTGAACCTTTTAGTGATTGATTTTCTTGTTTTCCCTGACATATTATTACGTTCATTCCTTGAGGACCCTTTTTTGTTTCTTCTTTTTTAATCCCTCCGGCAATCATGTTTAAAAGTGATTCTAACTTTTCTTCTGCCAAATCCCGGTGCGCCTTTTCCCGCCCCCTTAATCTCATCTCCACCCTGACTTTGTTGCCTTCTTTGAAAAATTTTTCTATCTGGCGCGCCCTGATTTCCAGATCATGGACAGAAGTGGTAAATCCGATTCTTATCCCTTTCACCTCTCCTTTCTTCTGCCGGGAATTCTGCTTTCTTTCTTTTTTTTCCTGCTGATACTGGTATTTGCCGTAATTGGTAATTTTGCAAACGGGCGGGTCGGTATGCGATGTCACCTCAATCAAGTCCAATCCTTTTTCTTTGGCTGTTTTTATTGCCTCATTTGTGTCTAAAATTCCCAGATTGCTTCCATCTTCATTGATAACTCTTACCTTCGGCGCACGTATTTGTTCGTTTATTCTCGCCGAAAATTTTTTTTGTTTTTTAAAAAAGAATGGCTTAAAAATAGATTTTATTTTAATTATTAGAGTGGAGGCGGCGGGAGTTGAACCCGCATCTGAATGGTTTTCTAAAACAATTCGACAAGCTTAATTCGCTAACAATCCCGATTTGTCTTCAGTATTTCGGCTCGGGAATCGAAATACCTATCTCAAGCGCCTTTCGGCACTATAAACACTTCAATTGCCTATTGAGAATCTCAATTAAAGTGGTCACGCTTATGCGTGAACAAAAGCAAAATTGTTTGCGTTTGTATTTTTCCAGATTTTAACGAGATGCTGGAATCCTCGACTTGCTTATTTTAAAAAGACCAACCATCGAAACCTATCGCCCCCATTGTCTTTTGATTTCCCGCTCCATATCGCGTTTTTTTATCGCTTCCCGTTTGTCGATTTTCCTTTTTCCTCTTGCAACCGCGAATTCTAACTTAACCTTGTTTTTCCTAGTATATAACTTAATTGGAATTAAAGTCAATCCTTTTGCCCTTAATTTGCCGATTAAAGAGCTGATTTCCGACTTTTTTAACAAAAGCTTTCTCGGCCTTGATTGGTCATAATCATCAGGAGTATTGGCCGGCTGATAAGGCGGGATTAAGGCATTGGTCAAATAAAGTTCTCTGTTTTTGGCTGTGACAAAAGAACCGGCCAAACTAACGCGGCCGGTTTTTATCGCCTTGACTTCAAAGCCAAAAAGCACTAAACCGGCCTCGTAGGTCTCCAGTAATTCATAATCATAACTGGATCTTCGGTTTTCCGCCAGAACGTTCATGGTATTCGTGTGACTTTTCCTCCTCTTTTGCGGTTGCTTCGTCGTGCCATTCATCTATTTTTTTCTCAACCACTTCGTCGACAGTCTCAATAATCTTCTTAATTTTCTCCTGAACACGGTCATCGGTGGCAAGTTTCTGAAAAATGTGATGAATGGCAATTTTTTTTCTTTTCTTTCTAAGTGTAAAAAGATAGACTCCGATTACTATCAACAAAACCGGCCACCAAGCCCAGAGAGCTGCGCTCAAAATTCCCAAATTAGTTAAAATCAGCAAAACTCCGACTACAATCAAGAGCCCTGCCCAAAAACCAAGACAAGCAAATGAATAAAACATAATATAATTTTTAATGATTACGACCTTTGTTCTTAATATAACACACTAATCCTGCGATTAGAATACCAATGCTGTCTATGCCGACGTCGCGCAAAGTTCCTTGCCTGCCTTCAATAAATGTCTGATGATATTCATCGGTCAAAGCGTAAAAAAGAGAAAAAATAATTGAGTAAATAATGATTTTCTTGATATCCAAATTTTCTTTGCTTAATGCACAAACAACCAAAAAGCATAAAATCCCAAATTCAACCATATGCGCGATTTTTCTTAATAAAAAATCTTGTTTTAGGTCGGTTTTAAGGTCCGGTATTGCCGACAAAATAAAAATAGCCGCCATCCAAACAACCACCGGCAGCCAATATTTTAAAAATTTGCTCATTTCAGCATTTTTAACATTTTTTCGAGCGGCCAGGCGTTAATAATGTCTTTTTTCTCCGCCCAGCCCCTCCTTGCCTGACTAATGCCGTATTCCAGAAACTGGAAATAAGAAACATTGTGGGCATCGGAACTGATCTCCATTTTCACGCCCGCCTCTTTTGCCATCCTGATATAATCGTCTTTTATATCCAATCTGCTCGGATGGGCATTAATTTCCAAAATCGTCTTTGTTTCTTTAGCAGCTTTGATTACCCTTTCAATATCCAAATCATACGGCGGGCGCTGGTTAATAACCCTGCCGGTCAGATGAAAAACAATATCGACATGGGGATTTTTCATCGCCTTGATTATTCTCTCGGTCATTTCTTTTTTCGGCATCTTGAAACTTGAATGAATAGCTACACCGACAACATCCAATTTTTTAAGTGCCTCGTCTTTTATATCCAGATTTCCATCCTTCAAGATATTAACTTCCGCGCCTTTCAAAATTTTGAACCCATGCCTGCCGGCAGGCAGGTTTTTACTTTTGACTTTCAATTTTGCGTTTATTTTGTCTATTTCCCTGCTCTGTTTATCCAGACCTTTTTCATCCAGCCCGTTGGCCACGCCCAAGCTTTTTGTGTGGTCGGTAATGGCTATATATTCCAAACCGATTTTTTCTGCCGCTTCAATATAGTCCTCCATGGAACTGGAGCCGTCGGACCAATCGGTTTGGACCTGCAAGTCGCCTTTTAAGTCGCTGTATTTGATAATCTTCGGCAGTCTGCCAATTTTAGAGGCCTCGATTTCCCCTTTATCCTCCCTCAGTTCCGGCTCCATGATTTTTAATCCCAGAATTTTGTAGATTTCTTCCTCGTTTTTCCCGGCCACCATTCTGCCTTTTTTCCAGAGGCCGTATTCGTTCAAACGATATCTTTTTTCAATGGCGATTTTCCTTAAAGCAATGTTATGGTCTTTACTGCCGGTGAAATATTGGAGGGCTGCGCCGAAACTTTTTTCCGGCACAACCCTTAAATCAAAATCCAAGTCACTTCTCAGCCGGACAGAAGAACGGGTCGGACCTTTGCTGTAAACATGAACAACTTCGGGCATACTGACAAAAAAATCCATCACTTTGCCGGCGTCTTTGAAAGAGAAAACCGCAGCTAATAAGTCGCCATCGCCGATTGTTTCTTTCATCCTCCTGATTGAACCGGCGATAACTGCCTGTTTTACTCCCGGCAAGTTCTTGATTTTTTGCTCGATTTCCCGCGCTCTTGGAATTACGGAGCCCAAAGTAAAACGATTGCCGCTTCTTTTTAAAAATTCAATTCCTTTGAGAATATTGCTTTCTGTTTTTTCGCCGAAATCTCTTAAATGGCGGATTTTCCTCGCTTTGGCTACTCTTTCCAAGTCTCTCAGGTTTTTTACGCCGAGCTCTTTATAAAGTTTCTTTATTATTTTCGGCCCGATGCCTTCGACAGCTGTCAGCTCCGACAAATTAACGGGTATCTTTTTCTTTAATTGTTCATAATATTTTATTTTTCCGGTTTTCAGCAATTCTTCTATTATTTCGGCAATGCCCTTCCCAATCATCGGTAATTTCAATAATCCGCCAAGCCCCTCTTTTTTATAAATTTTTTCCACTTCTTCGTCTAAATCGTCAATAATAACCGCGGCTTTTTCATAAGCTTGCGGCTTAAAAGGAATATCATCCATTGCCAAATACTCGCTTATCTCATATAAAATTTTGGCAATTTCGTTATTATCCATGTTTTCCGACAGCTTTGTTTAGCTCCTCAAGCAATTTATCTATGTCGATTCCGTGGGCAATTGCGCCGTCTTCAATGCTTTCAAAACTTGAGGCCGCGCAGCCAAGGCAGTGGAATCCGTGTTTCACAAAAATCTCCGCTGTTTCCGGATGTTTTTGCAGAATCTCCTCGATTTTCATCTGTTTTGTAATCATTTTTTTATAAATCTTAAATGATGGTCTCCGGCTTTGTTAACATCTTTATAAATAAGCAAAGGCGACAGGGCGCCGATTATGGCAATAATTCCCGCGATTACAAAAACCGTATTAAATCCATATCTCATGGCAAAAACCCCGCCGACTGCGCCCGTAATCCCCATGCCGACACTGTAAGTCACGTGTTCTACGCTCCATTCAAAACCTTCCCGGCCTTTATCTATATGACGAGTAAATATAGCTGACCAACCAGGCATTGCCATTGCCATTGCCAAAGCATAAAACACTTCCAGGATATAGATATGCCAAGACAAGGTTGCAAAAGTGTAGCCAAAATGAATCAAGGCGACAATAAAATATCCGGCTATCAGAACCAACAAGTCGTCTTTCTCTCCCCTTATTTTGTCCAAAAATTTTCCTATCGGAATCTCAAAAATTGACCTGCCTATCCAATAAATCGCTGTGGCAAAACCGGCCACTTCCAAACTTCCGTCCTTTAATTTATCAGTGAGAAAAACCGCGAAAATCGGCGCCACAAAACCCAAAGCCGAAAAAAACCAAAAATCAGCCTTAATTAACACCAATACTATTTTGTTAATAGAAATTTTAACCTTCATTTCTTTTATTGTGAAACGATTTTCTTACCAATTCGCCGATTTTGCTCAAAAACGGGGAATCATGATTTTCTAAATCCTGAATAAATTTTGTTCTGACAAAATATCGCATCCAGGAAACAAAAGAAAGCAAAAACAAAACCATTAAAACAATGCCTAATATTATCAACCCTATTGTTATACCTTTGGTGATTTTGCTCAATGACTGAAATCCCGCTCCGAACCCGTATCCAATACCTCCAGCTAAAAATACCCAAAAAACAGCGGATATCAGACTGATAGACAAGAATTTTTTGAAATTCATCTTCAGACTTCCGGCAATAATAAAGCTGAGCATGCTGAAGCCGTAGGTAATTCTGGTCAGAAACAGGGTTTTGATACTGTGCCGGCGAAAATAACTTTCCATTTTTCCCATTATTTTCCTACCTAAACTAAATCGCTTTATTCTTTTTTCCACCAATTGACTCCCGCCAATAAACCCGATTAAATACCAAAAAAATCCATTAAAAAGATAGCCGGAAATTAAAACGCAAAGCAGTCCCCAAAAATTAAAATATCCAAATTTAAAAAGAACGCCGCTCAAAATCATAATAAAAGTGCCTTCGAAGAGAGCACCCAAAAAAGCAAAAATATAACGATGTTCGTATAAAAGTTTTAGAACCGAACTATTGATAATTTCCATAAATTAAAACAATACCTTTTGCCCCCCCGTTGTCTTCGGTCTTTCTTCTGTTGTGTTAAAAATACTGACTTTCCCGAATTCTCCGTCATAGCCGGGATTAACCGAGATCTTCTCCTGCCTGACCCTTTCTATGCCTTCGGCTATTTCCGGCAAGCTCACTGACGCGATTTCTCTTTTTTTAGCATCCAGAAGAACTTTAAATTCGCTGCCAAAAACCCTGATTAAATTTTTATAATGGCCTTCCACTCCCTTTGTTCCGACTCCTACTCCTAAAACATCGGCGATTATTTCTTCCAAAGGAATTAATCTTTGAAAAGGAATGGCATTGGCTGGTTTTTCACCAGATTTTCTGTCAGCCAATTGGCAAACTCTGTTCATTACCCCAATTGTCAACGGCTTGCCGCAACGCGGGCAGAGATTGTTATACTTCAATGATTCTTCCGGGTTCAGAACGATTTCGCATGCCCTGTGGCCATCCCAATGGTATTTCCCTTCCTCGGGAAAAAATTCAAGGGTTTTGATCAATTTTAATTCCCTTTGACTTTGATTCCCCTCGGCCCCCCCTTGATTTCTCTTTGTGTTCTTTATCGCCCCGATAATTAAATTATAGCTTATTTCATCTCCTTCGAAAACATTTGCTTCACGGCCGATTTTGGAAGGACTGTGAGCGTCGGAATTGGAAATCAGGGTGATATTATCCAATTTAGACCAGCGCCAATTCATTTCCGGGTCGCTGGACAAACCTGTTTCAATTGCATAAATGTATTTTGTATATTCTTCAAAACATTCTTCAATCGAATCAAAGCCGGAAAAATGGCCGAAAATACTGAACC
>Ga0224495_10002293_pt1 | contig 12550 bp, 7 predicted proteins | sample SF_Jul11_sed_USG_FD_168128 | JGI IMG/M metagenome (GOLD analysis project Ga0224495, IMG submission 168128) | Sediment microbial communities from San Francisco Bay, California, United States - SF_Jul11_sed_USGS_4_1 | ecosystem: Environmental > Aquatic > Marine > Sediment | place: USA: California... | reverse complement strand
GCCATCCTTGGCTCCAAAAGTGCTGTAGCCCAAAGCAGAGAGTGTCTCGATCATCAACTGGCGGGTTTTCTCCTCATCATCCACGATCAAAACTTTGGTTACCTGATTCATATAAAACCTCAATTTTATAGGTGAAAACTATAACCTTCTAATTTTTTTATCGTATTTTCAGGAGATTACTTTAAGTAAAAAGAGGTATAAAAATCAAAGTTGTTATGAACGGATAATTTTAAGGACCTCGGATTTTTTCTGGTCCCTCAGCTTTTCGGTATTTGCCTCCAGGTTCAGGCGAATCAAAGGCTCAGTGTTAGAGGGTCTCAGATTAAACCACCAATCAGGGTACTCCACGGTTAGGCCATCTAAATGGTCGAGCTTGGCATCCTTATAGTTTAATTCGATTTTACGGATCTTTTCGGGTATATCCAGAACCTTGGAGTTTATCTCACCGGTTCTGAAATAAGGGTCGATCGATTTTACCAGCTGGGATAGAGGTTTATTCTCTTCGGAAAGTAATTCCAAACATACCAGAAGAGCAATTAGACCTGAGTCAGCATAGAAGTTTTTGCGAAAATAGAAATGTCCGGAATGTTCCCCTCCAAAGACGGCATTATATTTTTTCATCAAGGGCTTTATCAGAGCATGCCCCACGGGCGTACGGATACCCTTTCCTCCGTTCTGTCTGATTATCTCCGGAAGAATCCTGGAACAAGGCACATTATATAATATAGTTGCCCCCTTCTCCTTCTTTAACAGGTTCTTGGCTACAAGTGCTGTAATAATATCCCCGCCTAAAGGAGATGACTTTTCATCCACCAAAAACACTCGGTCAGCATCCCCATCAAAAGCCGCACCCAAATCTGCTTTCTCTTCTGAAATCCTATCCTTTAAAACTGTGATGTTCTCAAGTATTATGGGATTAGGCAGATGATTAGGAAAAGAGCCATCCAGCTCAAAAAACATTGGAATAAGCTCGCAGGGAAGAAAAGAGAATAGTTCAGGCAAAACCATACCGGCAATCCCGTTTCCCGCATCGATTACTACTCTAAAGGGTTTGATCTTTTTGGGATGGATGAAAGATAGAAGATGATTTATATAATCAGGTTGAATATTAATTTTTTTTATAACCCCATTTTTTCCTGAAGTGGAGAAATCATTATTAAAAATTATATCTTTTATCTGATCGATCCCCTCTTTGCCACTCAAGGGGACAGCTTCCTTCTTGCACATTTTCATCCCGTTATATTCAGGAGGATTGTGAGAGGCGGTGATCATTATACCTGAATCATATTCGAATTTCCCCACCGCAAAATAAAGGGCATCAGTACTGCACAAACCGATATCAATTACATCCACTCCTGCCTCCAGTATTCCCCTGGAAAGACTTCTGTATAAGGCTTCTGATGAGAGGCGCATATCCCTTCCGATGACTATATGTTTGGGCTTGAGATATTCTACAAAAGCTTTTCCGATGAGGAATGCAGTTTCCTCATTCAACTGCTCGGGATAAATTCCCCTGATGTCATAGGCCTTGAAAATTTCAGGATTTATCATCCGTTTTGGTTTTTTACTCCCGGATTTCATGACATTATACCAAATTTATTTAATTATAGATAAAAAGGTAATTTTTGTCAAACGTTTTATAGGTGTAGATATTTTAAACCATGGCCAGGGATCCAGGTAAAAAACAGAGAAGTTTTCAAAACTCCCCAAGTTTGAAGATTTTTTACTTGACAAAACTTTGTAGATTTAATAAAATATGTGAAAGAATTCACAAGAGTATGCGCAGGATTTCAGAATCTACAATTAGTCGGTTATCTCTCTATTACCGGACCCTTGAAACTCTACAAAGGGAGAATGTTACTACCATCTCCTCCGGAGAGCTTGCCAGGAGTAACAAATTCACCCCAGCCCAGGTAAGGAAAGACCTCTCCTTTTTCGGCAGTTTTGGAACCAGGGGTCTGGGATACCCGGTGAGCGAGCTCAAGGATAAAATCGCTTCTATCCTGGGCTTGTGCAAAACCTGGAATGTTGCTTTAGTGGGGGTGGGTAATGTAGGTTCAGCCTTAGTTTCCTATAAAGAATTTCAGAGACAAGGTTTTATAATAAAAAAGATATTTGATAACGATCTTAGGAAAATCGGAAAAAATCACAAGGGGATTTTGGTCTCCGATGTGAAGAACCTTAATATGGAGCTTAAAGAGAATAAGATAGAGATGGTGATAATTGCAGTCCCATCTTCAGAAGCGCAAAAGGTGGTAGATGAGGTAGTAGGTGCTGGAGTTCGTACCATTTTGAATTTTGCCACAACTAATCTCAAAGTACCAGAAAACGTGGTACTGCGTAGTGTGAATATGGCAATGGAATTAGAACATCTCTCCTATGCCCTGGCGAATCAAAAAAGATAAAGATGTTATAATTTCCTTATACCCTTTACAAGAAACCCGCTTAATCCTCCCAGGGCGATAAAAATCCCACAAAAGAAGATTATCATTTGAACTGATAAAAGACCCCCTAAAACTCCCACCAAAGCTAAAGAAACAGGTCTTAAACCACCGCTTATAGTTCCCAGGGTGCCAAATACCCTTCCCTGTTTTTCGTGAGGGATTTTAGTCTGAAGAACAGACGGGACTATTATATTAGCGAAGGAAACTCCGAATCCACATCCGCCTAATAAGAAAATGGAAATCCAGAACGATTCAGATATACCGAATAGTGCTAAGAGGAATCCTGCAACAGTGATTCCAGAGACAATAGAAATCCCCTTTTTTATTTTACCTCCTGTCATGCCGAGAATTAATGAACCCAAAACCATTCCCACGGAGATGCTGGAGCCTAAAATCCCAAATCCTTCTGCTCCCATCTTCAGGATGTTTTTAACCACAAGCGGAATCAATACCCCTATAGGTGCCACAAAGAAGTTGAGCAGGGAAAATAAGATCACCAATTCAATTATCCCGGTTTCTGCCCGGATATAATTCAAACCTTCCAAAAGATCGTGCAAAAATTTCTTTTTGACCTGTTGAACCAGGGTTTTTTCTGTTTTTATTCTTACCAAGAAAATGGCAATAGAAGATATGAAAAAGCTCAAACCATCCATTAACATTACAGTTCCAGCACCGTAAAGAGCCACTAAAACCCCACCTAAAGCCGGGCCAAAAACACCACTCAGGTTATTACTCATCTGAGATAAGGAATTAGCACGAACAAGCTGTTCTTTTTCAACGACCCGAGGTATTAAAGAACTTAATGCAGGACTGAAAAATGTAGTCATTAAAGCAAGCAGAACAGCGATTATAAAAATATGCCAAACCTGCAAAGAGTTAATGAAGTAAAGCAATCCGGGTATACAGATGATTATACCCCGTCCGATATCCGTGAAAATCAAAAGTTTTCTTTTGTCTACCCGGTCGATGTAAGTTCCAGCAAAAGGACCCAGGATAATAAGGGGCAGGGAGGAACAGATTGCTACCGTAGCCATAGCAGCGGTTGAACCGGTTTTCTCCAGTACCCACCACATCAGAGCGATGATATAGAGATAATCACCAAACATGGATATGCTCTGACCTGCCCAGATTAAAAAGAAATTTTTATTTTTAAAGATAGAGATGCTTTTTTCACCTTCTTTTATTTCCATTTAGAGATTATTAGCTTTTTAAAATGTTATCTCCATTATTGACATCGAAGTAAAGAACTTTATCGAGGTCGAAGTTTAAACCCATAATGGCCCCGACACAAAGGCCATCCTTAGATCTTTGCCGCACCACAACCCTTTTTTCTCCGAGTCTAAAATAGAGGAAAATTTCTCCTCCCGTGGGTTCGATCTGCTCCAATTCCAATTTGATTTCTTCTTTTTCAGTAGCGATATGAATATCCTCCGGTCTTATTCCCAGGTAAATCTCTTTACCCAGATAGTCTTTTAGTATCTTTTCCCATTTGTCAGGAAGGGAAAGTCTATATTTTTCCTCAAAAATAAACTCCAGAGGAAAATTTATCTTACCTTTAAGAAGATTTATAGGAGGCGAGCCGATGAAGCCTGCTACAAAAATATTTGAGGGAGAACTATAAAGCTGTAAGGGTGTTCCGATCTGCTGGATCGTTCCCTCTTTCAATACCAAAATCCTATCACCCAAAGTCATCGCTTCTAACTGATCATGAGTAACATATAGAATAGAGGTTTTAAGATTTTTATGCAGTTTTAAAAGCTCACCCCTCATCTGGATCCTGAGCATAGCATCTAAATTGGACAAGGGCTCATCAAAAAGGAAAAGATTTGGCTTTCTCACAATGGCCCGACCGAGAGCCACTCTCTGTCTTTCTCCTCCGGAAAGTGCTTTGGGTTTTCTTTGCAGTAGAGAGCTTATTCCTAAGATATCAGCCGTCTCTAAAACCCTTTCTCTGATCTTATCTTTTTGGAATCTTCTTAGTTTTAAAGGGAAGGCAAGGTTCTCAAAAACCGTGAAATGAGGGTAAAGAGCGTAATTTTGAAAAACCATTGCTACATCTCTTTCCTTGGGAGGGAGATCATTTAACTTAATCCCTTGCAGATATATTTCACCAGAGGTAACTTCCTCTAATCCGGCGATTAGTCTCAAAATAGTACTTTTTCCACAACCAGAAGGTCCAACTAATACGCAAAATTCACCCTCCTTAACCTCAAAGTTTATATCCTTTAAGATCTGAGTTTTATCAAAATATTTAGTTACCTTAATGAGCAGAAGTTCAGACATAGCAAAAATTAATTTGATTAATAATATGTCTTGACAGGTAGATTTGCAAGGGATTAGATAGAATTATCTTAAAAATTATTTATATATTAATTTCAATATCTTGTATTAAAGTAAAAAATATTTCTATATGTAGAAGTTTTATCTTTAGTTTCGGAAATTTTCAAGATTTTGCTTGACAAAAACTTATAGGTATTTGATATTATAGTTGAGTGAGGGGATGTAGATACTGGGTACAAGAATATCTTATATACCCCTCATTAAATAACGGGGACATTGAAAATAAAATTTTTTAGGAGAAGGTCATAAGAATTAAAATAAAAAGAATAGAAAAACATCTACGATTGTTTAGATTTTGAACAAAACGAGGAGGTGATGTAATGGAACTGAGAGAATTAATCCTTGAGGTGGAAGAGTTAGAGGAGAAGATTGCTCCTCTATCGTCGGTAGGCGGACAGTAACAACTTGGTTTTAGTTGTTTATCTGAAACGACCAATAACACCTCCTTAAGTAAGACCACCCTACTCCTGGGTGGTCTTTTCTTTTTAGATTATCTGCCCACCATCAGCCGTGTGAGATGTTTAAGGTCGGAGAGAAGCTTTTGCTTTTCCTTGTCAGTTAAGTAGCTTCGTTTACTCTCTGAGTCTTCGATATTCTGACTTAAGATTTTTATAATCTTACCGGCTTTTTCAAATTCCCTGAAAGCCTCTTCAAGATTGTCTTTCGAAAAATTTATCTTACCTTTTAGATAATGCGCTCTCCAGATAAGCTCTAACTGATTGAGCTTAGAAGCTTTGTTTAATGATGATTCTGAATATTTCAATGCCTGGCTCAAATTTCCTGTGTGGAATTCTTTATAGGACAGAAGAAAATAGTATTCTGGCTCAAATAGGGGAAAACAACCTTGATCAATTATCATTTTAGCTTTATCTAAATTATTTTCAGGCATTAATTTTTGATTTGAGTTCATATAAAACTGAGCTATTTTCAAACTGAGACAGAGCTTATCTTCCGGGGAGTTCAGTTCATCAGCCAAGGACATCGAGCTTTCCAGGGAACATAAAGCCTCAGTGGTTTTTTTATTTTTTTCGAAGTATAATCCTTTTAATTTACCCACAGCAATTAAAGATTTTTTATCATTAATTATGTTAGCTGTTTCCAATGCCTTATCAAGGTATTCAACTGCAATCTCATCTCTGTTTATTAGCAGGAATAATCTACCTAAGGAAACCAAAACTAAAACCTTAAGCTCTTTATCTCCGATCTCTTCAGAGCATTTCAAAGCTTCCTTTAGTTGTACTAATGCCTTCTGATATTGCCCTGTTTCCTGATCAACGACAGCAAGGTTTCTTAACAGATAGCCAACAGGCAGTTGGAAGTTTATTTCCCGGCATAATTCCAAACCCCATTTTGCATATCTGGCAACTTCTTCATATTCTCCCAGCTTGAAATAAGATTCGCCCAGATTAACCGTATTTATGGCAATCTCCTTTTTATTCTCTATCTCCTGATTCAGCTTAAGTGATTCCCAAAAGGAGCTTATTGCCTTTTGGTAATCTCCTATAAGATTATAGACAAATCCGATGTTATTTAAACTTCTCGCTATCTCTTCTTTATTTCCCATCTCTTTTTTTATCTGTAAAGAATTATTATGACATTCCAGAGCTTTCTTATACTGATGCTGAGAAACATAAATCGTACCCATATTATTTAGGGTTGAGGCAATATCGGAATTGTTATTTAAGGTTTTTTGAATTTCCAGAGCTTTCCCAAACGCTTCCAGAGCCTTTTGATGTTGAGAATCTATCCAGTAGATGTTCCCGATATTGTTAAGGGTGTTAGAAAGTTTTATATCATCTTTCAACTCCTCAAATATCTTCTTTGACTTCAGCAGACATTCAAGACCCTTTTTATGATTGTGTTTTATCCTGTAAAGATCTCCCAAATTTTTATATGTCTCAGCCAGCAAATTTTTATCTTCTAAAAACTCAGCTGTTTTCACCAGTTCCTCATAGTCTTTTTGTGCCTGGTTTAGCTCACCGATGGTTTTCAGAAGATCACCTCTCTGCATAAGAGCCTGGCTTTTTCTTTTTTCCTTTTCCTTCTTCAGGGGAAACTTATTGGCTGCCTCTAATGCGTGTTTAAGATATTTCAGGGCTTGAGGATAATCTAAGTCCTTTTGGTTTATAACTGAGCACTGGAGGGAATAGTCGAATGCTTTTGAATAATCATTACTTAATATGTAATGATAGGCAATGGTCTCGGTTTCGATTTCCTCTCCCCATGATTTTCTTTCCTCCAGGAAATATGCCAGCTTACGATGTAATACTTTTTTATCTCCAGGGATGTTCTTATAAATCATAGATTGATAAGCAGGGCTGGTGAAATTATATATCAGATGAGACGAGCTTATCTTAGACTGGAATAAAAATCTATCTTTCAAAAGGAGGAAAAGTGCTTCAAAGATTTTCTCTTCCTCGTATCCGGATATGAATTTCATAGATTCCAGGTCGAATTCTTTTCCAATTAATGAGGCTAAATTAAGGAAATTCAGAATATCTCCAGGATATCTGGTTAGATTCCCTAAGATGGTTTTCTCGATGCTATCCGGGATGGTGAACCCGGATAATTTTTTCACTTCCAACTTGACCATGCCTTTTTCAAAGAAAAGAACTTTCTTTTCAAAAAGGTGTTTTAATATCTCCACAGCGAAAAGAGGGATTCCAGAGGAGTTCTGATAAACGAAGTCACGCAAAGCAAAGGAATTAATATCTGCACCTAACTTTTGAGAGAGAAGCTCCTGGAGTTGTTCCATGGAGAAAGCTGGCAATCTTAGCAGGCATAGCTTTTTCGTGCCAATTAAATGGTTGATCAGAGATTTAAGTTGACCCCCGGGATCTAACTTGGCTTCCTCAAAGGTGCCACACAGAAAGATCCTGGAGTTCTCAAGTTTTTCGGTTAACTCCTTTAAGAAGCTTAAATTCCCCTCACTCATCCAGTGGAGGTTCTCAAAAGCTATGACAAAGGGCAAGAGATTGGAAGCCTCAAGCAGAAAAGAGTATAACTTTTCTAACTCAAGATTTTCCTGGGACTCCCCCTTATTTAAAAACAATCTGAAGGTTTCTTGATATTTTTGGCACAGCCCTGGGGAAAAGACCTGAAAAAAGGTCCACATTTTTCCGAAAAGCTCTTTTAATGGTTGTAAGGGGTGAGTTTCCTCTTCTGGACAATCGATCTGGACAAAGAAGATTCCTTCAAGCTGGCTTTCTTTTTTAAGATGATTGAGGAGGGCGGATTTTCCAATTCCGAACTCACCATCGATCAAGAACATCTTTCCGCCAGAGGAAAGAGAATTTTTCAATTCGTTCTGTATGTTCTGGTATTCTTTTGTCCGGGCGAGCATCTTTCCACCATAGAGTAAATTTAGATATGAGGTTCTTTCTGTTTCCCGTAGAGGATAAGATGTTATTTTAGAAAACTCTTCTTTTAATTCATATATATTCTGAAATCTGTCCTCGGGTTTTTTCTGCAATAATTTCATGACAACAGCTTCCAGTTTTTCAGGGAGTCCGGTTCTTAATGTAGAAAGAGGGTCAGGGGTTTTTTCCAGATGGTGAGATCTCAAGATCAGAGGATCATCAGATGAAAAAGGGGGTTTTGAGGTTAACAGCTCATATAGGATTACCCCCAGAGAGTAAAGGTCTGTTCTCTGGTCAATTTTTTCCCTCAGCCATATCTCCGGGGCCATATATATCGGCGTTCCTGCGGTTTGATTAAATGTCAGGGATGTGGATTTTCGAGCCAGTCCAAAATCCATAATCTTTACACTAAAAACATCAGAGGTCAACTTGAAATTAGAAGGTTTTAAATCAGCGTGAATTACGTTCTGCGATTGCAGGTACTCCAATATATCGAAGATCTGCCATACGACCCGGTAAAATCTATCTAAATCCGGCTGGGCAACTTTTGCAGAGAGCTCTTCCCCTACTATAAGCTCCATAGTGTAGAATGCTTTTTTATTTTCAGCATACCCGAAATCGTAAGCTTCTACTACCCCGGGGTGAGAAAGCTCCGTGGTTAATCTAAACTCCTCCTTGAACTTCGGCAGGCTACTTTTTTCCGACTCACCTTCAGGGGAATGGATCTTTAAGGTGATCTTTTTTTTCTCCCAGAGGTCGAAAACCTCATACACCTCCCCTGAACCGCCTTTTCCGATCTTTTTTATTATCCTGTAACGAGGAGTAATATATTCTCTTTTTTCTGACATAGAGTTTTATTTTTTTGGAGAGGAGGAATATGGTACTAAGTATATAAAGGTAAAATCACTATACCGTTTAAGGAGAAGTCACCGGAAAGCAGACGAGAAAGGCAGCTCCCTTACCTGACTGGCTTTCAGCTTTTATCTCTCCTTGGTGATTTTTGATTATCTTCTCACAGGTAGCCAATCCCAAACCATAGCCTTCTTTCTTAGTGGTAAAATGGGGTTCGAATATTCTACTCAGGTTTTTTTTGGAGATTCCGGTTCCGTTATCCTCGACTTTTACCCAGACTTTACCTTCCTCTGAATTGTAGCTGCAGGATATCCTGATCTCTCCTTTCACCTCGGGTTTGGCTCTGATTGCATCAGAGGCATTGTTAAAGAGGTTTAAAAACACCTGTTGAATCTGTCCCACATCCAATTCCAAGATAGGTAGCTCCGGATCAAAATCGGTTTTAAATTTGATTCCGGAATACATTTTCTGCGGTCTTAAAGAAAAAAGCAGGTCCTCGATCAGGTTTCTGAGATCGTATTTTTCCACCCTGGTTTCCAGTTTAGAGAAATCCATCAATCCATCAGTAAATCGTTTCATAGTCTCCACGCTTTCCAGTATTGCCTTTGAATTGGCTGAAGCTTTATCCAGATTTCCTTTGTTAAGATGTAAAGGTAATAGCTCAGCATTGTTCAGGATTATGGTTAAGTAGTTATTCAACTCATGACCGATAGAGGCTGCCATTTCTCCTGTAGCTACTAATTTCTCTGATTGGATTAACCTTTTCTCCAGGAGCACCTTATCGGTTATATCCTCAATCGCCAAGATCAATCCCATGACCCGATTATTCACATTCTCCAGAGGAGATATCTTTATGGATAAAACCATCTCTTTCTCTTCGAATTTATGAAAAGACTTTGCTTCCTTATAAGGTTGTGTAGTATAAAGCACCTGATAACAGATCTTCTTCCATTTATTTCTTTCCTCAGCCGGTATTAAGTCAAGGAGGGAGACATGATTCAGGGATAAATCGGCAGAACCCTCTTTCCAGCCAGCTTTTCTGAAAATCTCTTTGGATGCCTGGTTGGTTATGGTTATATGAAGATTGTTATCCACTACCACCAGTCCTATGGGCGTGTGACTGACCACGTTTTCATTGTAGATTTTCAAGGCTAACAAATTCTCATAGAGCTTGGCATTCTCTATGGCTATAGCAGCCTGGCCGGCAAAAAGCTCAAAAAGGTATAAATCACTCTGCAGAAAAACGTTGTTTTTGGAGGAGTTATCCAGGTAAAGGATCCCGATAATCTTCTCCTTACTTTTCAGGGGAACGCACATTATCGATTTCAAATTAAGCTCTAAGATACTTTTCTGTTTGGAGAATCTCTCATCGTGTAAGGCATCGCTGGTGTAGATCGATTCACCGCTTTTAGCTACTCTGTTGGAGATGGACATACTGATGCGGAAATCTTCCTGGTTTAAGGATTCTTTGGATATGTTATGAGCTGTTTTGAATTGGAGCTCACCCTGCTCATCCAGAAGCATAAGAAATCCTCTTTCCGCTCTCAGAAGGGTGACGGCCCTTTTCATAACTCTCCGGAGGATATCATCTAAAACCAGTGATGAATTTATAGTTTTGCTGACCTCCAGGAGCGCTTCTAAATCCTGGTTTTTAAATTTACCAGAATCATTATTTTGTAAGCGGGGATAGCTTATTTTGACCTCCTGGAAGAGGTTTTCCATCTCCTCTATTATGGCAGTTTTATTTTTTTTCAGAATACCAGAATCATCCATATATTATCCTCTAAAGAATGTTCTTTATCAGACACAATAATTCATTTAAATTTATCGGCAAGCCAGCTGTTTTTATTATGGAAAAACTAAGAATAAACCAGCTTTTGATGTAAATAGCAGAAGGTGTATTACCTGGCTGTGCCCCTGAAGATTAGCTCTTTAAGGCTGAGAGGTAATCCCTTAATGCCTGTCGGTGTGACTGGAAGGCAATATTTGAGGGGATATTTTCCTTTGAAAAAAATTTAACCTCCGAGGCATCATCCCCGGGAAGAGGCTCTCCGCCAACTATTTTCCCCAAATATACTATTAAAATAGCTCTGGTTCTGGGATCGTCTGAACCTGAGTAAACTTTGAACAGTGAAGATAACTTCACTTCTAAGTTAGTCTCTTCTTTTGTCTCCCTCAGGGCACAGCTTTCCGGGGATTCACCATATTCGATAAATCCGGCTGGCAGGCTCCAGTCTCCCATATAGGGATTAAATTTTCTTCTGACTAAAAGGATTTCACCTTCTTTTTCGATAATAATACCTGATGCTGGTGAGGGGTTGCGATAAAGAACGAATTTACAAACCGGACAGACTTTTCTCAAGTTATGGTCTATTGTTTTCTTGACCAGCTCGGAACTGCAGCGGGGACAATATTTATAATCATCCTCATTTCTCAGGTATTTGGTATAAAGAAGCTCTTCCTCTCCTTCTTTCCTGGGATGTTTGCCTTTTCTCTCATAAACCTTTCCGCTTTCCTTTACTCTAGTCACAGGCGAAACAGTCCAGGTTCTTCGGGACTTTGGTTTTTTGATTTTTATCTTTTGCATAGAAAATCTTCTCAATCTATATAAATCGATGTCTTGGTTTTTTCGAAAATCATTTTTAAGGCATTGAAAGCAGATACTCTGACCTCACCAAATGGAAAGATTTCTTCTCTATCATTTAACAATGATTTTAAACTCTCCACTGCTTTTTTATCACCGATCTGTCCTAAGGCATATGCAGCACGCCATCTAACATCACTCTCTTTATCCCTGGTTTCTTCAATTAATTTTTGAATTATCCCCTGGTCTTTGATTTCTTTTAAAACTTCTAAAGAGGTTTCCTTAGATACTCCTAGTTCCTTTTCATCCCAGTATATATTATATAGCTTCTCAGTAATCCTAGTTCTCAATTCAGGCGATACGGATAAACTTTCAGCTAAGCATTTACCTGCAAAAAAGTGGTTGTTATGAAATATGTCCTCTTTCTCATCAAGGATTTTATTTAAAAGATTGTTAGTATTTTTCATCCCGCAGTAGAGCAGGGTAACTTCAAACCAGAATTTATCATTCTTTCTACTTATCAAGAAATCCTCTAGACCACTATCTAATATATGTCTTGCAGTTAAAAACTCCTGAAAGGTTAGATGGCTAAAACCAAAGTGGTCAATTCTGGTCTCAACTAAAACCCCGCACCTTTCCTTTATATTATCAAAAAAATCACCAGCCTTCTCCTTAGATACCCCAATTTTAGGAAGTTCATTTTCTAACAACTCAAGAAATTTATCCCTTTTCTCCTCCCTTAATCCATTCTGATGCAGATAGAAAGCTAAAGGTTGCAAAACAGTCCTTTTCTGACGTGGCTGGAGTTCTCCAGCAAGCCCCTTAGCTGTATCCCAGTAACCAAGGAGTACATCACAGCACTCCTCATAAAGCTCCACCCTTCTTTTGGGCAGAGCGGCTCTATATCGATGGACTATAGACACAATCGTGAGTAAAAGAGGATTAACAGTTAGTACCTCTATCTTTGGATT
>Ga0224495_10002292_pt1 | contig 12556 bp, 11 predicted proteins | sample SF_Jul11_sed_USG_FD_168128 | JGI IMG/M metagenome (GOLD analysis project Ga0224495, IMG submission 168128) | Sediment microbial communities from San Francisco Bay, California, United States - SF_Jul11_sed_USGS_4_1 | ecosystem: Environmental > Aquatic > Marine > Sediment | place: USA: California... | reverse complement strand
CTGCACCAAGCTGGCCAATAGCCAGCTTACTATGCTGAGCAAAATTGCCCCAAACACCGACCCCCAAAAACCATTGACATAAAACCCCTTAACAAAGGCCGCCACCAGCCAGAGCATCAACCCATTGATGACCAGCAGAAAAAGCCCGAAGGTTAAAAGCGTCAGGGGGAGGGTAAAAAAGATGAGGATGGGTCGCAGAATGGTATTGACAACCCCTAATAGAAAGGCTGCCGCCAACGCTGCCCACCAACTGTCAACCCACATGATCGCCGGCAGAAAGTAGGCGATGAGCAGAATGGCCACCATATTAGTCAACAAGCGAACGAGAAAAGTCATCTCCTTTTTTCCTTTCTTGTTTTAGCTCATCGTTGTCTTTCTGGGCGCTGCCAGCCATAAGCTGATACAGGATAGGCCCATGCTGACCATGGACAGAATAAAAGAATTCGTATAGCTACCGGAAAGATCAAACAGGTAGCCGCCGATCCAGGGACCCACGGCGCCCCCTGCGCCCATGCCAGCAAGCAACAAACCCGCCACCACACCATAATGACGCCTATGGAATATATCCGCTGATGCGGCAAAAAGAGTGGGAGAAAAAAGGCCGGCTCCATAACCCAAAGAAATCGAATACCCATAGAGGAGCCAAGGTTGGGAAGTGTCTCGAACCGACATTAGGGCGAGTAGAGCGCCGAGGGACAGTAAAGTGGCCAGGGTAACAGTTTTTTCTCTCCCTAGCCAATCGGATATGAAGCCCGAGAGCTGTCCCATGAATAGGGTGATACCAAAAAGGGCGAAGACCGAAACACTGAACAAGCTGCTGTATCCAGCATCCTCGGTGAATTTCACTTGATGGGCGAGAATGAGATAGCATCCAACTCCCCAGTATAGGGCGTAAGATAAAACCAGGAGCCAAAGTTGGGGGGTTCTCATAACTTCACTCAGAGTCCTTTCCGAAATCATTGGTTTTCTGATCACCCCTCCGCCGGCGGAGGGCGGTGGCAAAGGAGCCGTGGGCTCAACCCCATAGGAATGAAGGCCTTTTTCTTCCGGCCGGAAGTAGAAAAAAAAGAAGTACAGGGGCAGCAGGAAAATAACCAGGATGACCGCCAGAATAATAAAAGTATTCCGCCATCCCATTTGGGATATGGTAAATTCAACGAATATACTGTAAACAAAACTAAGGCCGCCACCCATCTGGCCGAGTCCCAGGACCAGTCCTTTCCTTTTGGTAAACCAATTCACCAGGGATGGCGCCATAATGGGCCATCCACTGAAGGCGCTTCCCAGAGGCATGAGAAAGCCGAAAAGGAAATAGAAATGCCACAACTTATTGGCGAAAGCACAGCCAGCAGTTGCCAACCCAAGGATCACAACCCCCAGGGGCATCATTCTCCGGGGCTTCCAGCGGTCGGCAAGCGTGCCGGCAACGGGGGCTAAGAACCCGTAGATGAAAATATTCAAAGAAAACATAATGGCAATGTTGCCCCGGCTCCAGGGGAATTCCTGCAGGATGCGGGAAAAGAAAACCGCAAAAGAGTGACGGATTCCATATATAAGAACCATGCTGACTACAATGATGGCTACAATTACCCAACCATAGAAAAAAACCGGACGTTTGACCATTTCCCAACCTCAAATTCCGTTCCCGCCGATGAGAGGTGCTCATCAAAGTTTAGCCCTTTGAACAATCGGCTAACTTTCAATGCCCAAGGCACAATATAAATTGCCACTTTCAAAATGACGGGCATTTCCCCCTGAAATTTAGCGGTCCTTTTCAAAATGCTGAATTGATACTTTCCTATGGTTTAAGGTTAATCGATTCACGGGAGAAATTCAAATATAACTTGCAAAGGGTAAGGGGTTGAATCAAAAAATTTGGTGGATAATCAAGTGAACGGGCGGAAATCCCCTGGCTAATTAGCAGAAGACACATCAGCAAGATATGCATATAATATAAATGGGACAGCCGGAATCGTCTTTAATGGGGTGTGCGTATGGATCCACAATTAAATGGGAAAAAATATTGTATGCATTGCGGGGCCAAAATTGATTGGCAAGCAGAAATGTGTCCCCAATGTGGTCTAAAACAGCCTTTGACCCCAACGGCTACAAGAAAAAGTCGGATAGCAGCGGGTCTTTTTGGTATTCTCCTCGGAGGCTTGGGTATCCACAAGTTTTATCTGGGCAAGATTGGTTGGGGAATTTTATATCTGGCTCTTTGTTGGACTTTCATCCCGGCCTTGGCAGGTTTAATAGAAGGGATTCTTTACCTGACGATGTCTGATCAAGAATTTGCGGCTAAATATGAAAAGTGAACCCGCTTACTCCGGTCAGGCGCTGTCTAATTTATTAAGACCATTTTCCCAGGGGTAGAAAATTGATCGCTCGGATAGATATTGTTATCATCCTGGCTTTCATCGCTTATGCTGTCGCTGCCGGTTTCCTGGCCAGGGCCAAAGCATCCCGGAATCTTGAGGAATATTTTTTAGCGGGAAGATCCCTGAAAGGGTGGAAGGCGGGCATCAGTATGGCAGCCACCCAGTTCGCCGCCGATACACCGCTTCTGGTTACCGGGCTGATCGCCACTGCCGGAATTTTTTCTCTCTGGCGTTTATGGATTTATACGATTGCCTTTTTGCTGATGGGTTTTTTACTAGCTGCAAGCTGGCGCCGGGCCGGAGTTCTGACCGACGCGGAACTTACCGAAATCCGCTATGGCGGCCAGCCGGCTGCAGTTTTGCGCGCTTTCAAAGCCGTTTATTTCGGCACCTTTTTCAATTGTATCGTCCTCGCTTGGGTACTGCTTGCGGCCACCCGCATTGCCGAACCTTTTCTCTTATGGAACCAATGGCTGCCGGAAAGCTGGTTTCAAATCGTGCACGACTTGGTGCAGAGGATCGGTGTCCCGCTAACCGTTGACCCCGAAGGTCCAGGAGTTTGGATCCTTTCCGCCAACAATTTGATCTCCCTGGCTTGTATCCTGATGGTGACCACGCTTTATTCGGCCACCGGCGGGCTGCGCAGTGTGGTGGAGACTGATTTGGTTCAATTTGCCATCATGATGGTCAGCACCCTGATTTTCGTAGTTATTATTGTCCATAAAGTCGGGGGTTTAGAGGCTATCCCGTTAAAGTTGCACCAGCTTTTCAATGAAGGGCGCACGCCCGGGGGCATAACCCCTTCTCAGATACTGGCCTTTGACCCCTCTCAAGCCAAGGATGTCAGCTGGGCTTTGCTGGCGGTTTTTGCCCTGCAATGGATCGTTCAACTGAATGCCGACGGCACGGGATATCTGGCTCAACGAACGATGGCTTGCCGCAGCGACCAGGATGCCCGCCAGGCCGCCCTGGTCTTTACCGTGAGCCAGGTATTCGTGCGCAGCCTCCTCTGGCTGCCGCTGGGGTTGGGTTTATTGATTTTATTCCCACTGGATCCAAACTTGGACGCGAGTCTGATGGTGGCCGAGAGGGAGACAACCTTTGTGCGCGGAATGGCTGAGCTTCTTCCAGCCGGTATCAAGGGATTGATGTTAACCTGTATGCTGGCCGCCTTAGCTTCCACTGTGGACACGCATTTGAACTGGGGAGCTTCCTATTGGACCAATGACATTTATAAACGATTTTTTTGCCGCCATATCTTGAAGAGGGAACCCCGTCCTTCATCACTGATTTGGGTCGCGCGCTGCTCCAACCTCTTGATTCTGGCCATCGCTTTCCTCATCATGGGGCAACTTTCGTCGATTCAAATGGCCTGGCAGGCGAGTCTACTTTTGGGGGCGGGTATGGGGATTATGCTCGTCTTGCGATGGCTTTGGTGGCGGATCAATGCCTGGGGTGAGATAACCTGCATCCTCATGTCTTCGGTTTTTGCCCCGGTTTTGCTTTGGGCATTTCCAGAGGCGGAAGCCTTGAGACTCCTTCTCATGGCCATTATCTCGACCTCCGCTGGGATAGGTGCTTCCTTTCTTCTCGGGCCTGAAAACAAGGAATTGCTGAAGGAATTTTACCGCCGGGCGCGACCGCCGGGATTCTGGGGCCCGATAGCCCGGGATTTGGGCCAAGACAAGCAGAGCAAATGGCTCCTGACCCGGGCGAGTACCGCCATCATTCTGGCTTCTATTACCACCTTTTTTCTGTTAACCGCTGTTGGGACCTGGGTGTGCAGCAGCCCGGCACCATCCTGGTTTCCCTGGCGCGGAACCTACCTTTTTCTCTTAACTACCATTGGTCTGGGCCTTATCCCCTTGTGGTGGCGACTGGGCATGCAATCCAACAAGAAAACCACTGCCAAAAAATTATAGTAGGCAGAACGGAAAAAGGAGAAATCCGGGAAATGGAAAATTGGCGGTGGGCCAGGGTATTCATTGGATAATGTTCTCCCAGAGAGGAGGTGAGACCAAGGGGAGGATGATGAGAAAGTGTTTTTACATAGGAATTTTAGGATTTCTGATTGTTTTTTTTGCATCCACGATTCCCTGTTACTCGGAGGAAACGGCAAGGCAAAGAATCATCGATGAAAAGGTAAAGAAATTTCTTGATAACATGAAGAATCGATGGCGTGATTTAAATGTTCCGGAAGCGGACGGCAAAATTCTTTATGAAATTATCGTTCAGAATAAATACCAAAAGGCGCTGGAAGTTGGAACCTCGACGGGTCATTCGGCGATATGGATGGCCTGGGCACTCAGCAAGACAGGAGGGAAGCTGGTTACCATCGAAATCGATGAAGGGCGCTACAGGCAGGCATTGGCCAATTTCAAGGAAGCGGGTCTCAGCGAGCACATTGATGCCCGCCTTGCCGATGCCCATCAGTTAGTGAATGAGCTTGCGGGGCCCTTTGATTTTATCTTCATTGATGCGGATAAAGATTGGTACACCAATTATGCCAAAGCTTTAGTTCCGAAACTTGAAACTGGGGGCTGCCTAGCGGCGCACAACGTTGAAGAGCCGGAACCTTTTCATCGAGGGGGATATAGGATGGGTACCGACGAATATTATAAATATATGAAAAGCCTGCCTGGATTTAAAACCAGCATCCATCCGCAGAGCCGCGCCGACCTTGCCGTAAGTTACAAAAAGAAGGAAAGGTAAACCAAAAAATATCCATTCTGATCGCTCTTTCCATATCCTTATCCCCTCACTTCCGGAATTGCCTTGAGATCGAAGGGATTGGTGCGAATGGCCAGGGAAAATAGGTAAGGGTAGTGTTGTTTCAGGTGCTTCATATAATTCAACCATTCCGACATCAGATTTTTATAAGCTCGGATCATATCTCCCGCGAGATGATCATAATCCGCCCCGGGCAATGACTTCAAACTCTTCCGGCAGGATAACTCCTCACCCAGGTGGAGAACGGCCCAGAGAGAATTGGTAAAATTTTCGTGTTCGAGAAGATTAGGATTCTCGAGAATCCTGAGTATGAAATCTCTTTTCTCTTTTAAAAAACCTCTCAGGTTTTCCATATCCCCCTGCTGGCTATCCATTTTATAGTGGTAACTTTTGATCCGCTTACTGATTTCAGCAAACCCTTTTGAGTCCCACTGATCGGTCAGGGTGAGATCCTTGCGGATTCGCTCCGCCTCCGTGTCAAAATCAGAGAGAATCCGTAAGAGATCCGACCCCACCTCGCCAAAGAAGAGACCGATGACCATGTTGAGTTTGTGGAAGAGAGATCGTTTTTCCCTTTGGCGAAGGAGTTGATCGATAATGAGGGTTACCAGCAAGACCTCGATAAAGACGAAGGCGATATCCCCCACCAGATAAATAAAAATGTGATGAGCATCGCGGAAGATAAGATAATGGATGAGGTAAAGAATGGCTGATAAAAAAATCAAAAGGATGCCGATGGCGATTCGCCAGTTGACCTTTTTCATAAGATCTCCCCTTTTTATATTTTCTCCTATTTTATCACTAAGACCATTCAAATTGGACGGTAATATGACTTTCTCCTTCACAAAAAAATATAATTCCCCCTTGGCGAAAAAGCCCTTTACTCGGGACCATAGACCTCGGGCTTGCAGATGTTCAGCCATATTGGCTTGCCAGCGGGTGGTACTATATTTTTGAGCTGCAAGAATCGCTCAAGATTAGGGCCAATGAGTCCCTCGTTGTACTGCCCACGGCTTTGGTTATTGCATTACCAGTGACAATGATTTCACCTCTGCCCTTAAATGGCCTGATTGTTTGATGTTTAAAGAAATTATTTTTACCCTTCTGCGAAAATGTCGCCTTATGGAAAAGGAGGTGACAGGGTACAAGAAAGTTCAATAACTAAAAAGAACCAGGAGAAAGTAATTTTACCTTGGATCAAAAAACATTGACCTGAAGCCTATCGAGGCAACGTTTCATGTATATATTTTTCTTAACAAAAAAGGTTTAAGGTATTTTTCAAATCCTGCCGAAAAGATAATTAAACAACGCAACGAATCAGTTACGCTGGATGATTCCAATGACCAAGGAAAGAAAAAAACAACCCCCCTTCAGAGATAAAGGAACTTTTTCAGTGCCTCCGCAAGACATGGAAAAAATCTATGATGTCCTGAAAAAAACCCCGGATGTGAGGGTGGATCGAGTGGCTGCCCTGAAAAAGTTAATTGCCGCCGGGAAGTATCATGTCCCCAGTGATGTCTTGGCTGAAAAAATGATCAAGGAATCCCTCATGGAACTGAAAAAATAGTCAACCTCTTTCCTATATCTCATCCTGCAAACTCGCTATTTTTAAAGTGCCCCAATCCGAAAATCTTCTTACCTAAACCCTAAAATAGGCGATTTGTCGTTGCATCCCTTTCTCCGGATATGGTATAGAAAATTGAATAAATAATATAATCCACCCGGCTGAAGAATCGGTTTCCTTTGCGGGATAAAAAAAGTCCCTCATTCAAGGGAGGAAGTGCCCCGGTGAGGCCATATAATCTACTGCCATCAAAAAAAAGTTCCATTTATCTGGATCCAGAAAAATTTCTTTCTGCTTTTATCTATAGGTATCGGAATTCCACCCTGGGGACCTTCGTGAAGGGGATCATCCACAACCTAAATGGATCGATCCAGATTTTATCCATGCAAATGGAGCTGCTGCAAAGGATGCTAATCAAGGAAGGGAAAAAGATCCCATCGGGTATACAAGATCAGGTGGAACAATGCTGGGAGCAAATCGATAATTTTAAAACGCTGGTAGAGGTCTTGATTCAAAAAGGGGTCCATGAAGATCAGGATAATCCCCAAATGATTCAACTCAATGACTTATTAGAGGAAGAACTCTCCCTTCTAAAGCATAATTTGTTTTTTAAACACCAGGTTCGGGTACAAAAACGATTCTCCTCCCCTTTACCCCCCCTCAAGGGATACCATGTGGATTTCAGTCAAGGATTCTTTAATCTAATCCAGAATGCCATTGAGGCCATGGAAAACTCCAGCCGCAAAGAACTCACTCTGATTACCGAAAAAAAAGATGACCAGATAATCGTGGTGATCAAAGATACGGGATGTGGATTTTCCGCAGATATGAAACCCAATCTGTTTAAACCATTTTTTACCAATAAAGGAGGAAAGCATCAAGGATTGGGGTTGTTTATCTCCCGAGAGATATTGCGGCGCTACGGTGCATCCTTCGTTTATTCCTCTCAAAAGGGCGAAACCATTTTTGAAGTCAGTTTCCCGTTAACATCGTCGCCGGGCAAATCCTAAGAACCCGCAGCCCTCTCCCGGCCAAAATTTTTTGCTTCCTAAAAATCTTTTATGCCAAGGAATGCCCCCAAATTATAAATACTCTGAATTCAGCGGCCTTTAACCTTCCCCCTCCTCCTCGTCTTCTGGTAAAAACTTTTCGATAAAATGGGTACTGAATATACCCTGTTTAAAAAAAGGATCATCCATGATCTTGAGATAAAGCGGGATGGTTGTTTTAATGGGTTTTATCGTAAATTCTGCGAGGGCTCTTTTCATGATCTTGATGGCACCCTCCCTGGTAAGATCATAGGAGATGAGCTTGCAGATTAAGGAATCGTAATACATGGGCAATTCGTAACCTTGGTAAAGATGGGTATCTACCCTGACCCCAAATCCCCCTGGAGGTTGATATTCTTTTATGATTCCAGGAGATGGTAAAAAGTTTTTGTCCGGATCTTCGGCATTAATCCGGCATTCGAGAGCCCACCCTCTCGGTTTTAAATCCTCATAGCAATACCCCAAACTTTCGCCGGAGGACAGCCTGATCTGCTCTTTGATCAGGTCAACCCCGGTCACCAATTCTGTGACCGGGTGCTCGACCTGGATTCGGGCATTCATTTCCATAAAATAAAAACGGTCATGCGGGTCCACGAGAAATTCCACCGTGCCGGCGTTAAAATATCGGACCGCTCTGGCGGCCGCAATCGCCATCTCCCCCATGGTTTGACGCAATGGCGGGGTGAGTCTCGAGGAGGGGGATTCCTCGATAAGTTTCTGATAGCGCCTCTGGATGGTACATTCCCGTTCACCAAGATGGATCACTTTTCCCCGCCGATCTGCCAGCACCTGAAATTCAACATGTCTAGGTTCTGTTATGCATTTTTCAATATATACCTCGTCATTTCCAAAGGCGGCTCGGGCTTCCATCTTGGCCACGGAAAACTCTCCGCGCAGGATTTCTTCGCTGGCACAAATTCTTATTCCCCGGCCGCCGCCTCCGCCGGATGCTTTGATCATTACCGGGTAGCCGATCTCCTCGCTGAATCGAATTGCTTCTTCGAGTTTAACGATCCCTACCCGGCTGCTGGGAATCACGGGAACCCCGGCATTTTCTACGATATTTTTGGCGTTGATCTTATCGCCGGCTAACGCCAGGTTTTCAGGGGTAGGGCCGATAAAAACAAAACCCTCGCGGGCACAGGCCCGGGCAAATTCCCCATTTTCTGCCAGGTAGCCGTACCCGGGGTGAATGGCCTCAGCTTTTGAGGCTTTCGCAGCATCGAGAATGCTCCTAACGTTTAAATAACTCTTGCTGCTTATCGCCGGGCCAATGCACCTTCTTTCGTCAGCCAGGCGAACGTGTAAACTATTCTGGTCCGCTTCGGAATAAACCGCGACGGTATTGATCCCCAAATCCTTGCAGGCCCTTATAACCCTGACGGCAATTTCTCCTCGGTTGGCAATAAGCATCTTGGAAAACATGAATTTTCTTCCTTAGGCTTGGGCGTCGATCACAAACAGTACATCATCATCTTTCACCGGGGCTTCATTGGCTTGGACAATCTCCAAGATCTTTCCAGAAACCGGGGATTTAATCTTTTGAAAAACTTTCATCGTTTCTAAAAGAGCCAGCACTTGTTTTTTCTCTACCCTATCCCCGACTTCAACATAAGGGGATTGATCCGGGCCTGGTTGGCGATAAAAAATCCCGGACATGGGTGCTCTCACCTCGACTCTTTTCGTGGCACTTGACTGAACCCTCATCTTTCTTCATCCCTCCCTCCCGATATCTTGAACATTCGTTTCACCTTCTTTTCTCGGTCCAGACGGAAAAGAGCTTCGCGAATCAACTCTTCATCCCTTGTACCTTCTCATTTTTTAGAACCACTTTCATCTACCTTGACACATCATTAATATTCATCTATATTACGGTGAATTAAAAAAGACAGCCGCCAGTATGCCAGGAAATACATTTGAGATCAAGTAGTTTTAATTAACCCCAGTCTTAGTATCCTTACCGGAAAAAGCCGTTTTTCCCAAAGATTAAGGGGAGAGTAATTATGGGAAAATGGATGGATGGTTATCTCACCAAGTTTGCCAAATTGCAAAAAGAAAACCTCGAAAGGGGGGGACAAGAGCGTACCCGGATTCAACGTAGTCTGGGGAAGCTCACTGCCAGCGAACGAATCAACCGCCTGGTAGATCCGGGGACCTTTGAAGAAATCGGCTCTCTGGTCCGAGATCATCGTCAACCCTTTGACGGCAAGGAGAGGCTGAGTCCTTATGATGGCATCATTACCGGTTTTGCCAGAGTCAGTGGCCGTTCGGTGATCCTGTATTCCATGGACTTTACGGTCATGTCAGGCTCATTGGGCGATCAGGCAGCCTGGAAATTGGCTGATCTGGCCCGGATGGCCGGGCAGATGCAAGTGCCCCTGATTGGAATCATCGATTCGGCTGGAGAAAGGCTCAGTTTCAAGGGAGGAGATATCGGCCTCAACGGACTCGCCCAGTTCTTCCGAAATTATTCTCTGATCTCCGGGATTGTCCCTAGAATTTCACTTGTTTTGGGACCCTGTATCGGAGTATCTGCGGTAGTGCCTGTACTATCGGATTTTTCGATCATCCATCGCCAGACCGGGTTTCTCTGGCTGGGAGGGGATAAGCAGTCGGATGACGCCGGGACAGCCGAGTTCCATATGGAAAAAAGCGGCCAGTGTGACCTGATCGCTGCCAGTGATGAAGATGCCATCGCCAAGGCCAAAAAGCTTTTGAGCTTCCTTCCTCAGAATTGCTGGGAAAAGCCACCGGTGGTGGAAATGGGCGATAACCCGGAAAGGAGAGAAGAAGCCCTGCTGGATATCATGCCTGACGATCCCCGGCTTACCTACGACATCCATGAGATCATCGACCGAGTGGTGGACAAGGGAGAATTTTTTGAACTGAAGCAAGACTTTGCCAACCACCTGGTGATTGGTTTCTGCCGCTTGGGCAATCAGGTCTGCGGTCTTGTGGCCAATAATCCGGATGAATTGAGCGGGATTCTTGAACCGGATTCCTCGGACAAATACGACCGTTTCATGAATTTCCTGGATGCTTTCCATATTCCCCAGATCAATTTGGTGGACACCACTGCTTTCCCGCCCGGCGACAAATGGGAAAGATTGGGGGTGATCCGCCATGGAGCAAAATTATTACATTCCTATGCCAACATCACCTGCCCGAAGATTACGGTCGTGTTGAGGCGCTCTTATGGTGGAGCGAACATTGTAATGGGTTGTTCAGCCATGTTCCCCGATTTCATATATGGATGGCCGACGACGGAATTTGCCCCCACCGGCCCTGAAACGGTCGTCCATGCTGTTTTTCATAAAGAACTGGCCAAGGCGAAAGAGGAAGGAAAATACGAACAGGTTTATAACTTCTTATTGAACATCCTCAAAGAACAGTTCAGTGTCCTGACCTTGGGTAAGTTCTGGACGACCTATTATACCGTCCACGAAGTGATTGACCCACGGGACACTCGTCCCAAAATTATTAAGGCCCTCAGGGCGCTGGTCAACAAGCGGGAAGAATTACCGGACCGGAAACGTTCGATCAAACCCGCCTGAACTTTTTCGAGAGGTGCAAAGATGGGCGAGCGCATGCATGAAGCCATCAAAAAGCTCCGGGGGATTCACCAAAAGAACCTTTTAGGGGGAGGTCTGGAACAGATCGAGAGGCAGCACAGCCGGGGAAAAATGACTGCCCGGGAAAGGATCGATTGCCTCATCGACCGGGGCACTTTTCAGGAACTCGGGTCCTGCGTGGGGACGACCGGAACCAGGATTGACGGCAAGAAATCCGAGGCTCCTTGCGACGGGGCCATCATCGGGACGGCCCGGATCGACGGCCGGATCGTGGCGGTCTACGCCAGTGATTTTACCGTGTACGGAGGGTCCATTGGAGTCCAGCATTTACAGAAGTGTGCTCAATTGATCCACCTGGCTGCCCGATGGGGAATTCCCATGGTCTGGCTATTGGATTCTTCCGGAGGGCGCCTGGGTTATCGGGATGTTCCTACCGGAGGATTGGACTGGTACTTTGCCCTCGAGTCCCGCTATTCGGGTTTAATCCCTCAGATCAATGTTTTGATGGGGCCCTGTATTGCCGGCCAGGCCTATGCTCCCGCCCTTTGTGATTTTCTGCTCATGAGCAGAGTCTCCGCTAACCTTTGGCTGGGCGGCCCCAGAATGACCGAAGCTGCGACCTCGGAGAAGATCGGAAGGGAGGTTGGGGGTGCGGACTACCATATGGCCTATAGCGGCACCTGTGATGTGGTGGGGGACGACGACCAAGAGACGATTCAAAAAGCCCGCCAGCTTTTAAGCTATCTACCCTCCAACTACCGCGAAAACCCTCCGGGTAAGAAGCCAACGGATACTCCGGACCGGGGGGTGGAAAGCCTCCTCAACATTGTACCCGATCAGTATAATCTTACCTATGACATGCACGAGGTCATTAAGTTGCTGGTTGACGATGGGGAATATTTTGAAATTAAAGAGACCTACGCCCCCCATCTCCTCACCTGTTTTGGTCGATTTGACGGGGAAGCTGTTGGTTTAGTGGCCAATAACCCTAAAGAGTCGGGGAGTATCATGAACATTGATTCTTGCGATAAGTACTATCGCTTTCTTCAGGTGCTGGATGCCTATAATATTCCCCTGGTGAATCTTGTGGATACGCCCCCCATCGTTCCCGGAGAAGAACAGGAAGGAAAGGGGCTGCTTCGCCACTTTGGAAAAATTCTCGATACTTATGCTACGGCCACGATTCCGAAGATCAGTGTGATCTTGAGGGAAGCCTACGCAGATGCGGGCAGCCTGATTATGGGGGGAGCGAAAGGGTTGGGG
>Ga0224495_10002291_pt1 | contig 12564 bp, 10 predicted proteins | sample SF_Jul11_sed_USG_FD_168128 | JGI IMG/M metagenome (GOLD analysis project Ga0224495, IMG submission 168128) | Sediment microbial communities from San Francisco Bay, California, United States - SF_Jul11_sed_USGS_4_1 | ecosystem: Environmental > Aquatic > Marine > Sediment | place: USA: California... | reverse complement strand
CATCGGACATGCCTGCTCGATACGCCGCGGCTTCTGCTAGATTTGCACAGGTCCCGTCAGCTACGAGCAAGTTATCAATCGTAGCGTTGGCCATTCCGATTCCGTGCTCCACGGAAACTATTTGCATACCGCCGCTCTCGGATACCGCCCTGTGGAAAAGGCCGGAGGCCAGCGGCGAGATCACCAGGCTCATCGTATTGTGCGCACCGGCTGATTCCCCGGCAACGGAAACATTGTCCGGGTCTCCGCCGAAGGCCGCGATGTTGTCCCGCACCCACTCAAGCGCTTTGATGCAGTCCAGTGTGCCGAAGTTGCCGGAGTCACCCTCCGGGTCTCCGTCATATAGCGCCGGATGATTAAACCATCCGAAGGGACCGAGCCTGTATTGGATGACGACAACGACCATGTTGGAGCGGCTGGCTATACCTGCCCCATCATAATCGGCGCAACCCCCGAAGTTGTTCGAGCCCCCGTGTATCCAGAAATAGACGGGGAGGTCCGTTTCCTCAGTTTGGGGCCGCCATATGTTTAAGTAAAGGCAGTCCTCGCTGCCAACGTTGTAGCCAAGCGAGTGCCAGGTCCGTGACATAGCCGGTTGCAGGCATCGCTCGGGGTCTTCCGCAGCTTCCAGTACGCCGTACCAAGGTTCAGGGTCCTGTGGCGCCTTCCAGCGCAGTTCGTTCACGGGCGGCTGTGCATACGGAATCCCCTTCCAGACAAAGGTGTTCCCTTCGGCTTCACCGCCTCTGACTTTTCCATACTGAGTCGTGACGAGTGGCTTTCCCTCCCATACCAGTTTCAAAAGGTGATAGACATTCATGTATTTTTGGAAGGTATCTATATCCTGTACGTAATCATTGACAATAACGCTCATTGCGTCTTGGGAAGATGCCCAGTTGGGGACGTTTATCACCTGCGTCTTACCACCGCCGAATCGCGGTGTCACCACGAGGGATATTGTCCCGTCAGGAGGTTCAGCGGCCGGCATGTAGAAGTCAATGCCGGACATGAACGTTATGGCGTGGTAATAGGGGATGGGCTGAGTAAGGTTACTCACTTGGTCCGAATGCTCATCATAAATGAACAGGCCGATCAAGTTCTTGGCGATGCCACCGATGGCGGGCAGCATGCTAACGTCGTTGATCTCAAGAACATCTTCGTCCCTCCAATCGCACTGCCTGGTGACGACTATGTTGCTGTGGTAGTCGCTCCGGTCCATATGTTCACCAATGCCGCCGGGCGGCGATGTCTGCAGGCGAACGAAGTAATCGCTCCTCATAAAAGGCTCAAAATAGAAATGGTGCGCCCTAAAGCCTTCGCGTATGAGGACCATCTCGTAGTGTTTCATGCCGTTGGCCTCAAAAGGCCCCCACGTTCCGTCGTAGTATCCGGTCCCGCTCACAGTGTAAGTTGCCTCCGGCTCCTCATATTTTCTCGCCCCGGTAGCGGCGTCGACTTCCCATATCTCTACACTAGCATCGCCCACTCCCATATTTGCCGGGAAGAACACCGCCCTGCCGGCAAGTTCAACTTCACCCGGCGGTTGGGGTATGATGTCCGTCGTTGCCGGTGGCTCACAGGTGAAAAACTCGAACATTGCGGCAAATGACTCGGGGGATGTTGCCGACTGCACATGAAATTGGCCCGCGAGAAGAACGTTCGTTGCCCCCACTATGGTGCGGGGCGGATTAACCTCTCCACTTCCGCGGAGTTCCGCCCATATGGCCAAGGTGGGGACACCTCCCGGAAGCGCAGCTGCTGTACCGCCATCGATGTTCACGTACTTGGCGACCTTTGCTGCATAAGGTGGCACTGACAGGTAGGTCTGAGATACAAATGTGCCCAGAGAATGTCCCATCAGGTAGACTTTGTCGGCGCCCGTCTGCGCCAGAACGCTCTGAATAAACAGGTAGAGACGCCCAACAACCGTTGTGAAATTCTGGGTGACGAAAGTGGAATCGTATTCAAAAGCAAACAGCATGTCCACGGGCCAGCCGTTGCTGGCAAATCGCATGCTCTGTGACTCAAATTGCTGTGCCGACCCTGCCCCACCATGGACGAAGACAATGGGCTTCACATTTGGCGGAGGCCCCGGAGTAAACGGTCCCCCATCTGCACCGTACGCCGCCGATGGCACCGCCAGCGCCAAAGCAAGCACTAGCGCTGCACATAAAATTCCTATCTTCTTCATCTTATCTCCTTTCTCTTGCTGTGTTCTGTGCCCTGAGACACTGCAAAGACATTCGTCTCGTGTCTCATCGGGCATATCTTAATTGCACCTCATCTTGGATTTGAGGTGTGCCTCACCGGGCCCACAAAGAGATTGCAGAGCCTGTTCCAGACGCAGCTGCCGAATCTCGTTCTGAGATTGCCTCGATAGTATCATACCTGGCAGTCACGGTAGGAAGATTCTCGATGTTGGCTTTCCAATGGTAACCCGGCCGCCCAAAACCGACCGGCTTCGCGAGATCGCCACTCCCCGACAGGCCGGGGCTCGCAATGACGGTCCCGCATCAGCCCAGGGGCATCAGCAAGGTTAGCGGTCAAAGAGATTCTCAAACAAGGACTGGCTTGCCCTGACAGGGAACGGGGATATGTGGTCACATTTCCGTATGCGGAGGAATCAAACTGACAAAAATTAGAAAGACACCCTGCAGCACCCATCTGCCCGCCAGTCCTATGCACCTGCGATTATATCACGATTGAATTTCGCTGTCAATAATCTCTCTTATGCGGCGCCACGGCCATACTGAACAGCTCACCAGCCACGGAATGCCATCTTGTTAAATTATCCGCTGGGGTCGAGGAGAGTTGGCCGTGACACACATGCCGGCGAAATCAAACGTTATCCTGAAGTCGAACCGCAGCAACCGGAGATAACCGTCCTGAGGCAGTGAGGAAAGTCCTAGGCTGGCCGGTGGAAGGGTGCACTGAGGCACCCGCTCAGTAGCCAGCCGCTACAGCCGGGGGCCATGCCTGATGGCTACGGGCGGGGCCTATAAGTGCGGGGATGACCACGGCGCTCTGCACCTGCTCGCTGCCGCTAAACACTACGCTAACTTGCTGGACAACTTTCTGCTACCTTGTTACTAAAGCCAGCTCGTATCGCGATTTGCTTCATATTCTCACTTGGGCTGCAGTCAATTTGAGTCGATTGCGGATGAAGTACGTTTTCAGCCCCAATTAGGCAAGATTATTCATACCTGACTAGCAGCATAGGTTACAGTAGTGTAATAAAAATGTAACTATTTCCGACTTGATTTTATGACTTTTTGATGGTTGTAGCTTTATGATTGACTATCAAAAGTATTCTTTTATTAAGGAGGTGATAGACATATAGGATTGAGGCAATCGTTTCTTTATCACTTAAAATGAATGAAGAAGGAGTAGTAGTATGAAAGATATCGTTGAAATCGCGGTTGGCGACGGGAGATTTACGACCCTAGTAGCTGCAGTGAAAGCAGCTAACCTGGTAGAAACACTGAAAGGCAAGGGACCGTTCACTGTATTCGCTCCCACTGATGATGCGTTCAAGAAACTGCCGGCTGGTACTGTTGAGGGTTTGCTGAAAGATATTCCAACTTTGAAGAACATACTTCTCTTTCATGTCGTAGCTGGAAAGGTTATGTCCGGTGACGTGGTCAAGCTGAAATCAGCCAATACGGTTCTGGGCAAGCCGGTAGCCATCACGGTTACTAACGGCAAGGTATCGGTCAATAATGCTAACGTAGTGATAACTGATATTGAGGCTTCCAATGGCGTTATCCATGTAATCGACAGTGTTCTTCTACCCCCGAAATCGTAGTATCGGGAATCGGCTTGACGCAAGCTTTGATCCCTTGTTCTCAATACGGAGAGCGGACGTTCTTTCGGAACGTGTGGATGGACGATGTCAGCTTTTCCCTTGAACAGATAGTTTTACGCCAGGGCCTGATTCCATTTTGTGAAACAGGTATGGAAAGGCTGTATTCACTAGCTTAGAGAAAGGAGAATGTCTTGCCAATAACAAGGAAACAATTCGACAATAGTACGGATACGCTATCTGCCAAAGTGCTCGGGTTTCTGGAGTCAAATCCGGATGATGCATTTGAACTTGAGGAACTAGCAGAGGCTGTGGGTGGCAGACAGTTGGAGGTTTGGGCTATTCTCGATGAGTTGAGGCGGCGAAAGCAAGTCTCCGGCAAGTGCATAAAGGGGACGGGCTATTATTGCGTCGCCAAATAGGCAAGACAATCTTCAATTTAAGGAGGTGCATTATGTCTACTAACCAATCAACCGAACAGCGGCTTGCCAGACTACGCCGCTGGAACATCGTTGTCGGCCTGATCCTCGCGGTGCAAGCTGCTATGATTGCAGTGCTTACAAACGACTTTGCCCTTCCGGTCACAGCCACATTTATGAGCGGGCCACCCGGCACCGCTCCCGTGCTTCACCACCTGTTTGATATATACACTGGCTGGGGCGTTTTTGCTTTCCTTGCAATCTCTGCCGGTGCCCTGTTGATAATCGCATCTCCGCCTGTCTTTCCATGGTACAAGCGCAACCTGTTACAGAACCGCAACTACGGGCGCTGGATCGAGTACTTCTTCAGCTCTTCAATTATGATAGTGTTAATCTCTCAGATAACCGGTATCAGCGACATTGCTGCCTTACTCGCCATCTTCGGCATAAACGCCTGTATGATACTTTTCGGTGCTTTGCAGGAAAAGTATGAAGAACCGGGCAAACCAAGCTGGCTACCATTCTGGTTTGGCAGCTTTGCAGGCATCATTCCTTGGATCGCAATCGTCATATATGTCTGGGCACCTGGACTGAATACTTCGCCTCCTGGATTCGTATATGGTATTGTCATATCACTTTTCGTTTTCTTTAACTGTTTTGCCATCAATATGGTGTTGCAGTACAAGAAAGCTGGTCCTTGGCGGGATTATCTGTATGGTGAGAAGGTGTATATTCTTCTCAGTCTCACGGCTAAGGCGTTGCTAGCTTGGCAGGTGTTTTTCCCGGTGCTGTTGTCATCCTGATTTTTGAACGGACGGCCCTGGTTGTGGACCTTTTTAACCCTTAGTATTCTGGGGGCGTAAGATCTGATTTGTGGCAGGCCTGATTGGTGCGGAGTCCCTGGAATTACAGGGAGGCTTCAACCACTCGCCAGGCACTTACTAGAACGAGTCTATTATAAGCCTATGACTTCAGCCCTATTCGGCATACCAGATACATACAATGACGGGCAGAGAAATAGTTGATCCACGCTGAATCTGGGACTGTGTGATGTGAGAGACATGGATATTGGGCTTGGTTTTTAGCCAATCGTTTATAGACTGTTCCAATTTTAAGGGCTCTTTCTCACAGAAAATCTTCACTTTCATTGGCCTAGTTCCATCTCCTTCCATACTTGCCATTAATATCACACTATAACCATTTTGGACAATTCGAGCTACCACCTACTAATCTGATGGAGCTTGAGGATAGCTTGAGGCTTTGTCAGAGGATTGGGCAACTTTTGGGATTCTGGGGGCATGATACCTGATTTGTAGTGGGCCTGATTGGTATGGTGTCCCTGGAATTCAGCGGGTTAGCTGCCGGCGAAATCAAGCGCCAGTCCGTCGGCATGGTAGCAATAATAGGGCATACTCTAGCCTTGCTCTGTGCTGGAATTAGGTGAACCCGCCCAAAGTGCTGCTTAGTTGGTGGAACGTCCATCGTGAAGGATGGTATACCTGCAATGCCGGCGAAATCAAACGCCGTCCTGAAGTCGAAACGCTCTTGGTGACCAGTGATAACCACAAGGCGCAGTGAGCAGGAGACGGTTGATAACTTCGGTGAAAATGCCTAATATGGCTACTATGGAGGACCGCCGAACACCACTCACGGATTTAGAACACGGTAACTTACCTGACCTGGTGGCGGAAGTTGTTAGGTTCGTCTTGACAGAGTAGGACAAATCAGAGCAACGTTTGAGAGTCCTACAGAGCGCCAGCCGAATAGCATCTACCAGAGGCAAATCACCGGAGAAGATAATGACAGGAGCGACATTCAGTCAAGGAGGGGAGTATGAGATTTGAAACGATAGCTATTCATGCCGGGGATAGGCCGGATGCAGCAACCGGTGCCATTTCGGTGCCCATCTACCAGACATCGACATTCAAGTTCGAGGATGTCGGGAAGACAAAGGGGTGGGACTACTCCCGTGCGGCCAATCCAACCAGGAAGGTTCTGGAGGATACTATCGCTCAGCTGGAAGGCGGGAAAGCTGGCTTTGCCTTCGCCACCGGTATGGCAGCTGAGACGACAGTTATGCATCTTTTGAAAACTGGCGATCACGTTATCTCGCAGGACGACATCTACGGAGGGACCTACAGGTTATTTCAGGATGTGATGCCTGCCTTTGGTCTGGAGTTTACCTTTCTTAGAATGGATGACCGGAAAAGAATAGAAGAAGCAATAAAGCCCAATACCAGGATGCTGTGGTTAGAGACTCCCTCAAATCCGCTGCTCAATATCGTTGATATTGAGATGGTGGTCGATATTGCCAGGAAGCATAAGTTGCTGACAGTAGTAGACAATACCTTTGCCACCCCCTATTTCTTCAGGCCGATTGAATATGGGGTTGACCTTGTTGTCCACTCTACCACCAAGTACCTCAACGGGCACGCCGATGTTGTCGGCGGCGCTGTAGTGACCACCACCGATGAATCAAGCCAGAAGATGCAATATCTACTCAATGCCCTGGGGACCAATGCCGCTCCCTTCGACTGCTGGCTGGTGCTTCGCGGGATTCAGACTCTCCCTGTGAGGATGAAGCAGCATGAGGAAAATGCCTTTGCCGTAGCAAACTATCTCAAAGGACATCCCAGGGTGAAGAGGGTGCTCTATCCCGGACTGGAGTCCCACAAAGGGCACGAAATCGCCAGGAGACAGATGAAAGGATTCGCTGGGATAGTGTCCTTTGAACCGGAAGGCGGCATTGAGGGTGTTAATACCTTTCTAAGAAAGCTCAAGGTCTTTGCTCTGGCGGGATCGCTGGGTGATGTCACATCTCTTGCTGAGCATCCTGCTACCATGAGTCACGACTCGATGTCTCCGGACTATAGACGGAAGGTAGGGCTCAGCGATGAACTTATCAGGTTATCGGTCGGCCTGGAGAATGTTGACGATTTGATTGAGGATATAGAGCAGGCGCTCATCGTCTGAATACTAGTTAATTGGGAGTACCAGATCATAGGGGACATCGGTTATGCTGACTGCCTTTCCATCGCTGTCTATGTAAAAGGTATCTTCAATACGCACGGCCATTTCCCGATGTGTATCAACCAGGCTGGGTTCTATGGCGAAAACATTCCCTTTGGACAATATGTCTTTATCTCCTATTCCCATATATGGCGGCTCGTGCACCGCCAGACCTACCCCATGCCCTAACGCGTGGATATAGCCATCTATTGTGTTGGGATTGTCCTTAACGACCGGGTAGCCCCTTTCGCGAAAATAATCACACGTAAGCTCCTGAAGGTCACCTGCAGACTTCCCGGGGCCAACTTTGTTCACAACAAAATCAAAACAGCCGCGAACATCTCCGTACAGTTTGAGAAGGTAGTCGGAGGCCTGTCCGAAGCACCACGTACGTGTTGTATCATGATAGTAGCCTCTGGCTTCTCTCGGGAACAAATCGAATACAATTGGCACTCCCAACGGTATTGGCGTATCCGGTTCCCCGGTGCTGTGACCTGTGGTACCCTCCTTACCAGGAGCAAAAATCATCCCTTCGGTGTCCTCCAGGTCCTGCTCGAAAAGCTTGGAACGGGCGAATCTTTTCACATCGCCTACCGTCAAAGGCGAACCGTCGGCCTTTACGAAACATTTCTCGCTGGTTTTATGAGATCGTACGAAGTCACGGGTCTCGGTCATTACCCGGGAGGTTTTCCGGCCGACTTCGATCATCTTTGCCAGTTCTTCACCGCTTTTCGTCGCTCTCAGGCGGTCAACCAGAGTAGGTGTTGCATCATCAACGATCTCCAGGCCGGGGTACCTTTTGTTCAGCTCATTTCTAAGTAGACCGCTGAACGAAAACTCCATTCGGCCGTATAGAGCAACCCGCTTAATACCCTTCTTGAGAAATTCAAGGCCCGGGAGATACATCTGCAATTCAGCCTTCTCATAGCTGCCCGTTTCAGAAAACACTCGCCTGAATAAAGCACGATCGAAAATGTGAGTTACAAAATCCGGGCTCTTGACATTCTCTCTTTCCAAAGTTCCCAACCATATATTGGCTTTCTCACCCGGCGTTTTTGTGAACACTGCGTCTTGAATGTCGGAGCCGGCTGTCAGGTAGTTAAATGCCGGGTCTGATACGGAGCCAAAGGCAACAATAGCATCCAGATGGTAGTCTTTCATTAGCTTATCAAGATCGCTTCTCAATTTACATCGCCTCCCTGAAATTTGAATATATCATTTTACCACCCTATCTGGGTTTTGGCTTTACAACCTCCATTGATACAACCCCTCTGCTCAGAAAGCAGTCACTACCCTAGATATCATCGGTAGGTAGTTCGTGGTCTCGCGGAATTCGAGAAGGATTGAGCGAAGCGGCACAATGCAACGTCTTTCGGCCTTCTGCATTACAGTCTTAAGCGAGACAGCGCCAGTGAGGTAGTCAGATGATACAAAATAGCGAAGTATTAACACGGGAAAACAATCGGATTTCACTCGTTTCTGGGAGACGGGCAACAATGCAGCAAGGTTCTGTAGCCATCGCAGAAAGAGCGATACCGGCGAACATGATCGAACAAACCTGGATATTTGAAATCGGGGAGAAGGCTCGTGCTGGCACAACAACCCCTGCTCTAGTTAATCCTCTGGTGAAAATCCTAAGATGGGTGAACCATCTTGGCAGTGGAAGAATAGATGAGAGTTGCCTGGAAGCGAGACACAACATCGATCACAACTTCAGGATAAATAGTATCGGACGTTAGCAGCGAACATCGCACGTAACTGAAAATAACTCCACACATATTGACGCCGGCCCTTGATCTATAGTCCTTCGTAAGATTCCGCCATCCTCGCCTGCGTCCGCCCTTGGGTGCTATTTGTTCTTACTCCGGGCATAATACCTGATTTGTAGTGGGCCTGATTGGATGGCGTCCGCAGAATTCCGACGAAATCAAATGCCATCCTGAAGTCGACACGCCCGGTAACCAGAGATAACCGTGCTGGGCTGATGAGGAGGGCTTTAAACTGGCTAACGGAAGGGGTTAACTAAGCCCCTGCTCTCTGCCCCTGGACATTCCGTCAGAAAGTGCATCTGATGATAATCTTGCAGAATGGACTCGAGTTTCGTAAACTTACCCCAAGTTTGTAGTGATTCATGATTGGTTCCACGATTATCTGATGTTTGGAGGTGGGAGACAATGAGAGACCAGGAGAAGCAAGCAGCAAAAGAGGCCAAGCGTGACGAGGAACGCAGAGAGGAGGACCCTGCGCAGCTAGCCAGAGAGCAGACAAGAAGAGAAACTGATCTGGTTAGAGAGCAAGCGGTTCAAAAAGACCAAGCAGGAAAAGAGGCTAGGCGTAAAGAGAAGCGCATTGAGGAAGAACCCGCGCAGCTGGCCAGAGAGCAGGCAAGAAGACAAACTGATCTGGCTAGAGAGCAAGCGGTTCAAAAAGACCAAGCAGCAAAAAAGGCCAAGCGTGACGAGAAGCGCATTGAGGAAGAATCTGCGCAACTGGCCAGAGAGCAGGCAAGAAGACAAACTGATCTGGCTAGAGAGCAAGCGGTCCAAAAAGACCAAGCAGCAAAAGAGGCCAGGCGCGAAGAGAAACGCATTGAGGAAGAACCTGCGCAGCTAGCCAGAGAGCGAGCAAGAAGACAAACTGATCTGGCTAGAGAGCAAGCAATTGCCGAAGATCAGAAGGCGAGAAAGGCCAAGGCCAAGAAACAATCACGAGAGTAACCTAGAAAGGTATTTGGCAGTGAGACGAGGTAGTTCTTGTATAACTTTCAAATCCCCCTTTTTACTTAGAAGTAGGCTAGTAAGCAAAGAAGGATGAGATTGCAGTTGGTCTATTGGATTTCTATCTCGCTTCCCGGGCTACACTGGAGATCCAGTGCAACTCCGCCAGAATCAGGTGTAGAAAATGACATTCACCAATCCGATAGTGGGTGGGAAATTAGCGAGCAAGTGGAGGCAAAATTACCATGAAGACCGATGCAGAACTACAGCAGGATGTTATGAATGAACTTAAATGGGACCCGACTATTAAAGCGGCTGAGATTGGGGTTGCTGTCAAAGATGGTGTTGTGACCCTGAGTGGCTATGTCGATAGCTATGTTAAGAAGTCGGCTGCCGAGCGCGCCGCCGCACGAGTTTTTGGAGTCAGGGCGGTGGCTGAGAATATCCAGGTCAGGTTGCCTAGCTCTCTTAAGCGGTCAGATGAGGACCTCGCCGGTGCGGTGGCACATGTTCTCGAGTGGAATGCCCTGGTGCCCCGTGACCGCGTCAAAGTGAAGGTGCAAGAAGGGCTGGTTACTCTGAGCGGCGAGGTAGACTGGGGGTATCAAAAATTTGCTGCCGAGGAGGCCGTGCGCTACCTCATGGGAGTAGTATGGTTCAGTAACCAGATTACGGTCAAGCCGGTGGTCAAACCACAGAATATAAAGGACAAAATCGTCAGCGCATTTCAGCGCAATGCCTTGCTTGATTCGCGGCGAATCACAGTAGAGACTCGCGGCGGCCGGGTGATTCTCAGCGGCAGTGTGCGCTCCTGGGGAGAGAGAGCAGAAGCCCAGTGGGCGGCCTGGGCCGCACCAGGCGTGTTCGAAGTGGAGAACAATATCATAATTAGTCCTTAGGCAGACAACAGAACGGGGAATCAATATGAAACAAGATTCTAGATATATCCGCTGGCTCAGTCAGGATACCCTGAAACAGGCTATGGTCTGAGGAAGCAGCAGTAGCACTGTCCCAAGCCAATGCATCACCTGAGACGGGTCCGCGCTAACTGGCGCTAGAACCGTCCATCACGGGAAGCAAATCGGCCTGCTAACACAAGCCGTCCCCTAAGAGCCCAAGCGTTCTTTTGCACATTTCGTCAGTCTGTGTAATCGGTCAACATAGACCACCAACTGTGAGAGCAAGGCAATATCCGATAAGCTATAGGTCGCCACAGTTTCTGTTCAGGCTATCTTCCTCTCTTTCTCTGGGGGACCCGACTCAACGACTCTTTAGGTAGGATTGACAATCGGATGTAGGTGGCATATCATCGGTATCGAGACCAGGGAGGAGCGAAGTCAGTTCACTACGAGTTGATATGGGGAATCGCGGTCGACATATGATTAGGCGTGTAAGAACAACAAAGGAGGGAGAGTGAATTATGTGGAACAAGAAAGAGGAGAAAGAGGAAACTTTGTTGCAGGAGTCGTGCGGAGGCGATGCAAAATTATACGATTTTCTCAGTAACTATTTGTATCTTGATCCGTTAGCGGCCATATCCAAAGAGGATCTCGATATCCTCACCGGGGAGGCCGAAAAAAGCGGGAATTTCAGACCGGCAGTGGATAGGGCCATTTTCGAGGCGGCTCAAAACCCGGGCGAAAGGGAAGGCTACATCAAAGTTATCCAAAACCTGGCGTCGAAGGCCATACGCGCGACGGAGCAAGAAAAAGAAAAGGTAGAGAAAGAAGGACTTACCGACCTGGCTGCTAACCTTGGGAGAAGAATTGAACATCAGAAATTTATGAGCGAAAGAACCGAAGACATAATAAACGTAGCTTCCAAGTTCTACAATGAGCAATTGGTGGACCTGGGAGAAGAGGCGGGAAGAGAAGCGAGAAGAAAAGAGAGACAAAGAGCTGAAAATGATGAATCGAGGACAGTGGAGCTGGAAAGGGTGAGGCGAGAAGCAAGGAAAAAAGAAAGAGGAAAGATGGGGAGAGAAGAGAGAAGGGAAGCTGAGAAACAAGATAAAAGAGAAGAGCTGGCAACAGAGGAAAGGAAACAAGCTAGAGCAGAAGAGACAAAAGAGGCTGAAGGGGAAGAAACGAGAATAGGGGCACTGGAAAAGGTGGAGCGAGAAGCAAGAAAAAAGGAAAGAAGGGGGAATTAGATTTTAGACCCAAACCCAAACGCATTGAGCTCTCAGTGTCCAAGTTTCTCGTTCAGCATGATACCAAACGCGCAAATTTTCAAGATAGGATATTGGTCTATAATAGAGTAACAAAAAGCCATATTGCTACCTGATATTCTTGCTCACTTAGAAAAGCAGTTGCCCTGGCCTTGTGGCATCCCTGGAATGGTTCGAACCCGTGACCCTTGCTCAGAAACCAGCCGCTATCCTAGATATCATCGGTGAGTAGTTTGGGTGTCCCTGGAATTCTTGACCGGTGGCATATACTATTGAATAAAACCGAGAATTGTTGAGTGAGTGCTGAACAAGGGGCCGATGACGACCAGATAGAGTTCCACGTGAGAAGGATGAAGCGATCTGTAAAGCCTTGCTCGTAGGAAGCAGGGATAGTTATGGACGGCACAAAAAAGTGCCCCAAGCAACCTCCCCTTCTTTGGTTTCCTC
>Ga0224495_10002290_pt1 | contig 12565 bp, 11 predicted proteins | sample SF_Jul11_sed_USG_FD_168128 | JGI IMG/M metagenome (GOLD analysis project Ga0224495, IMG submission 168128) | Sediment microbial communities from San Francisco Bay, California, United States - SF_Jul11_sed_USGS_4_1 | ecosystem: Environmental > Aquatic > Marine > Sediment | place: USA: California... | reverse complement strand
ATAATATCCAACCACGCATAGGATCCTAAGATGGAAACTTTCTCTACCGATGTCCTCGTTATCGGCAGCGGCCTTGCTGGAATGGTCTCGGGATTAGAAGCGGAGAGGAGGGGGCTTAAGGTCCTCCTGGTCGGGAAATTCACCATTGGAATGGGAACCAATACCTCGCTGGCCAATGGAGCCTTCACTGTCGCAAACTCCCGTTTTTCGAAAGAAGAACATCTGAAGGAAACCTTGGAAGCTGGGAAGGGGTTGAACCAGATTCAACTGGTCAGAACCCTCATTGAAAAGGGCCCTGAAGCCATAGAGGGATTGAAACGGGGAGAGGTTCCTTTAGCTGAAAGGGGAAGGGGATATGTGACTGATCGCCCGGAGGGGTCTTCACGGTTAGCCGGTGTTCTTCTCGTCAAGCCCCTGGTCGAGAGAGTGAAAAGAAGCTCCATTCAGCTGCTTCCAGGATTGGTTATCTTCGATCTGATTATTGAGGAGGGAGAGGTTCGGGGGGCCTTTGGCTTTTTGAAAGATGGGAGACCCTGTTTGGTACAATCGCCGGTGGTCATTCTGGCGACTGGAGGGGCGGGAGCCATTTATGGGAGAAATGACAATCAGAGAAGCATCCTCGGAGATGGATATGCCTTAGCCCTTCGAGCCGGCCTACCTCTTTTCGATTTAGAGTTCGTCCAGTCCTATCCCTTTGTATTAGCCGAGCCGAGGCTGTCTACTTTCATTCTCCTGCCCTCCTATCCCAAGGAGGTCCGATTATTTAATGAGAGAGGGGAGGATCTCTTTGAGAAACTTAGGATCGGAAGGGATCTCAATCGAGCCGTCGTCACGGAAAGAGATCGGGTCTCTCTTGCCCTTCATCAGGCCTCTCAAGAAGGAGATGTCTATTTTGATCTTACCCAGGTGTCACCTGAGAAGTGGGAACACTACCCCCTCAATTTCCTCAAGAAGTCAAAATTTCCTTTCAAGGATCGGCCCTTTCTCGTTGCTCCCGCAGTCCATTTTTTTATGGGAGGAGTTGAGATCGACGAAAATGGGAGAACCGCTCTTCCTGGACTCTTTGCCGCCGGAGAGGTCACCTGGGGAGTCCACGGGGCTAATCGGCTGGGTGGAAATGCCCTGACCGAGTGTGCCGTTTTTGGATCGATGGCAGGAAGATCGGCTGCTGAAGAGGTCCTTCAAGAAGGTGGCGGGCAGGATCTGTCCCATCTCCTCTCCGAAACCTCCCTGAAGCGATGGGAGAGAAGGGCAGGGAATTACTTGAAACGAAAGAGAGGTGTCTTTGATCCCCCAGGAGACCTCTTAAAGAGTTTAAGGAATTTGGCCTGGAAATATGCCGGACCTTCTCGAGAAGAGGGTTCGATGGAAGAAGGTTTGGCTCAACTGGTTTCGTTGGAGAAAAGGATTGAGAACGTATTCCCCGCCACCCTGAATGATCTTTTTAAAAAGAAGGATTTAGACAATGCCACGCTCACCCTTCGAGCTATTTTGCAGGGAAGTCTACTTCGAAAGGAGAGCCGGGGATCCTTCTTCCGTAAGGATTTTCCAGGTCAGGATGATCAAAACTGGATGAAGAACACCTGTTATCGCCTGGTCAAAGGAGAACTCCAAATCACGCATCGTGCCGTTAAACTTTGAACGATGAACCATAATTAAGGTTATGCCCATCACCACGAAAAAAGGGGACAAGGGGTTCACTGGCCTTTTAGGTGGAAGGCGTGTTCCAAAATTCCATCTCCGACCGGAGGCCTATGGGACCCTGGATGAACTGAACTCCTTTCTGGGAATGGCCAGGGCTGTCTCAAGGGATCGAAGGGTGAAAGAGACTTTGCTGGCCATTCAGAATCACCTCTTCATTATCGGTTCTGCCCTCGCCCTGTCTGGAAAAGACCGGACCCTTCTCAAGGGAGAGATCACCCAGAAGGAGGTAGATTGGTTGACTGGCCTCTCCACCGATTTTGAAGCGTCTCTCAATCTGGAGCCGAAATTTATCATTTATGGAGAAACTTATGTCTCCAGCATTCTGGATGTGGCCCGGGCCGTTTCGAGAAGGGCAGAGCGAAAGGTGGCAGAGATGAAATCGAAGAGAATGCTTTCCAACCCGAAAATCCTGGAATATCTCAACCGCCTCTCCGATGTCCTTTACCTTCTTGCCCGTTATGAGGAGAAGGAGGTGGGGAGGAAGCCGAGACACCCCTCCTATTAATCCGTTGCAGATTGCAGATCTTACCTGCCCGCCGGTAGGCAGGGATTTCATATTTTTTCAATTTGCAATCTGAAATCTGAAATTTGAAATCAAATGATGGCAGTAAGTTCTTATTGACAATAATTGCCTAGTTTAATATAGATTTCTAAAGAATTAACCAATGTGAAAGGAGGAATGAGGGATGAAGAAAGTACTGTCTTTTTTAATCGTAGCAGGATTGCTCTGCGCCGTGGCGGTTGATTCCGAATCTCAAGTCCGGGACATCTCCTGGGGAACGTCTGCCGTGGGCTCGTCAGGTCACAAGGCCTTGGTTAGCCTAGCGGCCCTGCTGACTAGGGAAATGCCGGGTTACAGAATCATGGTCTTACCGACCCCGGGGGCGATTGTGAGCGTCAAGGGGTATGCCACCGGGCAATTTGGCGGTTACTATGGGGCCGATATTGCATTCTATGAATTGTATAACGATATCAACCGTTTCAAGGGCTTCAAGCCTCAGATCAAGAGATATCCGGTTCAATCCTTCTGGGCTTACACGATGGAGGTCGGAGTCGGGATTAATGCCAAGGACCGGAATACCATCAAACAATGGCGTGACCTATCCGGGCGGCCCGTGTTCACTGGACCTCTTCCCTGGGATGTTCGGGCCCAGCTTGAGAGGGGCTTGCAAGCACTGGGCGTAAAACACCGGTACATGGAGATAGATCTCGCCACGGTAGGGTCGATGCTGGACGCCGGTAATATTAAGGGCTTTATCGCGTATACGGGCGCCGAGACGACGCCTCCTCCATGGATCTTCGAGCTCTCACTCGGTACGGAATGGGCGATCCTCAATCCCAGCAAAGAGGAAGCCGAGCTGCTGGCGAAGGCGGGGTTCGAACTTGTCGAAGTGAAACCAGGCGTCTTTAAAAGGGATGTCCACGTGGATAAAGTACTATTCCTGCCCTTTTTCTACGGGTTCCACGTCGGCTTGGAGGTGTCCGAGGAAGACGTCTACAAGATGTTGACCATTATTGAAAAATATTCGGGCGAACTTGTCAAAATGGACGCTACCTTCGCACAGGTGAATAAAGATATGCGTGGTCTCCAGCGGCGAGGGGTCGAAGCGTCAGTCAATTTTGTTCCGATACACCCAGGCCTTGCGAAGTATATGAAGGAGCGCGGGGTCTGGAATTCAAAGTGGGATGGCCGTATCGCAAAGGGCAAGTAGTGGCATTTTGGGGGAGGCACCACCGCTATCTCGGTCCTAAAAACCACCAACTCGTGTCCTCCGACAGAGCCTGAGGCATCCCGGGATTGGTCGGCAAGGAAAACCTCGGGGCAGGACATGACTAGCCAGAAGGAAGGAGCTTTACAGCCCCATGGATACCCAACGGGTGCACCCTGGGCCGCGAACCCAAGCGCCAGCGAGGGTTCTTTTTTTTATTGTGGCCGTATTCTTTTTCGTTTACCTATTCCGATACTACATGACCGGCATCGGAGGACCCACCTTGATCGCGGTCATGTTGGTTCCCTTCACGTTCATCCTGTTCACCCTGGATGGACTGCGCAACAATAACTTCTATCCAAGGCTTGGGCTCACCGCGAACTACATCATCGCGGGCGTCTACATCGCCGCATGCCTTACAGTGACCGTGTACATGAACCTGGAGTTCATGGATATCCGAACGGTTCGGGCAGGCATATGGAGCCCTGCCGATCTGGCGATCGGCGGCCTCATGTTCGGCCTTGTCATGGAATACGCTCGAAAGAGGTACTTCCCCTTGTTTGTGATCAACCTGTTCCTGATCGGGTACACGGTGTACGGGGGGATTGTGCCTGGATTATTCTGGCACCCCGGTCTCAGCTGGACACGGGTCCTGAGCGCGATGAGCGTCGAGATGACGACGGGAGTCTTTTCGTATCTTCCCCAGCTTGCTCTGACACTGATCGGCTCCTTTATCCTTGTCTTAAGTCTTCTACGGGCCTTCGGCTGCGTCGACTCAATCATTAATGCCGCCTCCCGGCTCGCAGGTAAATCGTCCCGTGCACTGCCCCAGGCCGCGGTGCTCGGGTCACTCGCCGTGGCGACCATAAGCGGCAGCGGGGCAGCAAACGCCATTACCACAGGCTCGGCTACTATTCCGGCCATGATCGCTAGCGGGTTACCCAGGGTGAATGCCGCTGCCATCGAGAGCGCCGCCTCCCTGGGCGGCCAGCTCATGCCGCCGATCATGGGGATCTCCGCTTTCATCATGGCCGAGTTCCTGGGGAAGAGCTATTGGGACGTTGTCGCACGGGGGTACGCGCCAGCGTTAATCTACTACGTCGGTGTGGGCGTGGGTGTTTACTTGCTCTCCGTCCGTTACCAGACCCGGGTTGCTTCAGTCTCGATCCCGCAGACGACGATCTTCGACAAGATCAACCTCCTTGTTTACGCCGGCGTTATCATAGGCCTGATCACTCTCATGGGAGTGACCCGATTACCGGCGATGGTCGCCGCCTTGAGAGTATTTGTCGCAGGGGGTCTGGCGGTCTCCGCGATCTTCTTCATCATGACCTATTGGACCCACGGGTCCTGGAATCTGCGCCACATCGCCGCCCCATTCGTTCGTTTCATCGAGAACTTCGCGTCGGTAACCGTTGACCTGACTCTTTTGCTGGCGACCCTGTCCATTATGACGGGCGTATTCGTGATTACGGGAATCCCCACGAAAGTCGGCTCTCTCCTGATGGAGGCCGCCGGTATGCACCTCATTGCCATGATTCTCGTCGCTTTTTTCTTCGCAGCCCTCGTCGGGACCGGGCTGCCGCCGGCGCCGACTTACATTCTTACCGCCCTTGTGATCGCTCCCACGATGATCAAGGTTGGCATTGACCCGTGGGTCGTTCACTTTTACGCCTTTTTCCTCGCCGTCTGGGGTGAGCTCACGCCTCCGACGTCCGTCGTTGCGGCAGTAGCGGCCAAAATCGCCGACGCATCTTTCATGGGAACATTGTTCAGGGGGATCCAGCTCTGTGTCGTGCTCTTTCTGCTGATGGGGGGGATCTTTTCCAGGCCCGAGCTGGTCCTGGAGCCCGGGCTGGCACAATTGGGCGCATTTGGTCTGTTCTTGGCCGCCACGGTCGGCATCCAGTTCAGCATCCAGGCGCAATACAGCGAAAAGAAAATCCGAGACCTTCTCACCAGGGTTATCCTTGCGGCCTTATCGCTCGTAGTCGTCTTTCACCCGAGCAGGCTCTTGGCGACCATCGCCATCGTGCCGATCGGGGCCCTCGTCGGGTACTGGCTTCTGAAAAAAAGGAAGAATGTGTTTTAAATGTTGAATGGCGGTTTGTTCAATGGATTTTCCTATGAGGCAACAGTGTGTTTTACTATGAGACGTTTATCTCTATTTGGAGCCATCATGATTATTGTTTTTATTGCCTCCTCGGCATGGGCCCAGAAGGGGGTCCGATTATCCATCGCCACCGGAGGGACAGGAGATATTTACTATCCAATGGCTGGAGGAATGGCTACTATATTATCTAAATATATTCCATATCTCGAAGCTACTGCGGAGGTCACAGCTGGTTCAGTAGATAACTGCCATTTGGTGGGAAGGGGAAAGGCAGACTTGGCCTTGATTATAGCAGATGTAGGATGGGATGCCTTTCATGGGAAAGGGAAATTTAAAGAGAAGATTCCGCTGAGGACGGTAACCGCTCTTTTTCCCAATAGCATGCATATCGTGACCCTGGAAGGTACGGGTATTGAAAAGGTGAGTGATCTGAAAGGAAAGAGGGTTTCGACGGGTTTTCCTGGGAGTGGGACCGAGGTAAAAGGCCTGAGGGTTCTGGAGGCCTATGGATTGGATCCGGATAAGGACATGAAGAGGGATAGATTGGGTCCTTCTGAATCGGCAAGCGCATTGAAAGATAAGAAGATTGACGCCTACTTCTGGTGCGGAGGTCTTCCAACAGCCTCTCTAACGGATTTAGGAGCAAGCTCCGGGATTAAAATCAAACTGATTGGTCACGCCGATGCCATTCCAAAAATGAGAGAAAAATATGGTCCGCTCTACGTTAAGGGAATTGTTCCTGCCAAAACCTATCCCGGACAGGATGAAGACGTCCCGATCGCTGTGGTTTGGAATCTTTTAGTCTGTATTGAGAAAACGAAGGGGGATTTAATCTACGACATCGTGAAGACTCTATTTGATCATAAACCAGAATTGGTGAAAGTCCGTAAAGAGGCAAGATATTTGGGTTTGGAACCTCAAGCAGCTGGTGGTTCTCCTATTCCGTACCATCCGGGGGCCATTCGATACTTCACTGAGAAAGGGCTTAAGATTAAATAAGTTTGGAATCCAAGACCAGATCCTTCCTTGTACTAATCGGTATGTTAATTTAAGGATTCCTTCTACTTTTGCTCCTCTTCTGAAGAATGAATGCACCAACGAGGATAAAAAATCCTATCACATTTGCTCCCAAGTGAGGAAGGAAAAGCCCCAGAGCGGCAATTCCCAGCAAAATCTCATCGACAATGTTATTGTCTTTGAACAGATACCCAGTCGTTACAGAAGACAGGGCTAAGAGGCCCAAGGTCCCGCTCATAACGGCAATGATTACCTGGGGTAAGGGGCCATTCAAAAGTAAAGGTCTGTAGGCCATTAATATAGGGATAATGTAAAGACCAATAGCGACTCGGCAACTTGCGAACGCCGTCTTCATCGGGTCTGCTCCCGCGATACCAGCACCAGCAAAAGCTGCGAGTGCCACCGGGGGGGTGACATTTGAAGTCTGGCTATACCAAAATACGATCATGTGGGCTGCGAGAATCCACATTCCAAGCTCCATAAGGGCTGGCCCTGCAAGAATCACTAAGACAATATAGGAAGCCGTGACTGGAAGCCCCATACCGAGAAACAAAGCAGCAATTCCAATAAGAAGAATGGCGATGAATTTTATTCCGCCTGAGAAGGAGAGTACAATGCTTGAAAATTTTAATCCCAGGCCCGTAAGGGTTACTATCCCTACAATGATACCCGCAGCGGCACAAGCGGCTGAGACCATAGCCGCATTTTGTGTTCCCCTTTCAAGCAGTTTCAGGAGCTGCCGAAAACCTATTCTTGTCTCCTTGCGAATCATACATACCCCTAAAACCGAAATGACACCGACAAACCCTACCATCATAGGACTGTAATTGGCGATCAGAAAGTAAATAAGGACCCCGATGGGAATTAAAAAGTGGAATCCTCTTTTGATGACGTTCAGCAACCTTGGAATATCTTTTTCCTCAAGGGGTTTTATTCCCATCTTTTTCGCTCGGAAATGAACGAAGCAATAGGTGGCGAAATAATACATGATGGCAGGAATGATCGCAATTTTAACGATATTTAAGTAAGGCGTATTAGTAAACTCTGCCATTAAGAATGCTCCAGCTCCCATAATGGGAGGCATGATTTGGCCCCCTGTGGAAGCGGCCGCCTCAACGGCACCAGCGATATGAGGTTTATAACCCGTCTGTTTCATCATGGGTATGGTAAAGGAACCAGTGGTGACTACATTGGCCACAGCGCTCCCTGAAACCGATCCCATAAATCCGCTGGCGATCACGGCGGTTTTGGCAGGCCCCCCAACCATACGACCGGTAAGGGCATAAGCCAATTCTGTGAAGAAATTACCACCCCCTGTCCCTTCAAGGAAAGAGCCAAAAAGGACGAAGACAAAGACAAAAGTTGCAGCCACACCAAGAGGAAGGCCAAAGATTCCTTCCGTGGTTAAGTACAATTGTCCAACGATGCGGTAGGTATTATAACCCTTATGTGCCAGAAGACCTGGCATATATGGGCCTATATAAGCATAGACAACAAAGATTAAACATATAATAGCCATGACCAATCCGATGATTCTCCTGGTAGCCTCTATAACGAGGAGGATGGTTACTATTCCCAAGGTGATATCGAGGGCAGTCCATTCTCCCTGCCTCCATATGATCTCGTCGAAGAAGATCAAGATATACAAGACGACAATAAAAGAGAGAGAAAAAAGAAACAGATCAAAGGCTAAGTATTTATCGAATTTATCTCGTGAAGCCTTTTTTGAGGAGGGGTAGTAAAGGAAGACAATGGCCAAAATCAACATGATGTGGATGCCCCTCTGGAACATAGCCGTCAGGGCTCCAAAGCCAGCGGTATAAAGTTGAAAGATAGAAAGGGCGATTGCAATCCCCGAACCGATAAGAGAAAGTAATCCCCTCAATTGTCTCATGCGTCCCAATTTTGCGGATTCTTCAGTCATTATCTGCCCTCAGCTCTCTTATAAATGATAGAATCCAAGGCTGGGTTTCTATTTTTACTTCAACAAGCTTTCCCTCTGCCTGCTCGGTCAGGTTGATTCTCTTTCCCTTTATAGAGAGAACGTGATCCACTCCCCGGGAACCGATCCTTAAGAGGAACTTACCAAGGAGTTTATCAACTTCTTTGATCTTTATCCACCCCTCGTCACTTACTACATAACCGTGTCCTTCCCAATGTCCCATGCCTGCTCCAAACATGCGAAAGTAAGTTTCATGGAGTACGATTCCCTTACCGAATTTTACTTTAAAAACCTCACAAACGGGTTCTTGGTCTACGGAGTGGATATAACAAATCTCAAAATGGTCGAGCCACGTTAACGGAATCGCTTGTAATTTCTCTCCACCTTTAACATCCTCTATCACCAACCAAGGCGTGGGCATAAAAAGGAGGATGACCACTCCAAATATTAAGAATCCAATGATCATCCTCCTCATTTTCCTCTTCTTTAATTATTTCTTAGGTAATAAACGGTCGGGAATTTTGAGTCCCAACTCACGATAGTATCTGATAGCACCTGGATGGAAGGGAATGGGGGTTGCGATAATGGCGTTCTCAGGTGTTGAATATTTAGCGAAGGGATGGATCTTTTCCAAATAGTCCTTGTGTTGGAAGACGGCCTTCACTAATTTATAGACAAGGTCCTCAGAGACATCAGGGTTGCAGATCACCGTGTTCCAGACTGAGGGGTTTTTCACTGGATAATCTTGTCCTTTATAAATTCCAGCGGGCATCACAAAGGGAGCATAGAACGGGTATGCTTCCACAATTTTCTTAACATCTTCGTCGCTGAAGGATATGAGCACGATATCCCTCGTGGTCGCGAGATCCATAATCGACGAGGTAGGGGAGGCCACATCCCATATCCCCACATCTATGGTTCCATCCTTGAGTGCGTTGGCGTTCTCTGTGAAAGAAAGGCGATGGACTTTGAAGTCATTATAAGAGATTCCTAAGGCTTTGAAGACTAAATTCGTTTTAAACTCAGTACCGCTGCCAGGCGCACCCACAGACACACGTTTGCCTTTAATATCATAAATGGTCTTTATTCCAGACCCTTTCAAGGCAACCACATGATAATGGTGAGGGTACATTTGAAACATGGCAAGGATCTTCTGAGGTTTTCCTTTGAATCGTTCCTCTGCATAATAGGCTTGATAGGCCACATCGTTCATTATCTCACCGATGAGACTTTCACCTCTATTGACGAGACGAGTGTTCTCCACGGATGCACCCGTTACCTCAGCCACTGCTTGCACACCGGGCACATATCTGGTCCATATCTCAGCTAAACCACCCCCATAGGGATAATAGACTCCCCCTGTTCCGCCTGTAGCAATAGAGATAAACTTGGCTTTGGCCGCTGTTTCTCTTGCTCCGAAAGCAAGCCCTATGATGAGTGTGGCCCACACGGCAATGACAAAAACTCTGTGAAGTTTAGTTTCCATAATCTCGCCTCCCTTTTTTATTCTTATGATGCTGATTTTCAATCAACTGAAATAGTTTTAACAACAACGGTAACCTTCTTTGGAACCCTTTCTGTATTAACAGGATAGGTTCCTTTCGCCTCTTTGCCTGGTGCTAACACAGGAGGCTTCCCTGTAGGGGGAAGTAACCCACCACCAGCAACCCCCTCTTCGGGCAAGATAATTTGCACGCGGAATCTCTGGGGTTGATCTGATTTGTTCTTAACTCCTACCTCGAAGTGCAAGACCGATTTCTTCCATCCCGAATACTCTTTGATACCACATTTCAAAAAAGTAATATCGGCCCCCTTGGCGACATCCCATTTTACCTTAGAATCACATTCGACCGAACCTGAGGGTTTATACATCATTCCCGCACACCCAACTGCTAAACCTAAAATAATCAAGAAAATCATTGGTATAAAGTATCTCTTTTTCATAAATTCCCCTCCTCCCTTTAGAATTGTTTCTGTTGAACCAGTGAAATATTTCTATCCTAAGCTCCAATTTTTGCTTCTACTATTAATATCAAGTTTTGTCAATGTTTAAAATAAATTCTAGGCATTTAATATCCATAGGGAAAAGGATGAGCTGTTTCATAGATGCACGCTGAAATCGCCAACCTTGGGGTTGACCAGCCCGGCATAATCACTGTATTTGATTCTCATGGTTTCTATATGATTCCCAGCCTGAAAGACGATGGAGGCATCTTCTGTAAGCACCTGATCGACCCATACTTCTAAGTTGTAAAGATTTCCAAAAGGAGGCATGGCCCCCACCTCACAGTCGGGAAAGAGTTCTTCAAACTGTTTTTCTTTTGCCATACTCACCTTCTTGCACTTAAGAACTTTTTTCAGCTTCTTCATATCGATCTGATAACTGGCGGGCAGGACCAACATGAGCATCTTCCCGTCGGCCTTCACCATGACCACCTTGACCATCTCTTTGCCCGGGATATGCTGAGCGGCGGCAATCTCTTGAGCTGTGAAGACCTCTGGATGGAATCCTATTTCATAGGAGACCCCATTTTTTTCTAAGACATCCTTCAGTTTCTTTAGAATCGTCATTTCCATCACCTCCGTTCAATGATATTATACTCCAAACGGCGATGGATTTTAAGAGAATGGGCAAAGGCCAGACAGGTTTGATTCAAATCGCCGAATGTCTTAAGAATAATACCGCATGAAGCGTTTGCAGAAATTCCTTGCGCTGATAGCCCTGCTCCTCGCCACGAGCGGTTGTGCAAACCTCCTTTATCTCTCCAAACTGGGATGGCACCAGAGCTTTGTGACGTTTCGCAGTGTTCCCGTACAAGAGGTCTTAGCGGACGCACAGGTGGACGACCTCACCAAAGGAAAGATCCAGTTCGTCCAGGAGGTGAAACGCTACGGTGAAGAGCGTTTGGGTTTAAGGAAGACAAAGAACTATTCAACATTCTTTGAAGTGAAGGGACCGGTTCTTCATGTGATCACCGCTTGCGAGAGGGACCGGCTCCACCTCTATTCTTGGGATTTTCCCATCGTGGGAAAGGTTACGTATAAGAGCTTTTTTAGGGCCGATGAGGCTCTCAAAGAAAAAGAGCTCTTCAATCATAAGGGGTACGATACGTTTCTTCAGCAGGTCCCGGCCTACAGCACGCTCGGGTGGTTGAAAGATCCTATCTTCTCTTCCATGCTGGAATGGAACCAAGGTGTCCTGGCCGAGGTCATTCTGCATGAGATGGTCCATGCCACAGTCTATTTCAAAGATCGGACCGATGTGAACGAACAGCTCGCCACTTTTATCGGAAATCAGGGGGCCATCGATTTCTTAACCGAAAGGTATGGGCCCGAATCGAGAGAGGTGAGAGAGGCTATTTACGGTCAAGAGGATGACCTTCTCTTTTCCGGTTGGGTCGAACAAGCCTGTCAACAACTGTCCGCTTACTATGGGAGGGAGATTTCAAAAGAGGAAAAACTGAAAGGGAGGGAATCATTGTTCCAATCCATCCGGGAAAATTTTCAGAAAATGAAGGGGCAGTTCAAAACAGACGCGTATCGAAATGTGGATAAGGTGGAACTGAACAATGCAGTCCTTCTGGCCTACCGCCGCTATGTTTCCCGTCTCGAAAAGTTTGAAGCCCTTTATGAATACTTCAGCAGGGATTTGAAAAAGGTGATCGCGTTCTTCATAGAGATCAAGACTTCGAAAGAGGAGCCTTCGTCGTTCTTAGACAGGTGGATGAAAGAAAGAGGAATAGGTTATTAGAATTTATTGTAATGAATTCCGCACTCCGCCATGCACCACGTAGGGTGCATGGCAGCCCTGAACCCGACGTGGTTCAGGGCGCACTCCGAATTCCGCATTCTGATTACCGTTCCCTCTTCCCAGCAATGAATTCCTCCACCATCGTTCTGGCTTGTCCGTCGGGAAACTGGATAAGAGGATGTTTCATCGCGTAGGCAGAGATGGAGAGGAGGGGGCCCCCGATCCCTCTGTCTCGAGCAATCTGACAACATCGGATGGCATCGATGGTCATCCCGCCGCTATTGGGAGAGTCTTCCACCGAGAGCCTCAGTTCAAGGTTCAGAGGGACT
>Ga0224495_10002289_pt1 | contig 12567 bp, 13 predicted proteins | sample SF_Jul11_sed_USG_FD_168128 | JGI IMG/M metagenome (GOLD analysis project Ga0224495, IMG submission 168128) | Sediment microbial communities from San Francisco Bay, California, United States - SF_Jul11_sed_USGS_4_1 | ecosystem: Environmental > Aquatic > Marine > Sediment | place: USA: California... | reverse complement strand
CAGGAGATTCGCGGCTACGAAGCCGTCACCACCATCGCCAACGCACCCGAATTCATCAAGGGCGTGATCAACCTGCGCGGCATCATCGTCCCGATCGTGGACATGCGCATCAAATTCAAGCTCGGCAAAGTCGATTACAACGAGACCACCGTGGTCATCATCCTCAATGTCGCCAACCGCGTGGTAGGCATGGTGGTGGACGGCGTGTCCGACGTGATCGCGCTCAAAGCGGAGCAGGTCAGGCCTGCGCCGGAATTCGGCGCCAGCCTGGACGTGCAGTACCTGCAGGGGCTGGGCACCGTGGACGAGCGCATGATCATCCTGGTGGATATCGAGAAACTGATGACCAGCCGGGACATGGAGCTGGTCGAAACAGCGGCCATGGTCGGCTGATGTAAAGATCAATCCGAATCAAACGAATTCCAGACAGGAGGAGCAAAATGAATCTTACAGTCAAAGGGAAACTGACACTCAACATCGTGACAGCGATACTGGCAGTGGCCTTGCTGATAGCGATATCGGCCAGCGGATTGTCCCGGCTGGCGCAATTGCAGGACGAGGGCGCGCAACGCGCCGCCGACAGCAGCCATGGTTTCGAGGCAGCTAGCCTGGGCGCGGAAATGTACCAGATCGTCGCGGATACAGTGATCAACCGCAATCTCGAGGAAAGCGCAAAGCTGTGGACGGCAAAGAAATCGGAGGCCCTGAGTGATATAGACAAGATCGCGGCCATGGCCGACACCGCGGAAGAAAAGCGCTGGGCGGAAGAAGCGCGCCAGGGAATCAATGGCGTAATCAGCCTGTACGAGAGCAAAATGCTGCCGCTGCTGAAATCCGACAAGGGCCAATCGTGGGAGCGCATCCGGGAGATCGATGGCGAGATCGACGGTTATGCCGAAAAAATTGCGACCTCGATGTCCCAATTCGCCGAATCAATGCTGAAAGAAGCTCATGAAGCCGATACGGAATTCGATGCGACCGGCAAATCGACCATCAGAAACTCGATTATTACTGGCATCCTCATCCTGGGGTTTCTGGTCGCAATTTCGCTGTGGATATTGTTCAGCGTTCTAAGGCAATTGGGTGGTGAGCCGGACTACGCGGCAGAAGCGGTCGGCAAGATTTCCAGAGGCGACCTTTCCATGGAATTGGCACTCAGGGCAGGCGACAACAGCAGCCTGCTGTATTCGCTGAAGACCATGCAGGGCAATCTGCGAGAGATAGTCAACAACGATGTGGGGCGCGTCCTCCAGGCCTTGTCGCATGGCGACCTGACCCAAAGGATCAGCAAGGACTACCCTGGTGTGTTCGGACAGCTCAAGGACAATGCCAACACCACCGTAGATAATTTGAAGGAAATCATCGCCCAGGTCAAAGACTCCACCGGCCTGATCACCACCGCCTCCAGCGAGATCGCCCAGGGTAACGCCGACCTGTCGCAGCGCACCGAGGAACAGGCCTCCAGCCTCGAAGAAACCGCATCGAGCATGGAAGAGCTGACTTCGACAGTCAAACAGAACGCCGAGAATGCCAAGCAAGCCAACCAGTTGTCGATGAGCGCCTCGGACATCGCAGTCAAGGGCGGGCAAGTGGTGAGCGACGTGGTGAACACCATGGCCTCGATCAGCGCCAGCTCCAAGAAGATGATGGACATCATCAGCGTCATCGAGGGCATCGCGTTCCAGACCAACATCCTGGCCTTGAACGCCGCCGTGGAAGCGGCGCGTGCCGGCGAGCAGGGCCGCGGCTTCGCGGTGGTGGCCGCCGAAGTGCGCAACCTGGCGCAGCGCTCTGCTGCCGCAGCCAAGGAGATCAAGTCCCTGATAGACGATTCGGTGGACAAGGTGGATAACGGTTCCAAACTGGTGGACCAAGCCGGCGCGACGATGACCGAGATCGTCAACGCGGTGAAGCGCGTCACCGACATAATGTCCGAGATCGCCGCAGCATCTGCCGAACAGAGCGCAGGTATCGGTCAGGTCAACCAGGCGGTAGTGCAAATGGACGAAGTCACCCAGCAGAACGCCGCGCTGGTCGAAGAAGCCGCATCAGCGGCCGAATCGATGCAGGAGCAGGCGAATGTGCTGATGAATGTGGTGGATACATTTAAGCTGGATGAAAGCAAAACAGTATCACGGACAGCAATTGCGCATCATGCTCCACATCATGGTCCGCGTCATGCACCGGCGTCGGCCCCGGCCATCAGGAAGGAGCGTCAACTGGCCAGAACCAAGGATGATAAGGAGAAGGACTGGAAGGAGTTTTAGGCCGGGCTTGATAAGCTCTCTAAGTTAGCATGAAGCAATAAAAGGCCGGTGCAAGCCGGCTTTTTATTGCCCAAAAAGGAGCTTCATGTTTTCATCGAACGCCCGAAAGGCTGTGGTTACTTCGGGTGTGCCGCGTCAACAAATGAATTGTCAGGGGTAAACCGGGATGCTCATTGCGAAGAGAGGCGCAGGTCTGTTAGAGTGGCGCCCGCGTTTTAGTACGCAGACAAATCCGACAATCAAATTCTGGAGAGACTATGTTCAAGAAACAATTTGCGGGGCTTTTGGCCGCCGCATTTATCGTTCCCGCGCTCGCGCAGGCAGGCGATCATCACGGAGGCGATGCCGCAGTTGCGCACGCCTACATCAAGGAAATTCAGGAAGCCGGAAAATCCTATCAGGCAGCGCATAATTCTGATTTCTTCAAGGAGTTGTCCAAAGGGCAAAAGCCGCGCGCCACCGTAGTCACCTGCTCCGATTCCCGCGTGCACACCAATATGCTCGACAAAACGCCCGAAGGCGATTTGTTCATGATCCGCAACATCGGCAATCAGCTGTCTACCGCCAAGGGTTCCGTTCAATACGGCGTGAATCATCTGGGTTCGTCGCTGCTGCTGTTCATAGGCCACTCATCCTGTGGCGCAATCAAGGCTGCGGGTGGCGATTATTCGTCGCTGGAAGTTCCTATCAAGAAGGAGTTGGACACCATCAATATCTCCAAGGGATCGGCAAATATCGACGGGGTGAAGACCAATGTCAACAATCAGGTTGAAGCTGCGCTGAAAGAATTCGCCGACAAGGTTAAGCACGGTGAATTGCTGATCGTCGGCGCGGTGTATGATTTTGCCGATGACATGAAGCAGGGCGCAGGCCAGCTGAATATCATCAACATGAACGGCGAGACCGATCCGGCAAAAATGCAGTCCAAAGCCACCGAGAAAAAAGACGGGCACAACCACGATCACCATTAATCCGGCATTTCGGCTGCACAATAAAAAACCGGCTTGCGCCGGTTTTTTATTGTGCAGAATTATTTTGTGAGCAATGTAGCGGGGTCGATATCGCTGCCGAAAACAGAGACGACTTTGTGTTTGGATTGTCCGCCCTGCAGCAGTTTGACATTGCGCAACGGCACCGCAAAAGTGGTTGCAACAAATTTCAGCAGCGCAGCGTTGGCGCGACCTTCTAACGGCGGGGACACCAGCTTGATCTTCAGGCCATCGCCATGCAAGCCGACAATCTCGTTACGCCTTGCTCCCGGTTGCACATGCAGCGTCAGCGTGAGCACATCGTCACGGTGGTGATACCAGCGGGTCACTTACAGCATCTGCATGATTTGCTGCTCCAACGGGGCGATTGGAACGATCAGCAGCAGTTGGCAGATCAGCAGCACGACCAGCGGGGACAGATCCACATTGCCAACCAGCGGGACGATGCGCTGTACCGGGCGGACAAAACGGCCTGTTACCGCGTTGATAAATGGCTGCAACGGGGTATGAGGGTTGGTCCACGACAATACCGCCTGAAGAATCAGGGCTGCGATCAGCAAATACAGGCTCAGCCTCGCGAGTTCTAGCTCCGTCCACAACAGCAGTGCCACGCCGGGGAAGGTGTCGAACGAATACCCTTTTAACCACAGTGCGGCAAGCAGGTAGCACCATACCAGCAACGTCGCGACGACAAAGCTGGCCAGATCGAATTGACCGAGCGAGGGTAGTTTGCGCCGTAACGGCAGTATGGCGAAATCGGTAAGCGCCATGACGAATTCTCCAATAGGATTGCGCATCGGCACGTTCATCCATACTGCATGAAACCGCAGCAGCACGATGCCGGAAAACGGCAGCAGCAACATTTCGAGCAGGAACAGCCCAATCTGAGACAGCATAATTATTCCTTTCCTAATTCGTCGCCCATTTCGCGGGAGCGGGTCTGGGCGGCCTGAGCGGCTTGGGCAATATGTTCGGCGACCTGGTTGGCCGCCATGAAGAGCAGTGCGCGTTCGGTCGTGCCATTTTTCGAGGTCACCCGGGTGCGCAGCACGCTGACATCTTCTGAACTTGATTCTGCCAGCTTGCTCGCGCCGAGAAAAGTTTCAATGCTGAGACGGCGTGCCTCATCGGCGTTAAACCCCATATTCTGTGCGGCCTGTTGCAGCGCTTCGATGAAATAGAACACATAGGCCGGGCCGCTGCCGGAGATCGCGGTGACCGCGTCGAGCATTGCCTCATCCTGCAGCCAGAGAATTTTTCCGACCGAAGAAAGGGTGCTTTCTGCCAGGTTGCGATTAGCGGCATTGACCGCGGATAATGCATAAAGGCCGGTCATGCCGCTGCTGATTAATGCCGGCGTATTCGGCATCGCGCGCACGATGTTCTGTGTTTTCAGCCAGCGCGCGATGTCAGTGGCACGAATTCCGGCGGCGATGGAGATGATAAGCTGGGATGAAAGAAGCGGCGACAGTTGTTTTGCGACCTCGCGCAATTGCTGGGGTTTGACTGCAAGCACGATGATGTCGCTGCCTGTGACACCTTCGGCCATATGTTCAAATACGCGTACCGAAAAATCACGCTGCAGCCTTGCACGGTTGTCCGCATTGATTTCCACCACGCTGATCTGCTGCGAAGTAAAAGTCTTGTCGCGCAGGCCAATTATCATGGCAGTCGCCATGTTGCCACCGCCCACGAAACAAATATTCATAACCTTTTTCCCTGTAAAAAATCAGGTTTTCTGATAAATTCTTTCGCCAAATATTGCAGTGCCGATACGCACCATAGTCGCGCCCTCGGCTATCGCAGCAGCAAAATCACCCGACATGCCCATTGATAAAGTATCCAACTGCAAACCTTGCTGGTTCAATTGATCGCGCAATTGACGCAATTGTGCAAAGGGCAGACGCTGACCGGCCATATCATCGCAGAGCGCGGGAATCGCCATCAGGCCACGCAATTTCAGGCGAGGCAGTTTCGCGACAGCATGGGCTAACTTACTGGCCTCAGCAGGATGCACTCCGCTTTTACTGGGTTCCCCGCTAATGTTGATCTGCAGGCATACCTGCAACGGTGGCAAATGCGAGGGGCGCTGTTCGGACAGGCGCTCTGCCACCTTCAACCTATCCACACTGTGCACCCAGGAAAAAATCTCCGCGATAATCCGCGTCTTGTTGCTCTGGATCGGCCCGATATAATGCCATTCGATGGTCAACCCGCGCAGTGCCGCTATCTTATCCTGAGCTTCCTGCACATAACTCTCGGCAAAACGAGCCTGACCTGCCTGATATGCCTCACGCAACGCGTTGGGCGCAAAAGTCTTGCTGACCGCCAGTAAAATGACCTCGTCCGCGCGTCGTCCTGCCGCAAGGGCAGTCGCAGCTATCGCTTTGCGCACAGCTTGCAAGTTGGAAGCGATTGTTGTCATAATCCGGTGCGCATTTACTTCCTCATTCGCGCGGCCCCTGATTCTGGATTCCGGGGGCAGGGCCGCCTAATCAATCAGGGACGATTATAATGGATATAACAGAACTGCTTGCCTTTGGTGTTAAAAACAAGGCTTCCGACCTGCATCTTTCTGCTGGACTTCCGCCGATGATACGCGTGCATGGCGACATGCGCAGGATCAACCTGCCGGCAATGGATCATAAGGAAGTGCATGGCTTGGTCTATGACATCATGAACGACCAGCAGCGTAAATTCTACGAGGAGAACAAGGAGGTTGACTTCTCGTTCGAAGTCCCCGGCCTCGCCCGCTTCCGTGTCAACGCGTTCATCCAGAACCGTGGTGCGGGCGCGGTCATGCGGACGATTCCTTCAAAAATATTGTCTCTGGAAGAACTCAAGGCACCCAAGAGCTTCGAGACCATTTCCGACTTTCCGCGCGGCATGGTGCTGGTCACCGGGCCAACCGGTTCAGGAAAATCCACCACGCTGGCAGCAATGATCAACCATCGCAACGAGCATGAATTGGGGCACATCCTGACCGTGGAAGACCCGATCGAATTCGTGCATGAGAGCAAGAAATGCCTGATAAACCAGCGTGAAGTCGGGCGGGACACACTGTCCTTCCAGAATGCCCTGCGCTCGGCCCTGCGTGAGGATCCGGACATTATTCTGGTTGGTGAAATGCGCGACCTGGAAACCATCCGGCTGGCAATGTCTGCGGCGGAAACTGGCCATCTGGTGTTCGGCACGCTGCATACCAGTTCTGCGGCCAAAACCATCGACCGTATCATTGACGTATTCCCCGCCGATGAAAAGGAAATGGTGCGCGCGATGTTGTCCGAATCGCTGCGTGCGGTAATTTCTCAGGCGCTGCTCAAAACCAAGGATGGCGCTGGCCGGGTGGCGGCGCATGAAATCATGGTATGTACACCGGCGATCCGCAACCTGATCCGCGAAGCCAAGGTACCGCAAATGTATTCGGCAATCCAGACGGGTCAAAGCGTCGGGATGCAAACTCTTGACCAATGCCTGATTAACCTGATCAAGGAAGGCAAGATAACACCCGCAGAAGCTCGCGGCAAGGCAATGAACAAGGAGCTATTCCCCGATTAATCAGGTACCGTAACCCGTTAGTTATGGCAACCTACAACAGGAGTTCCAAATATGGAAAGAGCTCAGGCCACTGACCTGATACATAACTTGCTGCGCGGCATGATCAGCAAGAAAGCATCAGACCTGTTCATCACGACAGGTTTTCCGCCGGCATTTAAAATGGATGGCAAACTGACTCCAGTTTCGAATCAGCCGCTTACTCCGGCCCACACCCAGGAGCTGGCACGCAGCATCATGAACGACCGTCAGGCGGCAGAATTTGAAACCACTCACGAATGTAATTTTGCGATCAGCCCGCATGGCATCGGACGTTTCCGTGTCAATGTGTTCATGCAACAGCAGCGTGTGGGCATGGTGCTGCGTACCATCACCACCAAGATACCTGATATCGAGGAGATGGGATTGCCTCCCGTGCTCAAGGATGTGGTAATGACCAAACGCGGGCTGGTGATTCTGGTAGGCGGAACCGGCTCCGGTAAATCCACCACGCTGGCCGCGATGATTGGCTACCGCAACAAGAACAGCTACGGGCACATCATCACGATTGAGGATCCGGTGGAATATGTGCATGAGCACATCAACTGCATGGTCACGCATCGCGAGGTTGGGGTGGATACTGACTCTTGGCATAACGCACTAAAAAACACCCTGCGCCAAGCGCCTGACGTGATCCTGATCGGCGAGATACGCGATGCAGAAACCATGGAACATGCGGTTGCATTTGCCGAGACCGGTCACTTGTGCTTGGCCACGCTGCACGCCAACAGCGCCAACCAGGCGCTCGACCGCATCATCAACTTTTTCCCCGAGGAGAGACGCACTCAGCTGCTGATGGATTTGTCGTTGAACGTCAAGGCGCTCATTTCCCAGCGTTTGATCCCGAAAAAAGACGGTGCGGGACGTGCTGCCGCGATTGAAATCATGCTTAACACCCCGCTGGTAGCCGACCTGATCTTCAAGGGTGAGGTGAATTCGATCAAGGGCGTAATGGCCAAGTCACGGGAGCTTGGCATGGAAACTTTTGACGGCGCACTGTTCAAGCTGTTCGAAGCTGACATGATTTCCTATGAGGAAGCACTGAAGAATGCCGATTCGCTGAACGACCTGCGCCTGCGCATCAAGCTGGAAAGCAAGAACTCCCTGGACAGGGACGTCATGAGCGGGACACAAAACCTGAAGATCACCTAGGGAAATGCCGCCAGCCAAGGTGGAACGTGATGCATATCGTACAGCGTTCGGCTGGCAAGCCTCACTTGGGACGGTTGCTGCCCGGCACAATCTTGTACTCGAGCAAACGGCATTCGATTGCGCCGTTGAACAAAGGGATGCGCCTCGAAGGAGACAGGCGCATCAGTTTCAGGATGGCCTTGTCGGCAGTGAACAAATAAGCAGTCCACCCGCCAAATTTCCTTTTCAATGCATCGCCCAGCTTCGGATATAGCTCGGCCAGTTCGTCCAGTTCGCCCATGCGTTCTCCATAGGGCAGATTCGCTACCATCATGCCGTGGTCAGCAGGAGCAGATATTTCCAGGATATTGGCCTGTTTGAGTTCCACACAGCCTGACAGTCCGGCCTCCTCCAAATTGCGCCATGCCGCCTTCAGCGCATCGCCGTACAGATCGCTGCCATAGATTTCCAGCGGCTTGGCTGGCAACTGTGCGGAAATCGCCTGCTCGCGCATTAAATTCCATTTGGCAACGTCAAAATTTTTGAGTTTCTCGAAAGCGAAGCGCCGCCCAATGCCGGGATTGATGTTGAGCGACATCTGTGCCGCCTCAATCAGAAAGGTACCGCTGCCGCACATCGGGTCAAGCAGCGGCGTGCCGGGTTGCCATTTCATCAGGCGCAAAATCCCGGCAGCAAGATTTTCGCGTATCGGTGCGATGTTGGTGTGTGACCGCACCCCGCGCTTGAACAACGCATCACCGGAAGTGTCCAGATACAACATCAACTTATCGCCTTCGATGAACACATGGATACGCATGTCCGGTTCCAGGGTATCCACACTGGGACGCTCGTTGCAGTGGGCGCGAAAACGGTCGCACACTGCATCCTTTACCTTCAGCGTGATGAATTCCAGGCTTTTCAACGGGCAGCGTATCGCCGTGGTGTTCACGCGTATGGTGCTGGAGACATCAAACCAGCGTTGCCATTGCAGAACGTACGCCGCCTGGTAGATATCCTGCTCGGTACGGTATGTCGTTTCCTTAAGGCGCCACAGGATGCGGCTGGCAATGCGGCTTTCCAGGTTGGCGCGATAACACAGTAACCAGTCGCCGGAAAAATGCACACCGCCATCAGTGGCGCGTACATTCTGTGCGCCCAGTGACTCAAGGTCGTCATGCAGCATGGCTTCCAGGCCGCGCGGGCATGGGGCAAAAAAATCGGGCATATATTTCAGAAGGGTTTTACGGTGACAAGTATCACTACGGCCATCAGCACAAGTACCGGAATTTCATTGAACCAGCGATAAAAAATATGGCTGCGGGTATTCTGGTTCGCGTCAAATTGCTTGACCAGCTTGCCGCAGTAATAGTGATAAGCGATCAACCCCAGCACCAGCAGGAGCTTGGCATACATCCAGTTCCCGGTAATGCCGTATCCCAGCCACAACCACAGCCCCAAGCCCAATGCCAGCACCGCAATCGGCGTAACAAAGCGGTACAGCTTGCGTTCCATCAGCTTGAGCCGGGCGATCTCGGCCGCCTCGGTGGCCATCGCATGATTGACAAAAATACGCGGCAAGTAAAACAAGCCCGCAAACCAGCTCACGACGAAAATAATGTGAAAAGCTTTAACCCATAACATATCAATGATCCTTGTGAGTACCGAGTCTGATTTGGTAATTTTAATCGAGATAGCGAATGCTGTGCTCGCTGCCAGCGCATCAGGTCGGCATAATACTGCCCATTCGGACCGATGCACCGCGTGCTGTAATAGCGTGCGAAACCGGATCATCGACATAATCCGGTAAATTGTCTATTCTGAGCGTTGTCGGAAAAAGTATTTGCATCAATCAGGAGGTAATTCTTTGACTGGTGACGGCCCTGTTGGAGGTAGTACTTTGGTTTATTGGTTGCATGATGTTGTCGGCGAATCATAATCGTTTCTAAAGGGGGGCGGATATGAAATCAACGGATGTTTGGGAAAACACTCCTGGCACACAAAGAAAAGACAATAGATACTTAGCTCGCTGGAAAGTGGCGCTCGTATTCAACAGCTCGGAAAATAAGCCGGTCTATCAAACCATGACTCACGACCTGTCTCATTCCGGGATATCGGTACAATACCACTCAGAGGAAAAGGTTAACACCTTCCTGACCTTGCTGCTGTCTCCTCCTCCAATCAATGGTGTTAACCAGAAGATCATCAGGCTGAAAGCCGAGGTCAAATCATGTGTGCCATTTCAGGGAGGTTTTCGCCTGGGAATGAGCTTTATTCAGGATGCCGAATACGACAAGTTGCCGACCATACTTGAAATGTATGTTACTTCCGATGGCACGCTTGCCTCTCATCCGGATGAAGATTCGTTTCCCACACTGAACTTTTAAACAGTGCCTTCACCCCGGAAAGATCGCGCAATACGACGTGCATTATCATGTCAGTTGCAGGGCGCAATATGCAAAACGCGTGCACCAAACTCAACATCCTTCCAACGCGTTAAGACACTTGGTTAATATGCCCTACGCAGACTTGCAGAATTAGTGAATCCTACCCAATTAATTCATTGCTCAACAAGCAAGGATTCTTGGCTATCAGTCACATACAGAGTCGTTTCATAAACCGAACTCATAACATTGAAGCGGTAAGGAGAGACCAGAAATATGCTACTTTTGAGACATAATTACCGTTTTGCTTATATTTCGGTTTACTTGGCCAACCTCCGCCGGAACAGCACCAGCGACACATAAAAACCGCACAGCATGTAGCCCAGCAGCACGGCAATGTGCGACATCACCCCAGGCGGCACTACGCCACTCATCAACGGCCTGGCAATTTCCACCGCGTGCGTCAGCGGCAGCGCAGCCGAGACATTTTGCCAAATCGGCGGCAATTGAGCGACCGGGAAAAACACGCCGCATAATAACATCATGGGCGTGATCACCAGCGTGAAGTAGTACATGAAAAAATCATAGGCTGGCGCGAGAGCAGTCATGATCAAGCCGAGCGCGGCGAAGCACAGCCCGACCAGCAGCGCCAGCGGGATCAGCCACAGCGACATCGGCGAGTGCGTCAACCCGAGCAGCCAGACCACGGCCAGCACCGCAATGCCGGACATCAAGCTCTTGCTCGCCGCCCACAGGATCTCCGCGAGCACCACATCGTCCAGCGTGACTGGCGTGTTGAGTATCGCTTCCCAAGTGCGCTGTTCATGCATGCGTGCAAAACCCGAATAAAGCGCCTCAAAACTGGCACTGTTCATCGTGCTGTAGCAAATGGTGCCTGCGGCGAGGAACGTCATGTAGGAAGTCCCGCCCACCTCCGGCAGCAGGCTGCCAAGTCCGTAGCCCAGGCCGAGCAGATAGATCATCGGATCGGCGATGTGGCCGAGGATGGACGTGGCTGCAACCTTTTTCCATACCAGCAGGTGGCGGCGCCAGATCGGGTAGAAGCGCAGGCTGATCTTCGGCACAGCAAAATGATGGGCGCTCATTTCAAATTATCCTGCTCGACAGCAGCAATGACCTCTTCCGGTTTGACCACGCCACTGCCGCGGGCATAGACACAGCCTTTGGAAGTGCCCTCGGCGATTAAGCGCTCGGCATTGCGGAAGATGTGCTTCATGTAGAAATATTTCTCGTCCCAGTGCGTCACCTCAAGCAGCGCATCGTAACGTTCGAACAAGCTCAGCGGCTTTTTGTAAGCCATGGTGTGCTCGGCAATGATGGGTATCCATTTACGCCTGAACATGGATCTCAGCAGACCGGAACGGATAAACAGATCCATACGACTGAGATCGCAAATGGTCAGGTAACGGCCATTGTTCATGTGTAGATTGAGATCCAGGTCGTTCGGCAGCACACGCAATGAAAGATTGCTCCGGGCTTTTCCCAGCGCCAGCCGCTCGCGAAACAGCGACAGCACGAGCACGTATATCAGGCGGAATATCAGATTCATTCGCGCATCTCCCTGCCCGTCAATTTCAGGAATACATCTTCGAGATTCGCAGGCCGGTGCAAATAGCGCAATTCGCTCCGAACCTGCAAGTGCGTCAACAGAGGCTGCGCGTCAGCCACATAGCAGAATGCCGTTTCACCGCTGACTTCGAATCGCCCTGCAAAGTGTGTTGCATGTTCGATGGCCCAGTGCTGCGCGCGCTCACCGAACACCTCCACCACCTGCGGCTCGATGTGGTGCGCGATCAGCGCCTGGGGCGTGTCCTCCGCGATCATGCGTCCCTGGTCCAGGATGGCAAGGCGATGACACAACCGCTCAGCCTCATCCATGAAATGCGTAGTAAGCAGCAGGGTTTTTCCCTGTGCGGTGAGTTCGCGCAAACGCTGCCAGATCAGATGGCGCGCCTGAGGATCAAGCCCGGTGGTCGGCTCGTCTAGAAAAATGACCTCGGGATCGTTCACCAGTGCGCGCGCCAGCGTGAGGCGACGCTTCATGCCACCGGACAACGTCGGTACCCTGGCATCGCGCTTGCCGGTGAGATTGGCGAACTCCAGCAAAGCGGGAATCCGCACTTCGATTTCACGGTCATTCATGCCGAAATAGCGGCCATACACCAGCAGGTTTCCGCCACGGTA
>Ga0224495_10002288_pt1 | contig 12570 bp, 13 predicted proteins | sample SF_Jul11_sed_USG_FD_168128 | JGI IMG/M metagenome (GOLD analysis project Ga0224495, IMG submission 168128) | Sediment microbial communities from San Francisco Bay, California, United States - SF_Jul11_sed_USGS_4_1 | ecosystem: Environmental > Aquatic > Marine > Sediment | place: USA: California... | reverse complement strand
CGATACGGCCAAGGATATTATCGATCCGAGCAAGCTGGTGAAACTGGCCTGGCCGGATGGAGATCGCAATGACAAAAATGCTCGTATTTTTCCCTTTAACGTACATTTGGGCAAACAGCCGTATGACACGATAAACAAAACAATGGTCACGCCGCTTTTATCCGGAGAACATGGATACTGGACCACTTTCGACTGGCAGGATTCCATTCAGCGGGGCGCAAAATATCTTGATCTTCCATTCAGCGGCAAAATTGACTTTGTAGAAACCGGCTATGTTTTTCCCAGCACCCATATGGTGGCTCCCAAGGAAGAAGCGCTGGAATGTAATCAGTGCCACACAAGGCCTGAAAGCCGTCTGGCCAGCCTTACAGGATTTTATATGCCGGGACGCGACAGAATTAAGCCTGTCGACATTGCCGGATGGGCCATTGTTCTATGTTCCTTTGGCGGCATTGTTCTCCACGCTCTGGGCAGAATTTTTACCAATGGTCGTAAGAAGGAGGAGTAATTGATACATTCAACAAAACTGATAACAACCTATCTATACACCCGCTACGAGCGTTTCTGGCACTGGCTTCAAATGGTTCTGATCTTTTTGTTACTCACAACAGGTTTTGAAATCCACGGGCTCTACTCACTGATAGGATTCGAACGGGCGGTCGAGGTACATAATTTTGTTGGTATTACCTGGCTGATTGCCTTTGCCTTTTTCGTGTTCTGGGTGTTTACGACCGGTGAATGGAAACAGTATGTTCCCACCACCAAAAAGTTGTTTGCGGTCATCCGTTATTACAGCTTTGGTATTTTTAAAGGCGAATCGCACCCGGTGCCAAAGCGAAAAGGCGCCAAGCACAATCCATTACAACGACTGACCTATCTCTCCCTGGCAGCAATGTTGCTGCCCATCCAGATGGTCACAGGAATTTTCTACTGGACGTATAATTCATGGGAAACGTGGGGGCTTGGTTTTCTTTCTTTGAAAGTCGTGGCACTGATTCATTTGGCCGGAGCATTCTTCATCCTCACATTTATCGTCGTACATGTATATATGACCACAACCGGTCACTCAATTTTTGCCCATATAAAGGCCATGATTAGCGGGTGGGAAGAAATCGAAGAAGGCGTGGAAGTCGAAGATTGGGAAAAAGCGTCCCGCAAACAATTTTCTGAAACCGTATCTTCAGAAAAAGGATAAAGAATCCGGGCCCATCTTAGATCCCGCCACGCGGGGGAGGACCCGGCTTTGATATAACCCCTGGAAGAGGCTGTTTTGCTTAAAGCCGTACAAGTTAAAAGTGTCTAAAGTGATCTAAAGTGCCTAAAGTTATGGTGTCGCTTCGCTCCGCTGGTTTTATATAATTGACAGAATTCCTTAACTTTAGTTCACTTCAAACTCTTGCATCGATTCCCGTCTTCAGCCATTTTATTTTTTCAATCCAGCCATATGGGATGCACTTCGTCCACCGTCTCTTTCACGGATTTTAGGGCCTGGAGCAACCGGGTATACATCAAAGCGAGCCCGATATTTTCGGTGAAAATCACCAAAGAATCAAGATCCCGTTCAGAAACATCCCATTGTTCGTAGTGATACAGTCGAAGAACGCCGATGAGTTTGCCATGCAAGCTGATGGGAAGTGAAACAATAGCACTGATCCCCTCTTTTTTGGCATCTTCCGGATATTGAAGACGGTCGGATTTTGTCACATCTCGAATAACAACCGGTTCTCCTCTTAACTGATGGTCGAGACTTTTTTTAACTAAAATCGGGCCTTTATTCATATAGTTAATGCTCAGCCCAAAGCTGGCCAGAACTTCAAGTTCTTCTGTAGCAGGGTTGAGTACAAATATGGTGCTGCCTTTAATTCCCAAGGCTCCAACCAAAAGTTGAGTCAATTGTGTTGCCATATCCTCAAGATTATCGGATGAAGCAATGGCTCGGGTGACCACTTTATAAATGTCCATATTGATTCTGTCTTCGGCAACCATGGGATTCCTCCTTCATATATTCCAAACGTTTATAAAAGATATTGTTTTCTCGGTTTCGTTCTAATGGATGCGAATGCATTTACGAAACAATACAAACCGTCGCGTTTTTCAAGGCTGCCACAACTTTGCTGGAAACGCTTCCTGCAAAAAAACGCGCAATTTTTCCGGGCTTTCGATTTAATACCACGACGTCAAACCGGCCGTCCTTTACCAGGTCGATGATATCTCCGGCAACATCCCTTTTTTTCGGTTCAAAGACAATGGCAATTTTATCTGCTGAAAAGCCCTTACCCAACAAATGGTTTTTTATTGTTTTAAGTGCATCTTCCTGTTCTTTAACCCTTTGTGACAGATAACTTAAATTGTCCTTCATTTGTTCCATAATGGGACTGCCGCGCATTTCAATGGTAGGTGTCGGAGTATATGCATTAAATAAAGTAACTTCAGCGTTTTTTTTGTCGGAAAAAGTAAGGCAGACAAAATCCAGGGCCTTTTTGTCATAGCTGGTAAAATTATATGGTAATAATATTTTAGGGGTGTCCATACAGCCCTCCTTTCACCCTGTTTGGGGTTCTGTAGTTAACCTAAATTGAGCGCTTCGAATAGTGACAGGACTATAAAAATTCTTTTTAGAAATCAGGATTATTTGTGAATGGAGAGCGAGATAGAAAGAGAAACACCATGGGAAATCATCCGAATCTGGTGAATAGCCGGTTCAAATCTGCTGCTTTTATTTTTTATTTTAAGAAATGAATACGATTTTTGTCAACAATTATGATGTCCCGAATGTAGATCATACGATAGTCGAAATTCCTTTATTCAGCCTATTGTCCGTTCAAGGGCTTAGGACTTGGAGGCGGTTCGGGCGGTGTCTCAGGAGCCGGCTTTCCGAGTCTGTTATAGACTGACATCAGAAAGAGTGTGGCCAAGGGCTGGGTAAAGAGAGAACCTATAAATACGGAGCTTCCAATGGCAGATATTCCTACAAAAAGGATAAAAACCACAACGTGATCCACGAGCTGCTCTTTTGTAACCATTGAGAAGCTTTCCTTAATCGCATCGATGATGCCCAAATTTCTGTCTGTCATAAGCGGCAGCATGTAGATACAACAGAATGAAATCGCCAGCACAAACAGTACGCCTGGCAGAAAGAGGAGCATTATTCCAATCAGGGTTATAATGAGAACAATTATACCAAAGAGAAGAAGGGGGAAAAAAAGCCGCATGTGCGAAAAAATATCCTGTATTTTAGGTTCCCGCCCTTCTCTAATCAAAAGTAGAATGGAATGCATATAGCCGGCCATTACCACCGGCCCCAATATACCCAGCGTAATGAAACTTATGACAATCATGGCGAGGGTCATAAATATCAGTGGTGCAATATACTGTAGCGTTAGTTTCCAGGCGGTTTCGAGGTGATACTTAAAATCCATTGATGGCCCCCTCATAAGGTTGTTGATTATTGCTCCATAATACCAAAAAAATATAGATATTCAAACATTCCAAGTCAAGTTCTGTCAGTTCAAAAACAGTTTGTTTGGTTTGTTTTTGACATCTATCTTGTATCCATACCATAAATCGCCCTTTTAACCATGGTGATTTTTTTTTGAAATCATCAACCAGAAAATTGCCATGCCTTAATTAAACTTAAGATTCACTTGACTTAATAATGACATTTATACGATATCGATAATAAGATCGATAGAGACCTTTAAAAAACGCCCCCTTTTGTCCAATCCCGGCGTTAGGCTCAAATTTTAATCCTCGAAATACTTTATGTATGCCTGTGGTTAAAATTTTCGCCTGCCTTGGTCTTAAACAAATTTGAACATTTTTCAAAGGTCTCCGATTGTCGAAAAATACTGAGCCAGATTCTAAATAAACGATGGGTCGGGGAGTTTCTCTACTAAATCCTGGAATATTAGCGGAATGGATGATCTTTTTTTAAAACGGGTGCTGTTTGAGTGGCTTAGGGATCGTTAGAAAGAACAGGCGCACGCCGAAATCGTATCTTTAAATAAACTCTAAATTATACAGCGAACCTATTGATTTTTCAAAGATTGGTTCCTGTTCTTTCTTTACGAACCTTTGCCACGAGTTCACGCGTTTTAAAAAAAGATTATCCATGAAGCGACTATTCAGAAAAACACCCCGTGGGCTCAAATAAATAGTCAAAACAAATAATAGAGAATGCTATGACCTCAAAAGCCTTTCAAGATTACTATACGGATGAATTCGCAAGTTGTTTTGGATGTGGAAGACTGAATAAACATGGGCTCCAAATAAAAAGCTATTGGGATGGTGAAGAAAGCGTATGTCATTTTCAACCCAAACATTATCATACCGGTGGTTTTCCAGGTTATGTATATGGCGGCTTGATCGCATCCTTGATAGATTGCCATGCCGCCGGCACAGCTTCAGCAATTAAATATCGTGACAGCGGAAGGGACGCGGACAATAATACGCCTTTGCGCTTTGTAACAGCCTCTTTACATGTAGACTATTTGGCCCCAACTCCGATTGATGCAACCCTGGAACTCCGTGGCAACGTCAAAGAAATCAAGGGCCGCAAAATTATTGTTGGCATTACCCTGTCAGCCAAAGGTAAAGTCTGTGCCAAAGGTGAAGTGGTGGCCGTACAGATGCCTGAAGAATTTTCTCATAAATAAAAAAATGTGACGTTTGAAAAAAATTACAGGAGGGAACAAACAAATGAAGCGAGTCATACCGATGATAAAACTGGTGGTGCTGTCGATATGTATGTTCTCGGTACTGTCGATAGTCGGATGTAACAAGGTTAGTAAAGAAAATTATGATAAAATCAAAATCGGAATGAGCTACGAGGAGGTTGTTGGGGTTCTGGGAAAACCGGATACCTGCGAAGACCCGGTACTAAAAACGAAAAGCTGCATGTGGGGCTCATCTGACAAGCAGATCAAAATCAAGTTCGTGGCAGATATCGTTGCATGGCGCTCCAGCGAGGGCATCTAACCCCTAAACTGACCGTTTCAAATAGTGAATAGTCAGGGTCCATCCAGAAATGAGAATTTTTGTTCAAGATTAAGGCATACAAAAAAAATAACTGCCCTGATGGAAAATCTATCGGGCCAGGCACGCATATAATTGACATTGTTCATCTGTTTGCTAAAAATGTTTAACTCAAAAACAATATTCCAAAACTTAAAACGTATTTTACATCATATCCCTTTGCGTTTCAGAAATGGCCTTATCAAGCTTCTTTTTGAGACCGACCGGCAATCCCTCAATATCCACATTTAAAAATCCTCGTACAATCGTTGATATTGCCTCCTCCTTATCAAGTCCCCTTGCCATGAGATACTCTATCTCCTGCTGATCGATCTTGCCCACAGCTGCTTCATGAGACATCTCAACACCTGGAACATGAGCGGTAAGCTCTGGAATGGCTTGCATAAAACCATCATTTAATATTAAACCCTTACACTCTAAATGTGCTTTAATACCGGCAACTTTTCCGACCAGATCACCCCGGGCAATAATTGATCCTCCAGATGCAATCCCTCGCGATATTATCTCTGCTCGGGTTTCGGGCGCATTCAGCACAATCCGTGAACCCACATCCAAAAAACTCCCTTGGCTGGCGACAAGAACGCTGTTGAAGCGTGCAACGGCCCTTTTACCGTTCAGATGAGTCGTGGGGAACATTTGTAGAGAACCTACAGGTCTTAAGGAAATATAGTTAGAAATAATCACCCCGCCTTCCTCTACCTGGGTTACGGTTCTGGGACGTACATTTACTTTTTTACCCCAGTCATGAATCATGGTAAAAACGAGCTTAGCACCTTCTTTAACATAAAATTCAGAGATGCCGACATGCAGGCCTGTTGCCAGGTGGGGTGCTGTTGCACACCCTGTGATGATATGGAGTTCCGAGTCTTTTTCAGCGATTACGATATTGTGAACATTCTGTGAAAACCCGTCTTGGGCAATATAAAGGCAGGACTGCACCGGATACTTTGTTTTAACTCCTGCAAGGGCGTGGATAAAATAACCCTCGGTAGGTTTTTCCTTGGCCTGCAATGTAAACTTGTCGGTGTCAGGCGATATGCTTTTCCACATATAATCGGAAAGCCACCCGTGTTTTTCCTGTGCTTGGGATATGCCCATGATCTCAATGCCATCTTGTCTGGTTTTGCAGTGTATTACGGATTTGTCTTTCTGAATGAAGGTGCCGATACGATCATGTTCAGCAGTATCAACACCGACATCTAAAAGCTGCTTGGCATCGGTTGATTCAATTTGGGACAATTTTTCAACATAGGCATGGTCTTTTGCGTCAACCTTGTAGTCTTCAAGACTTATATCAAAGACTTTATCTCGTTTGAGCATCTGACACACTCCTCATATCCGTATTCTCTGATCCATTTTAAAATATCTCTTGCATTTTTTGCGCAACACAGAATTCCATTGTATAAAACCTGGCCCTTGTCAGCTGTTATATAGTTCAGTATGTGGCCGGTGTGGGTAATGACAAGTGCGGATTTTGTCCGGCCCGCAATTTTTTCTTTATGGGGTCTCTCTTGTGGACATTTGACCCCTCTGTACAGGAGTGAATTTATGGCTTCACCGACAAGAGCAATACTTTCAAGGTCGACCCCGGATTCGGGTTCATCCAGAAGAACCAGGTCCGGTTGCTGGGCCATAAGCTGAAGCAGCTCGGAACGCTTTATCTCACCACCAGAAAAATTATGGTTTACATCCCTTTCAAGAAAATCGGTAAAATTAAGCTTTTTTGCCAGTTCCTCGATATCTGCCGATCGATTTACATCACAGATCTCAACGATCTCTCTTGTCTTTAAACCTTTAATAGTCGGCGGTCTTTGAAAAGAGACGCCGATACCCAGGAGAGCACGCTCATTAATCGGCATGTCGGTGATGTCTTCACCCTTGAAGATAATCTTCCCATGGGTTACATTGTAGCCGGAAAATCCCATAATAGCCATCATTAAGCTGGTTTTGCCGGATCCATTTGGTCCAAAAAGGATTTCGGTTTCACCTTTGGGGATTTCCATGTTAACGTTATTCAGTATTGTCTTTCCGCCGACCTCAACCTTGAGTTCTTCTATCTGAAGCATATACATCACCTCATAAATTGATTAAGAAACAATGGAAATAAGGAATTTCATTTGTTTTTGTTTTTCAGTTAATCCTCTATTTTTAGAGCCCTTTTTTAAATACCCCCATGACTGTGACAGTTTGTAACACATACGACCATCTGATTTGGCAGATATTTTAACGATACGTTGGAAACATCACCGGTTATACACCTATCCTCTGAACCACAATATATTGTGTACATGTTTAAATAAAGTTATTTGCAGCGTACCTGAAATCAAACGATACGGCCAACTCCTTACCATGCACATGGGAACTGGCAGCTATTTTTTCTTCATCTGTTTAATAAGATCAGGAAGTTGTTTTTGCGCTGCCCATAGTCGCAACGTCTGCCGATAGTCGTCGGCAGGAAACCCGAGAAGCGTTTTTCCCGGCGCCACATCACTTATGACACCGGCATTTGCGCCAAGTTTAGTCCCGTCACCAATGGTCACATGATCTTTAACCCGCGCACCCCCTCCTATCATAACGCCATCACCTAAAGTTACGGATCCAGCCAGCCCGGACTGACCGGCCATCACACAGGATCGGCCAAGTTTGCAATTGTGGGCGATTTGAATAAGGTTGTCTATTTTTGTTCCGTCGCCAATCGATGTAGCACTAAACTTACCCCGGTCAATACAACTGCCTGCTCCGATTTCAACTCTATTTCCAATAATAACCGTACCGATTTGTGGAATCTTGGTTAAGCTACGACCATCGGGTGAGGGTCGATAACCAAAGCCGTCGGCTCCAATGGTAACATTCGGATGTATGATACAATAATTCCCTATCCGACACCGTTCACGAATGACCGTACCGGACCATATAATCGTATGACTGCCTATGCTGGAGTCATCCAGTACGGTGACGTTAGGATAAAGCTTGGTGTTCGTACCGATAACCACACGGGATCCAATATAGCAGCCGGCCCCGATTGCTGCACCTTCACCGATTTCTGCTGTTGGATCAACCACCGCAGTTGAATGTATACCGGGTTCACATTTCGGAGGCTCCGGCTCAAACAGTTGAAGGGCTGATGCCAGAGCAAGATCGGCATCGGCCACACGAACGAGTGCCCGGTTCTTTCCTGGTTCGATATCTAAGATGTCATTGACGATTGCGGCAGAAGCATGTGATTGGTCCCATAATTTTATGTATTTCTTCTCCCCGATAAACGTGAGCTGGTTTATCGTTGCCTCGGATATTTGTTCTACACCTGTGATCATGATCATCGGGCTGCCGCTAAGTATACCGTTTACCGCTTGATTAATATGTTCGGTTGTATATTGTTTCATAATTGTTCCTGAATAACCTCCTGAGTTTTGCATTAAAGAATATATCGTTCGCATATTTTACGGTAATGATAGCCGTATATTGATAGAGTTATGGCCACTGATATCAGTCTGGGCTTGCAGATCAGGGTCCAGAGCATCAGTCGCCAGTAATGAAAACGCTCCTTCCCCAAAACCCCGAGCCGGAGAGCGGACCGAAAGATTGAAAGGAACCGCTGAATATTTAACGGCTGGTTGATTTCAGGCGCCTTTAGTTCCTTGAGTAAAGTTCTGACCCGCCGGTAGTAGTTTTTAGGAGAATAAATCTGCTTCATAATCGATTGATACCCGTCCAAAAGCCTGTCTATGCCCATTCGGGGAATGATATTGGTTGTTCCATCAACATTATCTCCGGAGAAGGTATTGACCACCCGACTTTCCCGTTTAAGCCGGTCAAAGAGGCGTGTTCCCGGAGGGGCCTGGAGCATGCCGACCATTGCGGTTACGATTCCGCTCTTCTGAATGAAATCGATCTGCCGCTGAAAAATAGAAGGCCTGTCGCTGTCAAAGCCCACAATAAAACCTCCCATCACCTGCAACCCTGAACGGTGGATAATCGCGACACTTTCAAGGAGATCCCGGTTTTTATTCTGGGTTTTATGACATTCCGTAAGACTGACCTCATCTGGCGACTCGATGCCGATAAAAACGGAATCGAATCCGGCCGTTACCATCATGTCCAGGAGTTCCGGATCATCGGCGAGATTGATGGAGGCTTCCGTGAAAAAAACACATCCCTTTTTATCTTTGCGCCAGTCGATCAGGGCTGGAAGTAAATGTGTTTTAAGGTAGCCCTTATTTCCAATAAAATTGTCGTCAACAAAAAATATACTGCTGCGCCAGCCGGAAGCATAAATACGGTCCAGTTCCGAGATGATTTGCTGAGGTGTTTTTAAGCGCGAACGGTGACCGAATAACGCCGTCACATTGCAGAATTCGCAGTTGAACGGACATCCTCTGGAAAACTGAATGTTCATGGACGCATATCGTTTTACTTTTACAAGATCCCACGAGGGCGTCGGGGAGTCGCAAAGATCGCAGAAACCGGAAGCCCTGTAGACCTTTTTCGGTTGTCCATCGTGCAAGTCCGATAAAAAGGCAGGCAGTGTGAGTTCCGCTTCGTCGAGCAGAAGATGATCCACCTCCTTGAATTCATCGGGTTCGGAAGTAAAAAGAGGCCCTCCGGCAACGACTTTTAAATTCGAAGCGTTACAACGAGCGATGATTTGTTTGGCCGATTTGCGCTGAACCGCCATGCCTCCGATAAAGGCCATATCCGCCCATAAAAGGTCTTTATCCGTAAGGCTATCTACATTTACGTCCACAAGGCGCTTGGGCCATTCCTCTGGTAACAGCGCCGAGACGGTGAGCAGACCAAGCGGCGGGAAGGCCGCCTTCTTTCCGATAAAACTTAAAGCGTATGTGAAAGACCAAAACGTATCTGGAAATTTTGGGTAAATCAGGAGAACATTCATATCAGCAGGCTCCTTTCCGCATTAATACGGGGAAAATCAGTTTCTTTTTTTTCTTACGGAATTGACAGCCTCTATTCCTTCGGAATCTGAAACCGTAAAAATTTGAAATTTCAATGGTTCGCATAAGAGGCTCTTTGTTCCAAGCAAAACGCTGAATATGTCTGACCTCATATGATGGTCCAGATCTTTGCGGGTTTTCCATTCCGAAATCAGGTTGAAAACATTTTTGTCTTCGATATCACAGAAGATGCCATAGCTCAGATATCCACTATCTTTTCCAGGAAACTCAATCATTGATAAAAGCGTTTGCATAACCTCTTTCTGTTTTTCCGGAAGCACGTTCATGACTATTCTGACTACGATCATTGCGGCCACCTATCGGCAATGCCAGCCTTTAAAGGTTGGCAGAACCATCAGTAATTTTGGAAACCTTTGCTTATAAAGTACTTTTTATAAGTTCAATTTTTGTGCCATGTTTCCAACGCTCATCGTCACGTCACCCATCATTTTGATTTATAAGAATAATTAGTTTAAAAAACACTTTCAGGGCAGTCACTAACAGACATCTAAAAAAGGTCATATTTGCCCAAGTGGTCATATATGACCTTTTTTTCAGATATCCTTGGTGGTATGGGTGGCAAATGATAAGGACAGGTTGAAATTGGGATGAGAATTTATGGTTTTCGGATGTCAAATTTACGCATACGAGCGCGCAAGGTGCTGCGGTTGAGCCCAAGGATTTCAGCCGCACTGTTTTTTCCGCTGACTTTCCACTGGTTCTGCTCAAGCACCCGAATAATATGGTCACGCTCAACCGCTTCCAAAGTTTTTTGGCTTGTACTTAAATCCTTGAACGGCTTCTTGAGTTCATCAACCAGGCGCAGCTTGGGACCCGAAGAGTTAATCACCGCACGTTCAAGGACGTTTTCCAACTCCCGGACATTTCCAGGCCAGTGATAAGTTTGTAAGGCATCCATTACGCTCATCGGAATGATTTCTATGGTCTTGCCCATTCGTTTGGAAATTTTTTTGACGTAAAAATCCACAAGAAGCGGCATGTCTTCCATGCGATCCCGGAGCGGCGGCATGGTAATCGGAAAAATATTTAACCGGTACCAGAGATCGTCACGGAAACGGCCCTTGCGAACCTCTTCTTCCAGATTACGATTTGTGGCGGCAATAATCCGTGAATCGACTTTGATGGTGCGGGAGCTGCCCAACCGTTCAAACTCGCCATCCTGGATCACTCTGAGCAGCTTTGGTTGTAATTCCAGAGGCAATTCGCCGATTTCATCCAGAAAAATGGTAGCGCCGTCGGCGACCTCAAACCGCCCAAGATGTCTGGAATGAGAACCGGTGAAAGCACCTTTCTCATGACCGAATAATTCACTTTCGATGAGGTTTGAGGGCAGTGCGGCGCAATTTACCTTTACCAAAGCCCGATTTTTGCGCAAGCTCAAGCCGTGAATGGCTCGGGCGACCAACTCTTTGCCGGTTCCTGTCTCACCAAGAACCAATACGATGGTATTGCTGCCGGCAATCTGTTCAACTTTATAGAGCACGTATTTGAGCCCGTCACTTTGACCGATAATGTTCTCATGGTTGTATTCCAGTTTAATTTCTTCTTGTAGATAGGCTCTTTCCGCTTCCAGTTGATCTTTTAACTTTTTTATTTCGGAAAGTGCGGTTTCAGCTGTTTGTTTTCTTTTTTCCGCCTCTTCCCTTGCAACGACAAGTTCGGCCGTTCGTTTTTTAACAAGCTCCTCAAGATTTCTTTTATAATATTCCCGGTCAGTCACATCCTCAATGGCCAAAAGGATCAGTTGGGTTTGGTTCGACTTTCTGTAAATCCGCCTGGCGTTTAAATGCATTATCTTTCGGCCGATGGTCTCAAATTCATGTTCCACTTCAAAGTCATGGAATAGGGAATTTTCAGGAAGGATATCTTCAAGCAATTCTCTAAGCTTTGGGATGTTCCATTGCCGGTTGCCAAGATCATATATTAATATCCCCTCTGTCTCATCTGGTTTGACATTGAACGTCTGGTAAAAGGAACCATTGGCTTTTACAACCTTCAAATCAGAATCAAGCAGCACTAAAGGTTCACGAATCGAACCTAAAAAATTGTCAAAAACTTCAATAGAGGTTTGTAACCTTTGTTTATCGTACACGGACTTCTTAAACTTTTGTTTTATTTTTCCAGGTGGTTGATTGCTGTTCATTGGGAAAGTCTACACTCTATTTTGATCGTTTTGTGAACTTGCTTAAAAAAAATAGCAAGAAGCTGTACAAACATATAATATTCCTTGATTGGTTTATATGAATCATACAAGGTGCATTTTAAACGATCAATAATAAATTTTGTTGATTTTTAAAAGATGTTATGGAGGGCTAAAGCATGGTATCGAATGCTAACAAATTGGAGGGTATAAATTCAAACCAAACAAAAGGGCATCCCCTCAATATTAGAAGAAATGCCCTTTTTACTCAGAACAGCAAATTAAATCACAGTGACATTTGCAGCGGCAGGACCTTTTTGTCCTTGCTCTATGTCAAAGGAAACTCGGTCGCCTTCATTGAGGGATTTAAAACCGACTGCATTGATTGCAGAATGATGAACAAACACATCTGCTCCGTCTTCC
>Ga0224495_10002287_pt1 | contig 12582 bp, 10 predicted proteins | sample SF_Jul11_sed_USG_FD_168128 | JGI IMG/M metagenome (GOLD analysis project Ga0224495, IMG submission 168128) | Sediment microbial communities from San Francisco Bay, California, United States - SF_Jul11_sed_USGS_4_1 | ecosystem: Environmental > Aquatic > Marine > Sediment | place: USA: California... | reverse complement strand
GGAAACAAGGTCTTTTTCGATCTCGGGCTCTTTTTCCTTGGGGGGAGGTGTTACAGGCAGTTTTATTATCTTTGCCGGCGTATCTTTTTTACGTTTTTTGGTGACTTTTTTGGGTTTGAATTTCTTCAGAGCAGCGGGTTTTTCAAGTATTTTTATGACCGGCTTTTCGGCTTCAGGTTTTTCTTTGGGAACTTCGGATTTTGCAATAATTTCATCAGGAGCTTCGATTTTTTTAGCACTTTCTTTTTCAATACCTGCTGTTTCTTCAGCCACTATTTCAGCGATTTCTTTCTTTTCAGGCTCTTTGGTTTCTTTTTCAGGGGGCAGTTCTTTGTCTTCAAGAATTTTTTCAGATATCTGATCCTCAACTTCTATCTTTTCGGGACGCAATTCCGGTTCAGCACTTGTTTCAATTTCAACCGGTTTCTGTCGGACACGTTTTTTACGCCTTCTGATCAGTGTCGGCTTTATACGCGTTTCCTCAATTTCTTTTGCTGGCGAACCAAGAATCTTTCCTCTAATACGGGCTAAAGTGTCATCATCCAGAGAACTCATATGGCTTTTTGCGTCAATATCCATATTCCGTATTTTTTCAAGAAGCATTTTATTGGTCATGTTAAGATCCCTGGCAAGCTCATATATTCTGATCTTTGCCATCCAATCCCCCCTAAAGTAATTTATTTGTAGCCTGTTGTATGTGTTGGTTTTCTATTTCCTGACATTAATTGGGTTGTCATCTTCAAACAGAGTTTTTTTCTTTATTCGACGTTATTTATTTTTGTCTTACGATGTCTTTGTCCAGATGATTATTTTGTTATTCAGCAGAATCTGTTGCTTTATCGTCCGATAATATCGTTTGCTTGGCCACATCCTCATCGCTACCGGGTTGGTCTTCAGAGGCTTTGGGAGAATCCGATACATCTGAAACATCATTGTCATCATCGCTTTCTTCCAGAAAAGCTTCTTTGGATGTTTCATCGGCTTGATCCTTGCTTAATATATACTCCTTTGCATCCTCAATAAGTTGGATGGCTTTTTCTTCAGTAATATCTCTTATTTGAATTAGATCTTCTACAGAGGCTTTGCTAAGTTCATATGCAGAGAAAAAGCCTTTTTCATACAATGCATCCGCCAGACTGATCCCAACATCCGACAGTGATACAAGAGAATCATATCCGTCCTGCATGGCTTCGCTGTATCGTGTTTCACTGATGACATCAAGGTGCCATTTGGTCAACTTTGAAGCCAGTCGTACATTCTGTCCTTTTTTCCCGATGGCTATTGAAAGAAATTCATCAGGAACAATAACTTCCATGGAACGATCCTCTTCGTCTATAATAACTCTTGAAATTTCCGCAGGCGCAAGTGCATTGCACACAAATCTTGCCGGATCAATATGATATGGAATAATATCTATTTTTTCACCTCTGAGTTCCTGTACAACGTTTTGTACGCGGCTGCCTTTCATTCCGACGCAAGCGCCAACGGGATCTATATCAGAATCATTTGAAGTTACTGCAAATTTTGCCCGTACGCCGGGTTCACGTGTGGCTCCGATAATGTGACGATCCCCTCGTTTATTTCCGGCACCTCTGTTTTAAAAAGGGCGATTAAAAAATCAGGATGCGTTCTGGAAAGAACAATCTGCGGACCGCGTGTGTCGTAAAGGACATCGATAATGTATGCTCTGATGCGATCGCCACGACGGTAGGATTCCTTTGGGATCTGTTCTCGAGCCGGAAGGATTCCTTCTGTATGTCCGAGATTAACAATAATATCGTTCCGATCAAAACGCTGAACGATTCCGTTGATGATTTCACCCTTTCGGTCAATAAAGCTGGAATAGACGGCATCTCTTTCAGCATCTTTCATTTTTTGTATAATGACCTGCTTGGCAGACTGAGCAGCGATGCGACCGAAAGTGGAAGTGTCCATTTTTGTCCCGAGGCTATCGCCGACTTCACATTCCGGATCCAGCTTTCGTCCCTCTTCAATGCTGATTTGCAGGTCAGGTTCTGTAATGACTTCGGCAACATCTTTAAACTGGAAGACCTCTATTTCGCCGGTCGATTCATTGTATCGAACTTCAATATCGACGTTGCTCCCAAATTTTTTCCTCGCAGCAGATACTAAAGCCTCCTCAAGAGCTTTGATTAAAATCTCACGGTTAATGCCCTTGTCTCGACTCACCTGTTCGACGACGCGCTTTATGTCTGATATAAACATCCGTTTTCTCCACTATTATCAAGTTAGAGGCTTCGCCCCAATTGGAATGCTGGAATGCTGGAATATTGGAATAATGGGTTCCGGGATAATACAATGATGGGTTAATGAGAAAGTTTGTGCTGACGATAAAATTAAAAATGGATAATATCCTTTTTTAAAACCAGCCTTCCAGTATTCCACAATTCCATTATTCCATATTCGAATCAAGCGTTTAAGCCCCATAAAATGTTTTATATTTTCATTAAGTTTAAAAGTTCCAATACGTTTATTTAGGGATATTATCTGCAAGCCTGGCTGTTACAATTTCATGATACGGAATAGCCACTATTTGATCATCGATTGAAACTTTTACCACATCTTCTGATATGCCCAGCAGAACACCATTGATTTTCTTTTTACCGCCAGCAGACGAAGTGGTTCTAATATTTACCCGGTTTCCTTTGAATCTATCAAAGTCGCGTTTTTTCCCCAGCGGTCGATTCTGTCCCGGCGATGAGACTTCCAGGTTGAACGGCCCCGTGTCTTCGAGATATACATCTAACATGTCACTCGATTGACGACTGATATGTATACAATCATCCAAGGTCACACCACCGGGTTTGTCGATATAAAGACGAAGTATTCTGCCTCCGGCTTCACGTTGGCACTCCAGGTGCACCAGTTCTATCCCTTCGGCTTCACACAGTGGATCTAATAAGTCTTTTGTCTGGGCAATCATTCTTTTCATATTATCCGGTGACCAATTATTTTGTTTCCGGCTTTTGTCTTTGGGTCTTTTATTGCCCTTTCCCCCTTTTTTCATTTTCAATAGTCTTTCAACTCGTGTTCCCTAATAAAAACAAAAACGGGCTGTCGCCCGTTTCTTCTCATACAGGTAGATCTATTGGTGGATTGAAAAACTTTACCTGTTCATTTAATTACCCATGCGAGAAAAATTAAATCCAAATCACACCTTCATTCCCAGAATCTACACTCAGCAACCTTTATCATGAAAAGGCGACCTTCAATGGAGCGGGCAACGAGATTTGAACTCGCGACTCCAAGCTTGGGAAGCTTGTACTCTACCACTGAGTTATGCCCGCCCGTTAAGAAACACGACAAAAATATTACAAAAAATATGCATTGTCAATATTTTTCAATATTAATTTTAAAGGTAAAGATGGAAGACGGATCAGGTTAAAAGATCACGGATTTTTTGAAGTTCGGTGCAGATTTCTTGAAGGATGTCGGTAGGAGGCTTTTCCCTTTGTCCGGTGGGCTTAGTTTTTAATCGTTGTTTGGCGCCCTCAATGGTGAATTTTTTTTCATATAAGAGATGCTTGATCCATAGAATCAGCTCTACATCTTTTTTCCTATACAATCTCTGACCCGAGGAGGTTCGTTTGGGACTTATCTTTTTAAACTCAGACTCCCAAAACCTTAGAACATATGCCGGTACGCCGACAATCGAGCTGACTTCTCCAACCTTGAAGTAAAGTTTGTCCGGTAATTCTTTTTGATAGGGTGTATTGTTCTGCATTTTAATTTTGCCCTGAAAAACCTGGTCCTTTGGGCCAGGTCAAAGTTCTTTGGCTCTGCCCGAAGAATCGCTGCAAGAGTTTGAAGTGAACTAAAGTTTAAAGTGAGCTAAAGTTAAGGAATTCTATCAATTATATAAAATCAGCGGAGCGAAGCGACTCCATAACTTTAGGCACTTTAGATCACTTTAGGCACTTTTAACTTGTCTGGCTTTCAGGGAAACAGCCCCTTTTAGGGTTAAACCAAAGCCTGGTCCTTTGGGCCAGGATTCTTTACTTAAAAGGTTCAATGTGTATACTCGAAGTTTAAAGACGAATATTGCTGTTCAACTGGTAGTGCTTTTTTTGCTGGCAATGATTTTAACCGGATTTGTAATGATTATTCTTATGCAGAAGGCTCTTATCAGGTCAGAAATTACAAAAGGATATGCTTTATTATCAGGAATCAGACTTAATAATACAAATTATTCTAATTCGAAAAATGTCATCTTACCCTCTGACTTTCAGGATGATTTTGCCAAAATGATCACTGAAACAGGATTTTCTTGTATCCTAATTATGGATGAAAATCAAAATCGAGTTTTTTCAGGAGGCAAAAGCTGTGATATACAAGGCGAACTCGAAGCTATTACCCGACAGACAATTCGGTCCGGAATTAAAACCACCCGATTTTTTGGTTCAACCTGGTGGGAGGTGTGGACCCAGGGGCAGGATATGATTGTATCAGCACCTTTAATTCGAGAAGGAAGGATTGTCGGAGGGAGCAGCGTTGCGCTGTCCCTTACAGGAGTTTATGAGGTTTTAAGGCGAACGCAATATGTATTATTAATATATATACTTGTAAACACGGTTGTTTTTACCTTTATTGGTTTTTATCGAATGACCAGAATTGCGGTAAGACCTTTACAGAGACTGGTCAAAAGAGCTGAAGAATATCAAGATGATAATGAAATATTTTTTCTGTCTGAGAGTGAAGACAACGAGTTCAGTAAGCTTTCAAAAGCATTGAATCGGATGCTTGGGCATATCGCTGAGGATAAAGAAAAACTCCAGTCTGCCGTAGCATCCCTTGAGAAGGCAAATTATGAATTGCAACAGGCTCAAAAAGATATCATCCGGGCGGAAAAATTGGCATCTGTCGGCAGATTATCTGCAGGAATCGCCCATGAAATCGGAAACCCAATTGGTATTATTAACGGTTATCTTGAACTGCTTAAAGAAAATGACATTTCAAACACAGACAGAGAAGAATTTCTTCAGCGTACTGAAGCCGAGTTAAAGCGAATCGATACGATTATCCGTCAACTTCTTGACTTCTCCAGGCCCTCGATCGAGGATGTGAAAACTGTTTCTGTTCACGAAATCATCGAAGATACCATTGGTGCATCTCGATTTCATCCTTTAATGTCTGATATAGATTTGGACTTAAGATTATTCGCGGAAAATGATAGGGTTATGGCAGATCCGAATCAGTTAAGACAGGTTTTTTTGAATCTGATGATCAATGCCGCAGATGCAATTTTATCGTCAAAGGATCCTTCAAAGGGAAGAATATCGATTACCAGCGATGTCCAAAAAAACATCCGGCATGATTCAACTGAAGGCATGGATGTCTTGAGAATAGACTATATTGATAATGGCATCGGAATTCCAGAAACAGATCTTGGAAATATTTTTGATCCTTTCTTTACCACCAAAGCATACGGAAAAGGCACCGGTCTGGGACTATCCGTCTGTTTTATGATTGTCGAGAAGATGGGAGGTAAGATTGAAGCAAGCAGTCAAGAAGACCAAGGAACAACCCTAACCGTATATCTGCCGCTTCATTTTGGTGAGGATTTGGACAATGGATAAAAAAATATCAAAGGACAACGTATTTTCTCAAAAACGTTTGCTCATTATAGACGATGAAGAGAATATGCGCCACATGTTGTCTTCGATGCTTAAGAAATCCGGCTACCGCGTCTATACGGCATCCAATGGTTCAGAGGCTTTGGATATGGTTGATCAGACATTATACGATTTCATTCTTTGTGATCTTAAAATGCCGGATATGAGTGGAATGGAGTTTTTTGAAGCCGCACGGGACAAGCTGTGGGCCAGCACTGTCATTATGATGTCCGCATATGGCAGCATCGATACAGCCGTTGAAGCCATGAAGAAAGGCGCATATGATTTCATATCCAAACCCTTTAAGTTAGATGAGGTTCTTCTTACCCTTAAAAAAGCAGAAGAGCGCGAGAGTTTGAAAAGAGAGAATCGCTGGTTAAAAGAACGCATTAGAAAGATTCAAGATGATTATCACTTTGGGAATATGGTTGCAAAAAGCAAGGGCATGGAGGCTGTATTCAAGATTGCCGAGAAAGTAGCTCAATACGATACCACGGTATTGATTTGTGGCGCTAGCGGAACCGGGAAGGAATTGATCGCACAGGGCATCCATTTTGCAGGAAAAAGGGCGAAAAATCCGCTGGTTCCTGTCAACTGTGGCGGTATACCTGAAAATTTGCTGGAAAGTGAGCTTTTTGGATATAAAAGGGGCGCTTTTACAGGTGCGGACAGCGATAGAAAGGGACTTTTTGAAGAAGCAGACCGAGGAACAATTTTCTTGGATGAGATTGGGGAGTTACCTCTATCTTTGCAGGTGAAACTTTTGCGGGTATTGCAAGAAAATGAAATCAGACCAGTGGGTGATTCAAAGACAAAAAAAATAGATGTTCGTGTCATTGCTGCGACGTCTAAAAATCTTGAAGATGAAGCAAAAAATGGCACATTTCGGGAAGATCTTTTTTTCCGGCTGAATGTGATGCCGATTCAGTTGCCTCCGCTAAAGGATCGGCCTGAAGATATACCTATTTTAAGTCAACATTTTATAAACCGATTCAATATCAGCCTCGAAAAGAACATAAAAGGGATAACGCCCGCAGCCATGTCCATTCTGCTCAAATACCACTGGCCAGGAAACGTCAGAGAGCTTGGAAATGTTATCGAGAGAGCTGCGGTGCTTGCCGAAGAAACGATTCTTGTACCGGAAAACTTTCCTCTTGATTTGGGTGAGAGTCAAGAGAGAGAAAAGGTGGAAGATTTTTTCGACGGGCACTCTCTAAAGGCCGCCCAGAAAATACTGGAAAAAAGACTCATTACAAAGGCGCTAGAGGCAACAAATGGCAACCGGACGAAAGCCGCCAGGATTCTTGAAATCAGTCATCCTTCCCTTTTGAGTAAGATAAAGGCGTATGACATTAATCTTTAGTTTCTTGAAAAGATTACCGCTTCAGGTATAATTAAATTTTTCCTGAAAGAACTCGTGTATAAGGGCTCGTAATGAAAGAACCTGCCCGGGCAATTAATAAAAGTCTTTGCTTTAACAGGGGAGGGTCATCCATAAAGTTAAATCGCTTATGGTTCTTTCAAAACGATCCCTAATCCACTCAGACAGCTTCCAGCTAAAAATTTAATCATACCTGAAGCTCTTTTGAAATCGAATTGTTTCAAAGGACAAAACCATTACAGATAATCTATTTTTTACAGAAACAGGAAAAAAAAATTGAAAGACTTGGGTGCGATTCAACACATCCTCAGAGATATTTACGGGACAAAGACCGGAAATCTGGCTTTTGAGAAGGTTGCTGCCTTAATCGAGAGATTCCCGGTTACACAAAGGCCGGGGGAAGGCTATTTTTCCGAGGAAGATGTGTTTTTGATAACCTATGGCGACACCTTAAATAAAAAAGGGGAGCTTCCCTTAAAGACGCTATATGAATTTGCTGTGAGTCAATTTAAAAATGTGTTTTCAACAATACATATCCTGCCGTTTTTCCCTTTTTCTTCAGATGACGGATTTTCGGTTATCGATTTTTTAGCGGTGAATCTCGAGCTTGGTGATTGGAAGGATATTCGCCGATTAGGCGATGAGTTTCAGTTGATGTTTGATCTTGTGCTCAATCACGTTTCAGCAAAGAGCATGTGGTTTCAAAACTATTTAGAAGAAAAGACAACCTATAAGGAGTTCGCCATCGAGGTCGATCCATCCATCGATCTGTCTATGGTGACAAGACCTCGCTCCTTACCACTTTTAACCCGATTCAAAAAAACTTCCGATGAGGCCGTGCACGTTTGGACGACGTTCAGTTCCGATCAGATCGATCTGAATTACAAAAGCTTACATGTTCTTGAAAAGATGATAGAAGCCCTTCTTTTTTATGTGGAACAAGGGGCAACCTCCATCCGTCTTGATGCGATTGCATATCTTTGGAAGGAAATTGGAACCACATGTATTCATCTAAGACAGACACATCAGGTGGTTCAACTTTTTCGGAAAATATTGAACGTTGTTGCACCGGACGTTCTGCTGATTACCGAGACCAATGTCCCTCATCATGAGAATATGAGTTATTTTGGCGATGGACGAAATGAAGCACAAATGATTTATAATTTCACTTTGCCACCGTTGCTTTTTTATTCTATTGTTCGGGAGGATTCAACGGTGCTGTCCGAATGGGCCAAATGTTTACGGGTAAATTCTCCCCATAATACGTTTTTCAATTTCACGGCGTCCCATGATGGAATCGGCGTGCGCCCGCTGGAAGGGATTTTAGCCCGGTCCGAAATTGACAGGCTCATTGATATTGTGAAGGAGAACGGTGGGAGCGTTTCTTATAAAAGAAACCCGGATGGTTCCCAAAGCCCGTATGAGTTGAATATAACTTATGTGGATGCCCTGTTAAATCCCGAGAGCAAAATAGATTTTTGGCATATACCAAAGTTTCTGGCTTCCCAGGCCATCCAGTTCGTTTTGCCGGGGGTCCCTGCTTCATATATTCACAGTGTCCTCGGTTCACGGAACTGGAAGACGGGTTTACGTCAGACCCAACGAGCAAGAACCATCAATCGGGAAAAACTTCAGGTTAATGAGGTGTTATCACAACTAAAAGATCCTGAAACATTTCGCTCCAGGATCTTTTATAATTATATTAAAATGATCAAAACCAGAAAAAGGCAATCTGCTTTTCATCCAAATGCGGATTTTGAAATACTGGAAATCGATCCAAAAGCGTTTGTTATCGCAAGGTATGCTAAGGATCAAATCATATATGCCGTCACCAATATTTCATCCAAACGGATTGGGGTTTCATTATCGGGTGCAAGGGCTCCTCTTTGGATGAAAGACCTGATTACCGGCGTGCGTTTCCGTACAGATGCATTAAAATTGAATCCCTACCAATTTCTATGGCTTAGCACAGTGGATAGATAAAAGGATTTATAGAGATTAACTCAAGTTTCGCACCACAATATATCTAAAAGGCCTGCTACACTTTATTGGCGTTGATGAAAATTAAGGGTGCGATAATCTAATCGGAGATTCATTGACCGTTAATCTTGTCCCTTAACTTTCCTGAACACTTGAATGTGACTACTTTGCGTTCTTTCAGTATCAAGTCGGCGCCTGTCGCAGGGTTTCGACCTCTCCGCTGTTTTTTTTGCTTTACACAAAATTTGCCGAATCCTGAAATCAGTACATCTTCATTTTTTTCCAGCGTACTTTTCATGATTTCCAACAAAGTTTCAATGATTTCCACAGATTTTTTTTTGGTAAAACCCAATTCGTTTACACTTGTAACGATATCATTTTTTGTTAATGCCATGGCACCTCCTAAGCGACTGATTTCTTTTTAAAGTTTTATTAATGTTAATGCTTATTTTGTCTCGAGTTATCCCTATTAATAAGATCAAGTTTTTCGATTCTTTCCATTGTTTCAGCGATATTCGACATAATTTTATCGATTTCGGCTTTCAGCTTCTCATCATCCGAATCATTCATTCAGATTCCTCCTCATGTTTGGTCCATTATATCGGTATGATAAAACAGATCTATTTGTCAAGATGGTTAAACTAAAAACTTTATGTTATTATAAATTTTTATGTATTGATGATGTATAGAACATCCATACAACACTATCTTCGTTGGAGCAATTCCTCGGCGATATCGAAATGGTTTCCAATATCATTTCGTAAATCCAGCCGATTTCCTTCAGGATTTTCACGGGGTATGACTCTTATTTTACCATTTTCAAAAGCTGTCAATACTTTTCTGCGCAGCTGCTCAGCCAATCGTGCTCTGCTTTCTCCGGTTTTAACCGTTGCATTAACATTGCAATATACGACCCTGCTGCCATCTGACTTGAAAAGCTTCTCTTCTTCTGAATATGTCATGGCAGATGGAATCACCTGGATCTTTTTTTTCTTCATATAGCCAAAATCAATATGGACCGGTTCTCCTTTTGTACAGGAGCCTGGATACCCTTTTTGGTTTTGAGGGCCGCCAGGCCCTGTAACCAAAGCCGTACAGATGGATATTTGTTCTGATCGAACTTCCGGTGCCACTTCAATCAAATTGCCTTCAACTGTGGCTTTAATCAGCGCCCCCAGGTTCCTTATCCTGCGAACAATCGGTTGCCATTCGGGTTCCGGAGGTCGAATGTTTATTTCACAAACTCGAATTCTGGTTGGCATCATATTGTCGTCAAACGTTAAAAAGCAGCCGGGGTACACCAGACATGGGCGTAACATATTTTTTTCTCTCAAGGCTTTTATCAACGGTTTTACAATATTTTCGGCTGCCATTTCAAAAAGTTCGGGCGTTTCCATGGGATGGGGTGATATACTGCCCATTCCACCGGTAATTGGATTGTCTTTGCTGGCAGGCCCCGGAAAACGCTCCGGATAATCCATGGATGTGGGAAGAATTTGAAAATCTCCGTTTTTGTCAATCAAAATGTTAAACGATATTTCCACCCCTGACATCCTTGATTCGACAAGGAGCGGCCATGTTGATTTTTTCCCGAATAGCCGCTTATAATTTTTTCCATAATCTTTGATGAGTGTGTCATAAACCTCTTTAACTTCCCAGGCGTTTAAAATAATACGGGAGCCTTTACCGCCGGCGCTGTAAGGATATTTCAGAACTGCGCCGCCGAATTCGTCGATGAGTAAGAGGCAGGTTTTTAAAACTTTTTCGTAATTTCGCGCATCGACTTCATACCATTGGTCTGCTACGGGAATACCATATTGGCGACACAGATATTTACAGGCGATCTTGTCACCCTCAATAAATGCACTTTCTCGATTAAATCCGATGATTCGATCTGTAAAACCGGTTTTTTCAAGGTCATCAACCAGACCACCGAGCAGCAAATCTTCCGGCATCGGCATGACGCAGTCGATGGTTCCGTTCTTTAGGGCTTCGATAATCGCGGCGGCATACCCTTCTTTAGAGTTGTCTGCCGTTGAAATGAAATTCACCGGCCATTCCATGGACATTGCAAATGGCTGCATGGCCGGCATCCCTCGAATAACCACCCCCTGAAAATCATCCTGATAATGGTCACTTGTGGCCGTAGAGGCAACCAAAGCACTAAGAAGGGTCCTTCCATCGGTTCCTGCAAATCCAATTTTATAACTCACAATATCTCCTTTTGTTTTGGGCAAAAAGTGTTTTGCCGGAGCATAAACGCCGGTTGCACAATGATACGAATTGGGTTATAGCGATTTGAAGAAATACCTAATTGTAAAGGCAAGAAATAAAAAGGATTTCCAGAATAAATAACGAAAACCCCTCAAAAGGTGGAGCCGGCGGGCGGATTCGAACCGCCTACCTGCTGATTACGAATCAGCTGCTCTACCGAGTGAGCTACGCCGGCGCAATTAAACGTCTCGGAAATTCTATAACATGCTGTAAATAAAATAATTTATTGAGATATGGTTTTTTTGCCTTATATGTGGAATAATGGAATGATGGAATAGTGGAATATTGATTTATAGAGGAATTCTATTATTTATGTTTTTTTGCTGCTCGGTCAAGACGGATTTTACCAATATCCCACATGCCCATTTTCCCCAAAATCCATTACTCCATTATTCCAACATTCCAATTTTGAGCGAAGCGAACTAATTTGGAAGAATCTACTTTGTTTATGAATCAAAATCAAGAAAAAATATCACTAAAATATCTTTTTGATACGAGTCCTTACAAGGATTACGATGTTATTTGCACAGGGCTCTCCGGTTCAGAAAAAGCCTATTTTGTGAACCGCTTGTATATGAAACACAGGGCACCGGTTGTTGTCGTCACCTCTTCAACCAAAGAAGCGGAAACATATTTAGAAGATCTGGATTTTTTTGCAGAAAGGCCCTGTCCCCCTCTGATTTATTTCCCGCCGTATAATATTACACCATTTAAATATCTCTCGTATCACAACGAAACAGCAGCCAAGCGGATAAGGTCACTTTACCAGCTCATTGTTGGTGATGTGCCGCCCATGGTGGTGACGACCATATCGGCGCTGATGCAGAGAAATTTACCCAAACAGGAACTTTGTGACTATGCAGAACTAATTATGGTGGAGGAAGGTATCGATCGGGATCGGTTGGTGGACAAGCTTATATCCAGTGGTTATGAACGATCATCAATGGTTGAAGAGCCTGGAGATTTCAGCATAAGAGGAGGTATTCTTGACATTTTTTCGCCGCTCTATTCAGATCCGATTCGAATTGAACTCTTTGGTGATACGGTAGAGTCAATTCGATTTTTTTCAGCAGTCACCCAACGAACGATCAAAAACATTCGGGAAGCCGTCATACTGCCGGCCAGGGAAACAATTCTCAAATCAGCCCACCTAACTCAGGTCATCAATCGAATAAGAAAGCAATCATCGCACTTGAATATCCCCGTAACCAAGATAAGAGACTTGATCCATCGAATCAGAAAAGATGGTGTTTTCCCTGGAATTGAAAGTTTGATCCCCCTGATTTATCCTCATCTGGATTCTTTTTTCGACTA
>Ga0224495_10002286_pt1 | contig 12583 bp, 12 predicted proteins | sample SF_Jul11_sed_USG_FD_168128 | JGI IMG/M metagenome (GOLD analysis project Ga0224495, IMG submission 168128) | Sediment microbial communities from San Francisco Bay, California, United States - SF_Jul11_sed_USGS_4_1 | ecosystem: Environmental > Aquatic > Marine > Sediment | place: USA: California... | reverse complement strand
TCACGTCTGGGTGATTCTGCCAGTTCTTGTCGTTGACTGGCTCTGAAGCCAAGGTAGCTAGCGGTAACGCGCAACAGAGAAAGAGGTAAATGGCTTTGCTCATGGTTTCGTTGATGCCCAACGTAAAAGTGAGCCGCCCCGCTTCGGCGGGGTCGGCCTCGACTGACAGGTTAGATGTGATGGACGAAGCGCAAATTGTGACAAAGGAGACATCATGGGGAAGTGTTAGTTATGTTGAGGGGCCAGATTTGCCAAGTGAGAATTCAACATTGCTACCAGAAGACGTGCGCGCTCAGGTGTTAGCTGATATGTCCGACCCGCGTTCACTTCCTCCAACTTTTGCGAGTCACCCGGAAAGAAAGGAAGGCGAATCGTGATAAGCCCCTGCTCTTTCAGAGTGCCGACAACTGGATTGGCGGCATTTAATAAATTATCGTCCATTGGTGATCTCCTATGGCCTGGTAATGAAACATCTAACGTGGAGCTAAGGGGCGGAGCCACGCGGTGGCGGAGTCCCGCTTGAGCGCGGGGTTAGACAAATTAAGTTCAATCTGACTCCAGTTATTCCATATATTCACGACTTCTTCTTGGTTTTCGTTGTCGAGGTTTATTTTACGCCTTGAACAACTCGATGGTAGAAAAGCCAGCTTCTTCCTCGGTGTTTTTCGTCATATGTGGTCACGTCGGCAGCGTTGTCGATGTCGGAAGGAAATGCCATTTGCAGTAAAAAGCCGACACATTCTCCGTGTTCCAATTCCAATAGCACAATTTCGTATTTCCGTCCTACCTTACGAGCGATTGCCCGTGATCCAGAATCCTGATCCGGGTATGAATCACCATGGGATCGGGAAATCACCTTGTAATTGGTCTTGCACCATATTGGGTTTTCTTCAGGAGCAAAGTAGAAGTAGTCAGACCTATTGCCTGGTGCAATTGAAATGGTATCGGGTGTGATACGCATTTTGTTATAGATACCTGCTCCTTTTTCGCCTGTTACCCAGTTTCCTAACTGCTTCTCCTCAGGTTGAGCATGAATAGACAAAGACAAAAGCAGAGCTGAAATCGGTATCATTCGACGCATGTGCTTGGCATATGTGGTAGTCATGTCTAACGTTAAATAGAAAACATTTTCATAGGGTGGCAATGTCGTCTATTTTGGCATACGCTGTCAATACCGAAAAAAAGATATTCCTCTCTATGTTGTTAGCATAATTTCGTTCTGGACTTTATGTATTAGGCAACCTAAAATTTCACGGATGAAAGCTCAAGTTGTTTCTCAAGATTCGCCCAAATTGCTCGACCGGATGCGTGCCGAGATTCGCGTGCGCCACTATAGCATCCGCACCGAGGAGGTCTATCTGGATTGGGCGCGCCGATTTATCCTTTTTCACGACAAGCGTCACCCCAAGGAGATGGGGGCTGATGAAGTACAAGCTTTCCTGAGCCATCTGGCGATGGAACGGAAGGTTTCCGCTGCTACGCAGAATCAGGCCAAGTCGGCGCTGTTGTTTTTGTACCGGGATGTGTTGCATATCGAGTTGCCCTGGCTGGATGAGGTGATCTCGGCAAAGATGGGAAAACGCTTGCCGGTTGTGCTGACGACGACCGAGATGCGGGCTTTGCTCAATGCGATGTCCGGGACGATGGGGCTGGTGGCCGCGTTGTTGTATGGTACGGGGATGCGTTTGCTGGAGGGGCTGCGGCTGCGCGTAAAAGATGTGGAGTTCGAGCGGCGCGAGGTCATCGTGCGCGAGGGCAAGGGCAATAAGGACAGGGTGACGGTGTTGCCGGAAAATTTGATTTTGCCGTTGCAAGCGCATCTGGCGAAAGTGAAGGCCTTGCACGAGCGCGATCTGGAAGCAGGTTTTGGCGAGGTGTATATGCCGAATGCGCTCGCTGTTAAATATCCGAAGGGCGCGTGCAGCTGGGGTTGGCAATATGTGTTTCCTTCTGCCGTGCGTTCGATTGATCCGCGCTCGGGTGTAGAGCGGCGGCATCATCTGTATGAGGCCAGTGTGCAACGCGCGGTGCGCGAGGCGGCGAAGATCGCGGAAATCGTCAAGCCGGTGACTCCGCATGTATTGCGTCATTCATTCGCTACACACTTGCTGCAAGCCGGTTACGACATCCGCACCGTGCAGGAACTGCTCGGCCATTCGGATGTTTCCACCACGATGATCTACACCCATGTGTTGAACAAGGGCGGCAGGGGAGTGGTGAGCCCGCTGGATAGGTGAGCGGCTTGGTTTGTATCGGCTATAATCTGCCATCCTTAATTCCTGCACCACCATGAGCTCTCTCAACATTGTCATCCTTGCAGCCGGAAAAGGCACGCGCATGTATTCCGAAAAGCCCAAGGTGCTGCACGCTCTGGCGGGCAAGCCCTTGGTGCAGCATGTGCTGGATTGTGCGGCACTGCTCAAGCCGCGGCAGATATGCGTGGTGTATGGCCATGGCGGTGAAGCGGTGCCGCAGGCAATGCAACAATATGAAGCTAAGTTTGTCATTCAGGAACCGCAACTCGGTACCGGTCATGCCGTGCAGCAGGCGATGCCGCATCTCGATGACGAAGGTCTGACGCTGGTTTTGTACGGGGATGTGCCACTGATCCAGCACAGCACACTGCATCAAATGTTGCAGGCAGGCAGTGGGCTGGTGCTGCTGACGGTCAATTTGGCTAACCCTTCCGGTTATGGTCGTATTCTGCGCAGCGAACAGGGCGATGTGCTCGGCATTGTCGAGGAAAAAGATGCCACGCCCGAGCAGCGCGAGATCACTGAGGTCAATACCGGTATCCTGCTTGCGCCGACGAAAATGTTGCGCGGCTGGCTGGCGAAATTGCAGAACAAGAATTCTCAAGGCGAATACTATCTTACCGATATCGTCGGCATGGCAGTGCAACAGGGCGTGGCGGCGCATACCGTACAGCCCGCCCACGAATGGGAAATACATGGTGTAAACAGCAAGGCACAGTTGGCTGTATTGGAGCGTACCTGGCAATTGGTCGAGGCGGGACGTTTACTGGTACATGGTGTGACGCTGGCCGACCCGGGGCGCATTGATGTGCGTGGCAAGCTGAATTGCGGGCGTGATGTCGAGATCGACATAGGCTGCATTTTTGTAGGAGAGGTAAGTTTGGGTGACCACGCGCGCGTGGGTGCTTACAGCGTGATTTGCAATTCCAGCATTGGCGGAGGTACGGTTATTGCGCCCTACAGCCACATCGACAGCAGCATCGTCGGCAATAATTGCCGCATCGGCCCTTATGCACGCTTGCGCCCTGGAACTAAACTGCACGATGAAGTACATATCGGCAATTTCGTTGAAATCAAAAACAGCGAGATCGCTGCGCACAGCAAGACCAATCATCTCAGCTACATCGGTGACAGCACGGTGGGCAGCCGCGTCAATATTGGCGCGGGAACCATCACCTGCAACTACGACGGCGCGAACAAGCACCGCACCGTCATTGGGGACGATGTGTTCATCGGCTCGAATACGCAACTGGTGGCTCCGGTAACGGTGGGAAAGGGCTCGACTATCGGCGCAGGCTCGACTATCACCCGCGATGCGCCGGAAGGCGAGTTGACCCTGTCGCGCAGCAAGCAGACGACCGTCAAGGGATGGAAGCGGCCGGTCAAGAAAAAATAAATACCAATTTCCTGTCAACACAACACTGCGTCATTCGCGCGCAGGCGGGAATCCAGCAAAAAACAACTCCGTGAAGCGGACAAAATCTTGTTGTAGACCCGCTAAGCGGGGATTTTTTAGTCAACTGGATTCCCGCCTGCGCGGGAATGATGGTGTTGAGGAGTTTATAAATGTGTGGAATCGTAGGCGCAGTAGCGCAGCGCAACGTGGTGCCGATGTTGATCGAGGGTCTGAGCCGACTGGAATATCGTGGCTATGATTCGGCCGGCGTAGCGGTACTCGTTGGTAGAGAAATACATCGCGTGCGTGCTGTGGGCCGTGTCGCCGAGATGCAGGGGCGTGCCGACAAGGAAAAATTGAACGGCACCACGGGTATTGGCCATACGCGCTGGGCAACGCATGGCGGGGTAACCGAATTCAACGCGCATCCGCATATATCGAGCGGCAACATTGCCGTGGTACACAACGGCATCATCGAGAATCACGAGGAGCAGCGTGCCCGCCTGAAAAAACTTGGTTACGAATTTGAATCCCAAACCGACACCGAAGTCATCGCACACCTGATCCACCATTATTTTCAGGAAAGCAAGGATCTGTTTGCCGCGACGCGAAAGGCGACCGCTGACCTGAGCGGCGCCTTTGCCATAGGCGTGATTTCGCGAGATACGCCCGGGCAGATGGTTTGCGCGCGCATGGGATGCCCGCTATTGATCGGCTTGGGCGAAGGTGAAAACTTCATCGCGTCCGATGTCTCGGCGCTGTTGTCCGCCACACGCAGGATTGTCTATCTGGAAGACGGTGATGCCGCGGCGGTCACCCGCGATGGCATCACCCTGCTCGATCGCAAAGGTAAAAAAACCGAGCGTCCGGTGCATGTCAGCGATGTGTCGCTGGCTTCACTGGAATTGGGGCCATACAGCCACTTCATGCAGAAGGAGATACACGAGCAGCCGCGCGCGCTCACCGACAGCATCGAGGCGGTGATCGATAGCAACGATTTTAATATCGAGCTATTCGGTGCAGAAGCGCAAGATACATTTCACGACATCGATTCCATCCTGATCCTTGCAGCAGGCACCAGCTACTATGCGGGACTTACCGCGAAGTACTGGCTCGAAAGTCTCGCCAGGTTGCCCACCTCGGTCGAGATCGCCAGCGAGTACCGTTACCGCAGCTCGGTGCCCAATCCACGCCAGCTCATCATCACCATTTCGCAATCAGGCGAGACGCTGGATACGATGGAAGCGCTCAAGCATGCCAAGACGCTGGGACATCAGCATACTCTGTCTATTTGCAACGTTCAGGAAAGCGCGATACCGCGCGCCTCGAAGCTGGTGTTCTACACTCGTGCCGGGGCCGAGATCGGTGTTGCGTCCACCAAGGCATTTACTACGCAACTGGTCGCGTTGTTCATTCTCGCGGCCACGCTGGCCAAGCAGCGCGGCGTGCTCGATGCAAAACAGCAACATGAGGCGTTCGAAGCACTGCGTCAGATACCCGGTAGTGTGCAGCATGCGCTGAATCTCGAACCGCAGATCCGCGAGTGGGCCAAGGAATTTGCCACCAAGCAACACGCACTATTCCTCGGGCGCGGCATCCATTACCCGATTGCGCTGGAAGGCGCGCTCAAATTAAAGGAGATCTCCTACATTCACGCCGAGGCTTATCCGGCTGGTGAGCTCAAGCATGGTCCGCTGGCGCTGGTGGACGAGAACATGCCGGTGGTGGTGATTGCGCCCAACGATGCCTTGCTGGAAAAAGTGAAGTCGAACATGCAGGAGGTGCGCGCGCGTGGCGGTCAGGTGTATGTATTCGCCGATCTAGACAGCCACTTCAGCGAGAGCGAGGGCGTGCATGTGATTCGCACTCCGCGCCATGTCGGCATGCTATCGCCTATCCTGCACACCATCCCGGTGCAGATGCTGGCCTACCACACCGCCCTGCTCAAGGGCACCGATGTGGACAAGCCGCGCAATCTTGCCAAATCGGTCACGGTCGAGTGACGGCTTGGTGTGCGGGTTGCGGCGCAGACTAACTTGCGCAGCAAGTTAAGCCCGCAAGGGCGGTTGGAGCCACAAGCAAATATTTTTTGCCAAATCGGTCACGGTCGAATAAGTTCATATGCAGGATGTGCTTTACGCACCCTGAAATAAATTTGCCGTTTTGAAAAAGGATCACAGATCGAGACATCCAAGCATATTGAATGACCCAATAAACAAACCCGCCTGTTGGCGGGTTTGTTTTGCTGCATAGGTACAGCGCTATTTTCAAAAACCGTAAATAGCCGAATGCGCGCCGGCTGCCATGAAAAACAGCATCGGGATCGACAGCATCGTATTAGTACGCGAGGCGAGAAAAGCGATGCGGCGCGCCTTGTTTTTTTCTTCGTCGGTCGCAGGCTTGAGCCCGAGAATCTTTTTCTGATTTGGCCAGATCAAACCCCAGACATTCAGCAGCATGATCGTGCCAAGCCAGGCACCGATGCCGATGATTGCAAAATTGGCGTGCAACGTAAAAGCTGCAACAAAATTTCCACCCAGCAAGGCAGCCCCAGCCAGCCAGGTAACCAGTGCTGCCCAACGGAAGTAGAACAAAGCGAGCGGAGCAACATGCTTGGTGATACCCGCTCCAGTGTTATCTGCCGCTGCGGCCTTGAGCGCTACGACCTGTACAAAGTTGAAGTAGTAAAGCAAGCCTATCCACATCACTCCTGCCATCAGATGCAGCCATCGCGCAATTGCTGGTACGTAATCCATTTATTTCTCCTCGTATATGAAAATTAAGCGATCACTTGCACGACGAGCTTTTGGGCTACGAAGTACAGCACAATGGTTAACACGAGGCCGGAAATTACCGTGCCCCACAATGAGTCCAGCGGATTTTTCATGGTTGTTTGTCCTTATTGATGAGCGGGGAAAGGGGTGTTGGGTTATTACTGTACTGAGTTACTAGGATTTAACTTTAAAGCATTTTTATACATACGGCAATAGATAATATGAAACTTCTGTTGGCAAGGGACGACGGGGTATTTTTAAAATCCAGATTTGCATGAATCCGCTTAGCGGATTGCCTGCTTACCCTGCTTAGTCGCAAAAATGCGCTTTTCACAAAATTGCTACCTTGTCGGCCTGGTGGCATGGATAGTGGTTTATCAGAGTTTTGAATTTTTAGAAGTGTCTGTAAAGGAAAAAACAAAACGTTATGTTTCAAATGAAATGAAAATTTGCCAGACGAAAATACCCAACAACAGCAGGCTGATCAGGATCATCAGTCTGTTATAGCGTTTTTGCTGCTCGAGTATCTTGCGCAGCGCCCCGTCATCACGGCGATTGGTATTTCTGGTCAAATACCCGTGCAACAGTCGCGGTAGCTGGGGCAACAAGGTCGCGTAATGAGGGGCCTCCTCTCCCAGTGATCTAAGCAAACCGCGCCAGCCCAACTGTTCGCTCATCCAGCGTTCCAACCAAGGCTTTGCGGTAGTCCACAGATCCAGCTCAGGATCGAGTTGCAAGCCCAGGCCTTCGATGTTGAGTAGCGTCTTTTGCAGCAACACCAATTGCGGCTGGATTTCAATGCCGAATCGGCGTGAAGTCTGAAACAGCCGCAATAAGACGCGTCCGAACGAAACCTCGCGCAACGGTTTGTCGAAAATCGGTTCACAAACCGCTCGAATCGCGGCTTCCAGTTCGTCCACGCGCGTGTCATTGGGAGCCCAGCCTGACTCGATATGCACCTCAGCGACGCGCTTGTAATCCCGGCGGAAAAATGCGATAAAGTTTTGTGCAAGATAATGCTTGTCGGAGTCTGTCAATGTGCCCATGATGCCGAAATCCAGCGCGATGTAGCGGCCATCCATCGATACCTGTACATTGCCCGGATGCATATCGGCATGAAAAAAACCGTCACGGAACACCTGAGAATAAAATATTTCCACGCCGTTTGCTGCCAGCTTGCGGATATCTACGCCCGCATCGCGCAAAGCGCCGATCTGGCTGATCGGAATTCCATACATGCGTTCCATCACCATCACCTCAGGGGTGCAGAAATCCCAGAACATTTCCGGCACCAGCAGCAAGTTCGAACTGGCAAAATTACGCTTGAGCTGGCTGGCGTTGGAAGCCTCACGGGTAAGATCCAATTCGTCGCCCAGATGTTTTTCGAATTCGATTACGACCTCGCGCGGCTTGAGGCGGCGCCCATCTGCCCATAGCATCTCCACCAGATCGGCGGCTACTTTGAGCAAAGCAATGTCGTGCGCGATGACACGGCTGATACCCGGCCGCAGTATCTTGACTGCAGCCGGGCGGCCATTTGGTAATACTGCAAAATGAACTTGTGCTACCGAAGCGCTGGCGACGGGAGTTTCCTCAAAACTGCGAAAAACTTCGCTCAAGGGTCTCTGATAGGTGGATTCAAGCAGTTTGACGGCTTGTGCGGAGGGGAACGGTGGTACTTGATCTTGCAGCATCGCCAGCTCGTCAGCGATGTCGGTAGGTATCAGATCGCGCCGCGTGGACAGCATTTGGCCGAACTTGACGAAGATTGGCCCGAGGGCCTGCAGTGCAAGACGCAGACGAACAGCACGCGGCTTCGTGGTGTTGCGCAGGAACAGCAGCAAATTAAGCGGCACGCGCATCCAGCGCACGCGCTCGTGCGCAAGCAGGAACTCATCCAGCCCGAAGCGCAGCACCACGAAAATGATTTTGATCAGGCGGAATATGCGCATTTCAATTTTGACTCTTCGGGCCCTTGTGCGAGCGGGATGCACGAGGTGTGCTACTTGTAGAAGAAGATGCAAAATTTTCAGGCCGGGACGAAAAAAGACGCGTGATGCGCTGCTCCAGCCGCGCTACGTCGTCGCGCAACGCGTCGACTTGCTGCATGAACGCAAAAACATGCCGGGGTTTAGCCAGCAGCGGACGCTCCTCGGTCAAATACTCCGCCGCAGACTGTGAAATATTCCGCGCACCGCTGAGCAGTTGTTGATGGGTGCTTTGCACGGCACGAACGATACGCTCTGCCGCTATGTCGCCGGTAACCCGGCTCAAATCATCCGCTGCATCCCAACGCAAATTTCGGGACAGAAAAAAAATCTCTGCAAGCAAAGCAGCATCGCCTTCGCAGCGTATGTCGGCGTGTGCCTTCTCGTCATGCAAAGCCAAACGAGGCAGCAGTAAAGGTGAGATGATGCAAAGCGCATCGGTGCTGGTTGATGCATCTATTGCGCGCAGCATGCCATTATCCAGAATGGTATAAGCAAAAGAAAACGGCGCAATTTGGAATCGCGCCGTTTTCCCGCTGAAGCGGGCAAGTCGCTGTGAAGCCCAACTGTTCTGCGAGAGCAGGTGATTCAATGCCGCGACAGAGGGCAGGGCAAACACAGTGACCTAGTGCAGCGTAGTCTGCTGAATACCGGATAATAGCCAAACTGATTTGTCGTCACGCAGATTTTTCTGTACATGCCAGATCTCATCAACGTAATCCGGTATGCCGTTGTTCTCGCGCAACTGGCCGGTAAAACGCACGCTGGCGATAGCCAGATCGCCCTCGTTGGACACGCTCAGCAATTCGCCGTTGATTGCGATCACATCGGTTCGTTGCGGTGTATCGCCGCGCTCTTGCAACTGCATAGAGATTTCTGCAAACATCTCCGGTGTGGTGTATTCGCGGATATCATTCAGATCCTTGCGGTCGTTGGCGGCTTGCAGGCGGATGAAAGAGGTTTTTGCGCTGCGCAGGAAATTTTCCACCGGGAAATCAGCCGGTATGCTAGCTGCCGATGCAGTTGCTGCAGCCAATGGAGCAGTGCTGCCGCCGCTGAAAGGCTGCTGCGGTTGCGAGCCACCGTAAGGCGCGCCTGCTCCGGCATATTGCATCGCAGTTTGCGGCTTGCGGAATTTCGCTATCAAAAACATCACCACTCCTGCTGCAAGCAAAGCCATCAGGATGCCGCCCATCGCACCGCCCAGACCACCGCCTGCGAACAGGGCACCCAGTCCAGCACCAATCGCCAGTCCGGCCAGAGGACCCATCCACTTGTTGCCTGCAGCACCGGGTGTCGTGCCGGGCGCAGGGGCAGCGGAAGGGGTGGTTGGTGCTTGTTGCGGAGTTACCGAACGCTGCTTGCCGAAACTTCCGCCTCCGCCAAAACGTTTGGCTTCCGCCGTTGCGGCAAACAAACTCAAAGTGGTCAAAGCTATCGTCAACAACATCAATAAACGTTTCATGTATTTCCTTAGGGGTTAAATTAAACAAAGCGGCGGGAAGTATAACACTGGCAACACTATAGTTCACTGAAGCGCAGTTTCAGGCAGGGTAGTTAAATGAAAGTTTCCTGAAATCAAACAAAGAAGCATGACAAGCCAACAGCAATCATCCAAAAATATACTTGATTGCGCAAAAAACAAGACAACACGATTGACTTGCTCATCGTCTACACGGTGAATGCATATTTCAAGAAAGATTCAAATTTTACTGGGCGCACTTCGCATCCCGGTCCTGGTGCGAGACCGCGTGTATTGAAATCAATCGACAGTGACTCAGGAGGACATGACATGAATGTGACGTAAGCTCAGCAGGATATCGAAGTCAGTGGTGTCGAGGATGATCTTGCGCACCTGTTCCTTTAACCACAAATCGTAAAAATCCACCGGATTGTAGTTGTCTGAGAGGATCATCGCGTCGGCGTGCGGTGCCAAAACGAACGGCTGTCGCATGCTGTTGCGTACGGTGTTCTCGGCGCCGGAATGTATGGTTATGTTGCTGATCCGGTCGAGTTGCAGCGCACGTTGTGCGCCGTCATAAGCGATGATTTCGAGGTTGCCGGTGCCTTCACCCAATGCCGGGTCGAAGGAAGGATAGATCGCGACATGATCGAATACGCCTTGCAAAGTTTTTACTATCGAGGAAGTCATCAAGGTGTGGTGATTGACGCTGCCAACCAGATTGACAGCGAGCACGCCGTTTGGTGCCAACCTCTGTTTAGCCAGACGCATTGCTTCGATGCTGAGCAAATGCCCCGGAGTGGTATCACCGTTGAACACATCGAGTATCAGGTAATCATAGCTCTGTGAGGTATTGATAAGAAAATAGCGCGCATCTTCGATATGCACCGGAATCGCCGGGTTCAAACCGAAGTAACTGTGTGCCAATTCGACCACGGCGGGGTCAATGTCCACCACTTCGGTATGCACACCCTGCGCCTGGTACCAGGCAGGCACCACTCCTGCACCCAAACCGATTACCAGACAGTTCTTGCCATCTGGGTTGAGTGCATAGGGCAGAAATTGAAGCAGGTAGGGATATTCATAGATCGACAAACCATTGTTCTGGTCGATTCCGCCCTGCACCAGACCGTCGATCAACAGCTCGCGGTAGTGTTTTGCCTGATAGGAATAATCAACCACTTTCAGGTTGCCGTAAAAACTGTCACGATCGGCGATGCGCTCGACCCGAGTCCCGTCCGGCATGACTTTGTTGACATGAGATTGCTGGGGCAGCAACAAAAGTGGGAACAGCGCCGCAAGCGCAAACGCCCATTTGCGGCGGAAGAACAGAAAATAAAACACGGCCAGCCCGATCAATAGCGAGCCGGTCAGCAGAAAAATCTGATTTACACCGAGAAACGCGATCAAAACGAAGCCGGTGAGCAGCGTGCCTATCACACTGCCGACAGTCGAAATCGCGTAAAAACTGCCGACGGTGCGTCCGATGTTGTGCATCTCACGTGCAGCGATCTTGACCACATAAGGCGACACGCAGCCCAGCAAAAAAAGCGCGGGTCCGAACAACAGAAAAGCGCTGGTCAGCGACCCCCAGCGTAACCCTAGCGGCAGACACATTTGCAGCAGCGGCCCCTTCAAGGCAGGAATCAGCATCACCAGTATGCCGGAAACCATAATGATGCCGTACAGCCAGTCCGGCGAACTTCTGCGGTCAGACAGATGCCCACCAATCGCATAACCGGCGGCGAGCGCAACCATGGTTACGGTGATCAGAGAAGTCCAGACGAACAGACTGACACCGAAGAAAGGCCCGATCACGCGGGAACCGAGCACTTCGACCACCATTACCAACGCGCCGCACAACGCGGCAGTTGCTATCAGAAAAGCGATGAAACTTTTGGAGTGCTGCATGGAAGATCCTGTAGGGTGTATAGGCTAAGTCGAGATTCTACATCAGCCAAGCCGAATCGCAGCGGTGTTGCTGATCAGAATGGTGGCCCGGATATCAAGTTTAGAAAGACATCGCCTAAAGGGTGTGCAAAGCTAAGCTCACCGGCGTGCAGCAGCAAGCGGACCGCATTTTCGCCAGCCGCCCCACCATATAATTTATCTCCCAGGATGGGATGGCCGATCGCCGCCATATGCACCCGTAACTGGTGAGTACGGCCGGTGACAGGTTCCAGTTCCACGCGACTGGTGATGCTGGCTGCGTCATGTGACAACACGCGGTAGTGCGTCTGCGAGGGTTGGCCTGTCTCGTCATCGATCTTGCGCCGCGGACGATTTGGCCAATCGACGGCGATAGGCAGGCCTATCTCGCCGGTTGCTGGTTCTAACTTGCCCGCTACCACCGCTACGTACCGTTTTGCAACGAGATGATCGCGGAACATCTGCGAAAGACGGCGTTGCATCTGTACACCACGCGCGAACATCATCAAGCCGGAAGTGCTCATGTCCAGTCGATGCACGACCAATGCATCCGGAAAATTCAGCTGCAATCGTGTCGCCATGCAGTCTGATTTATCGGCACCGCGCCCCGGTACCGATAGCAGCCCGGCGGGTTTGTTCGCCACCAGGATGAAATCATCCTGATAAACAAGATCGAGGCCGTCGTCGCATGGCGGTGAGTAACCGGCGTAGCTCACGATCTCTGCGAGGGCGATTTATGTTGGCCCGGCCGGTCACGGGAAGGGATTCGATACATCCAG
>Ga0224495_10002285_pt1 | contig 12585 bp, 5 predicted proteins | sample SF_Jul11_sed_USG_FD_168128 | JGI IMG/M metagenome (GOLD analysis project Ga0224495, IMG submission 168128) | Sediment microbial communities from San Francisco Bay, California, United States - SF_Jul11_sed_USGS_4_1 | ecosystem: Environmental > Aquatic > Marine > Sediment | place: USA: California... | reverse complement strand
GGTGACTCCGCAAGTATTATAAGTTGACTGATGGGGGCAGGGAAGAGCTTGAAAAAGAACGCAAACAGTGGTTGAGCGTGCATGAGGCACTTTCCAAACTGTGGAGGCCTCTACCTGCATCATAGCATTATGAGACAAATAAGGGGAACAACAGTCTTGTTGTTACGAGGAACATGGCCGGAGTAGCCTTGTCATTGAAAACGAAGTGAAGCAATCTCTTATTTTGAGGGATTGCCAAGATCACCCCGTTCTCTCGCAATGACACACTGGAGATAAAAATGTTTGACCTCGATAAAGCAATTAAAAAATGGCGCAAGGAATTAAAAAAGAACGAGGCGATGGAAAATGGATATGTTGAAGAACTGGAATCTCATCTGAGGGATGAGATTGACCGACAATTCACCGAGGGATTGAGTTGGGAAGAGGCGTTTGAGAGAGCTGTTGAGGAGATCGGTGGAGTTGAAAATATCGGAGCTGAATATTATAAGACGAATACCTATCGGTTGAGCGGAAAGCCACCCTGGAGATCCAAATCTTGGGTGTCTGGGTTAGTCTGGAATTATTATAAGGTGGCTTTCCGGAAAATCAGAAGGCATAAGGGATATTCGTTCATAAACATCGCTGGATTGGCCATCGGTATGGCTTGCTGCATCCTGATGCTTTTATGGGTTCAAGATGAGTTGAGTTTTGACCGTTTCCATAAAAATGGCAACGATATTTACAGGGTGATATCAGAGTTTCGCACCTCCGGTAAAGTGACCCATAATGCCAGGACTCCCAATCCGCTCGGTCCTGCATTGGCAGAAAGGTATCCGGAGGTTATCAATTTCACGCGTTATCAGGGCTTTGATGATTGGCTTGTCAAATGCGGAGAAAAATCTTTTTTAAATGATTTTCTAGGAACAGCCGACCCATCGTTTTTTGAGATATTTACGTTTCCCTTTGTTAAGGGTGATCCGAAAACTGCGCTGAATAATCGGCACTCTATCGTCATAACCGAGAAGATGGCAAGAAAGTATTTTGACGATGCGGATCCTATGGGAAAAGTCCTAACAATTGGTCATGATTTTACAGTCACCGGAGTCATCAAAGATGTGCCTGAGAATTCTCATCTTCATTTCGATTGCATCTTTCCGATTGTCAACATGGAGGATTTTTGGCATGACGATTTCAGCAACTGGCAACGCACTATGTTTTACATGTATGTCCAGCTTCAGAAAGGAAGTTCAGGGAAAGAGGTCAGCAACAAAATTGCCGGAACTGTCAAAGAGAATGTGCCTAAATCGCAGAGGAAGATTTATTTACAGCCTTTAAAGGATGTTCATCTGCGGTCGGATTTTGAAGCAGATCTGGATAATTATAACCAGGGAAACATGGTCCTTGTCTTCGTTTTTTCTCTAACAGCACTTGTCATTTTACTGATTGCATGCATCAATTTTATGAATCTGGCAACCGCCCGATCAGCCAATCGCGCCAAAGAAGTCAGCATGAGAAAGGTTTCCGGGGCAAAACGCGGTGATATCATCAGACAATTCATGGGAGAATCACTGCTCATGTCGATTATTGCTCTCCTGCTGGCGCTCATATTGGTTGAGTTTTTTCTTCCACTTCTCAATGACCTATCTGGAAAGGAACTGACATTGAATTTTACAAGTAACATCCAACTTATAATCGGGCTAATTCTCATTGCACTTGCTACAGGACTTCTCTCCGGTAGCTATCCCGCGTTTTATCTTTCAGCCTTTCGGCCTGCGGACATTCTAAAGAAACATTTCGATGTAAGGATCAGGGGAGGCTTTTTCCGCAAATTCCTGGTCGTGTTCCAGTTTTCTCTGACGATTATACTCCTTATCGGGACAACTGTGATCTATAGGCAGCTCGACTTTATGAGTAAAAAGGATCTGGGATTCGATAAGGACCATGTGTTGTATTTTGGGACACGCCATGCCAATGAAGATCCGTTTGCGCATGACTTGCTGCAGAATCCCAATGTTTTAAACGTTTCCTATTCTGAAGCGCCGGGCAGAGAACCCTGGGGAGTGACAGGATTCGAATGGGAAGGAAAGGATCCCGAAAAAGATGTCATGTTGTTTCCTGTCGTTGTTGATTATGAGTATCTGAAAACATTCGGTATGAGTATGGTCGAGGGAAGATTCTTTTCCAGGGAATTTTCAACAGATCACACAGATGCCGTGGTCGTGAACGAAACGGCTGTTAAGGCGATGGGATTAGAATCCCCGATAGGAAAAAAGCTATCCTACAGAGATCAGATTGAAGGCCGGATCATCGGAGTCATGAAAGACTTCCATCAGAGTTCCCTTCATAATGCCATAGAACCCCTTCTCTTCCGTTTTAATACCGATGGAGAAGGTTATCACCACGTGGCTGTCAGGATCAATCCCGAGAGTGTTCCTGCTACCCTGAGTTATATTGAAAGCGTATGGAAAAAGTATATTCAGAATTATCCTTTTGAGTATGAATTCTTGGATGAAGAAATTAATAATTATTATAAAACAGAAAGAAAGGTTGGGAGGATTTTCCAGTCTTTCACTTCACTCGCCATACTGATAGCCTGCCTCGGTCTTTTTGGCCTAGCATCATTCACGGCAGAGCAAAGGACCAAGGAAATAGGAATCCGGAAAGTCCTCGGCGCCTCGATCTCCCGGATCGTCATAATGCTCTCAGAGGAATTTGCCAAATGGGTCCTTTTGGCCAATATCATCGCTTGGCCTGTTGCCTATTTTATATCGAAAAGATGGCTGAGTGAGTATGCATATCGGATACCGCTAGGGTGGAGGATTTTTCTCTTCTCTGCTGCTTTAGCGCTGGTCATTGCTGTCCTGACTGTAAGCTTTCAGGCTGTCAAAGCTGCCACAGCTAATCCAGTCGATTCATTGAGGTATGAATAGATAATTTGGAGATATAAAATGTTTGACCTGGATAAAGAAATAAAAAAATGGCGTAAGGAATTAAGAAAAAACGAGGCCATAGAGGATGGCTATGTTGAAGAACTGGAATCTCACTTAAGGGATGAGATTGATCGACAACTCAACGAGGGGTTGAGTAGGGAAGAGGCGTTTAAGAGAGCTGTTGAGGAAATCGGAGAAGTTGAAAATATCGGAGCCGAATATTATAAAACGAACACGCGTCGTTTAAGCGGAAAGCCTCCCTGGCAGAACAAATTATGGATGCCAGGGCTTGTGGCTAGCTATTTCAAAGTGGCGTTCCGCAAAATAAAAAGGCAAAAAGGGTATTCCTTTATCAACATTTCAGGATTGGCGATCGGGTTATCCTGTTTCATTCTAATTGGCCTATGGGTGAAGGACGAATTGAGCTTTGACCGTTTCCATCAGAAAAAGGACCGCATTTATCGCCTCTTGAACAGAATGTCAGACGGACAATCATCTTCTTCCATCACCTATGCCTTGGGACCGGTATTGAAAGAGGGGTATTTAGAGGTCGAGGAGTCCTGTCGCGTCTGGCCATGGAGTGGTTCACTGGTAAAATACCAGAACAAAAGTTTTGAGGAAGACAACATCTACCTGGCCGATCCCAGCTTTTTTAAGATCTTCTCCTTCCCTTTGGTCAAGGGCACTCCCGAGTCTGCCCTAGCTGATAAGTACTCTGTGGTCCTCACGGAAGAAACGGCGCACAAATATTTTGGGAATGAGGACCCAATTGGCAAGGTTCTCCACGTTACTCAGTACGAGGGTGATTTTAAGGTCACAGGTGTCATCGAAAACATCCCCCTGAATTCCCACCTCCGTTTTGACTTGATGGCTCGAGTCGATTTTCTCGGAGAGGACCGCCTGGCCCGTTGGGAGGAATGGGTAGCCCCCTCTTATGTGCTCCTGCGTCCGGGAGTGTCGCCCACCGATTTCGGGAATCAGATTGCCGATATCTACAAAAAGAATATAGGTCCAGAAGAGACCTATGTTCCGATTCTTCAGCAATTGACCAATGTTCATCTTTACGAGTCCGGACGTCCAGGACAGGTGAGAAAGGTCTATGTTTTCTCAATCATAGCAGTGTTCATCCTGCTTATGGCCTGTATCAATTTTATGAACCTAGCCACAGCCCAATCCGCCAAACGCTCTCAGGAAGTGGGTATTCGAAAGGTGATCGGCGCAATGAGGCGGCAGGTTGTCCGGCAGTTTCTTGGAGAAGCTTTGTTGACTGCTCTTATATCGCTCATCCTGGCTCTAATCGTCGTTGAGTCAGTCCTTCCGTATTTTAATCAATTTACAGGAAAATCTATGGTCCTCCTATCAGGAGCCAATCTTACGGCAATCCTTACCCTTCTGCTCATAACTTTGGGAGCAGGTCTTTTAGCAGGAACCTATCCCTCAATTTTTCTTTCGTCCTTTCAGCCAGCCCAGACTCTCAAAAGTCGCTCCCCGATCGGAAATAAGGGAGCAGGCATTCGCAAAATCCTGATTGTTGCCCAATTCGCCATTTCTGTGGGATTGATTACCTGCACTCTGGTTGTTTCGAGCCAGTTGCGCTTCATCCAAAACCAGGATCTAGGTCTTGACAGGGAGCATGTGGTTATCCTCTACAACAATCCCACACTTCGTCCTCGGTTTGATGCATTTAAAAACTTTATGCTCACCCATTCAGGGATACGAGATGTAACAACCGCAGCACAGCTTCCCACTCAGGTAGGACAGAGCATACAAATCGACTGGGAAGGTAACCCAGCCCAAAATATGCTATCTGTGGATTACACTGTTGTTGATTACGATTTTTTCAAAACCTTTGATATGAAAATTCTCCAAGGCCGCAGCTTTTCCAGGGAATTTGGGACAGACGAAAAAACCGCCTGTATCATCAACGAGACGGCTGCCAAGCAGATGGGCTTGGAGAATCCCGTTGGAACAAATATCTACATGGCACATCCCGCGTGGGAAGAGTCTTTTCGACCCGCCCAGGTAATCGGTGTTGTTAAGGATTTCCACGCCCGCTCGCTCCACACGGCCATACGTCCTTTTGTCTTCCGGATGTACAAACCCTGGCACCAATATGCATTCATTAAGATAGACGGGACTGGGATTCAAAAAACATTAGCTCAACTACAGGCAGCGTTCGAAAAATATACGCCGGGGTATCCTTTCAGTTTCGAATTCTTGGATGAAGCCTTTAATCGGCAATATATCTCAGAGCGTCAATTGGGAAAGTTATTCAACTGGTTCAGCCTGCTTTCGATCTTTATCGCCTGTATGGGTCTTTTCGGTTTGGCCTCCTTCATTACCGAGCAGAAGATCAAGGAGATAGGCATCCGGAAAGTATTGGGTGCCTCAGTCCCTGGGATTGTGAGTTTGACAACGCGGGAGTTCATCAAGTGGGTGGTGGTGGCCAATTTTATTGCCTGGCCTGTGGCGTATTACGTGATGTATCTGTGGTTGAAGGAGTTCGCCTACAAGGTAAGTATCGGACCTGTGGTCTTCGCCTTGGCTGCAGGTCTCACTTTACTCATATCAGTGGCTACAGTGAGTTATCACTCTCTTCGGGCAGCCCTGGCCAATCCGATCGACTCCCTCCGCTATGAGTAACAAACCTTGAGTCACTCCAAGGTTCGAAGATCAGGGAAAGATTCCTCTTTCTTTGTAAACCATCTCAAGCCGGGAGATTGCAATTATCTGGGCTGCGGTCCTCATGTCGACCTTGTACTTCTCAGCCGCCGCCCGCACCCGCTCGTAGGCGCTGATGATGATCTTCCTCAGTTTGCTGTCAATCTCGTCCATCTCCCAGAACTCGCTCCGCTTATTCTGCAGCCACTCGAAATAGCTAACAATGACACCACCGGCATTGCAAAGAATATCCGGGATCACATCGATGTTCCTTTTTAGCAGGACCTTATCACCTTCAGGTTCGGTGGGTCCGTTAGCTCCTTCTGCCACCAGCCTAACCTTGAGGATCTCTGCCGTGTCGGCCGTAATCTGATTCTCCAGGGCAGCGGGGATAAAGATATCTGCCCTTGTGCAGAAAAACGTCTCGTGGGTGATAGGCTCTGCTTTGGGATAGCCGAACACACCCCCATGATTTTTTACATACTCTGTGAGATCATCGGGATCAATACCTTCCTTTTTCCCGATAGCACCAGTGACATCCTCTACGGCAATCAGTGTGGATCCATGCTGTTTCATCAACCGCGCCGCCCATGAGCCCACATTCCCGAATCCCTGAACAATATAGGTCGCGCCACTCAGGTTAAATCCATGATCCTGTGCCCATTTTTCGATAAGAAAAACGATGCCCTGTCCTGTGGCTTTATTCCTACCCTGGCTTCCCCCAGCTTCAAGAGGCTTCCCGGTAACAACGTGGATGCAGCGGTTTCTCTCGGTTGGGGTCATGGTGGACATGTAGGTGTCCAGAATCCAGGCCATGATCTGGGGATTGGTGTTCACATCAGGGGCAGGTATGTCATACTCCGGCCCGATATTGTTTCCCAGAGCATAAGTGAAGCGCCTTGTGATTTTTTCGATCTCCTCAATGCTAAAGTCGGCAGGATCGAGCTGGATTCCGCCCTTTGCTCCGCCGAAAGGGATATTCACCAGCGCCGTCTTCCAGGTCATCAGAGTGGCCAATGCACGTACCTCGTCGATGTCGACCATGGGATGAAACCGGAGCCCCCCTTTGAATGGGCCCAGAGCATTATTGTGCTGCACCCTGTAACCGGTCAACATCTTGACCCGACCGTCATCCATCCTGACCGGAAAATGAACCACAAGCTCGTTCATCGTGCCGGCAAGGATCTCGCAGATGTCCTTGTCGAAATGGACAACCTCTTCTGCCTTATTGAGCTGTTTGATAATATTCTGATACAAATTCGTCTTGCTCCTTCCCTTCGCCTGGTAATACTCGCAGCGCCAGATCCCGGTCTTCGGCTTAACGATAGAACAGATGTCTCGGATCTCGCAGTGGCTGCACAATCCTTTGAACGAGATGCCCTCTTCCAGCCCTGGCCTTCCATGCTGGAAATATAAAAGTTTCCAATCTTTTGTTGTAGCAATGGGTTTTAACCTGTTTGCATCTTCTCTTCTTTTTTCACTCATTTTTTCTCTCCTTTCCAAAGCGGCCTAATGCAACTTCAGTGCCATTTTATTCCGCCGAAAGGAGTGTCTTTTTATTTCAATGAGACCCGGTCTCAGTAAGTCATTGAAAAAAAGGAGGTTATGGCCTGTCAAGTTTTCCGAGGCATCTTTATCAGATAGAAAAAAGATAGATGCACATCCAGATCAGGTGGATAGATTTTATCCAGTGGGAAAAATTTTACCTCTTTACCAGTTTATCCCGCAGCGTCTTGCGGGTGATTCCCAGTATCCTGGCAGCCTGGGTCTTGTTTCCCCCCACGCTGGCCAGCACAATGCGGATATGCTCGGCCTCCACTTCAGCCAGGCTTCGGTTTGGGCTCACGCCCCGCAGAGCCGAAAACCGCATGAGCGAGGGAAGGTCGGGGATACCGATCACATCGCCTTCAGTCATAATGATGAGTCTCTGGATGATATTTTCCAACTCCCTAACATTTCCAGGCCAGTCATAGCTCTTCAAGACCTGGAGAGCCTCTTCTGAGAAACTGGGTACGGTCTTTCCGAATTCCTTGGCAAATTTCGTGGAAAAATGTTTGATCAGCAGCAAAATGTCCTCCTCTCGCTCTCTCAAAGGAGGTATGTCGATGGTGATGACATTGAGCCGGTAGTAGAGGTCTTCCCGGAATTCGTCCTTGTTCACCAATGTCAGCAAGTCCTTGTTGGTGGCAGCAATGATCCGGATATCCACCTTCTGCGCCTGCCTCGCTCCCACCAGAAAGATATCTTTATCCTGCAAAACGCGCAACAGCTTCACCTGCATCGTCAGGCTTGTCTCGCTGATCTCATCCAGGAATATTGTGCCGCCCTCAGCGGTCTGAAAAAAGCCTGCCCGTGTTTCCACAGCACCGGTGAAGGCGCCCTTAACATATCCGAAAAGCTCGCTCTCAAGAAGCGGCTCCGGGATCCCCCCGCAATTTATAGGTACAAAGGGAGCCGACGCACGCGGGCTCCTGTAATGGATAGCTCTGGCCACGAGCTCTTTCCCCGTCCCACTCTCTCCCGTGATCAGGATGGTCGCCAAACTCGATGCGGCCTTCTCGATGGCCACCAGAACCTTTCGCATGGCCTCAGACTCGCCGATCATGCCATGCCGGGATTCACGGGAAGGCTGGGGCGGCTTCTCGGCCACTTTACGCATATGCAGCTTTTCAAGAACACGGCGTACAGCAGAAAAAAGCTCCTCATCGGTAAAAGGTTTGGCGAGATATTCTTCGGCCCCGGTCTTGACAGCTTCCACCGCGCCTTCGATCGAAGGGTAACCGGTGATCATCATCACTTCGGTGTTCTTGTAATTTTCATGGACATGCCTCACCAGACTCAGGCCATCCACCTCGGGCATTTTCAGGTCCGTGATAACCAGATCGACAGGCATAGATTCCAGAATCTTGATCGCTTCAACAGCCCCGGCCGCAGTCAAGACGTTGTAGCCTTTGGATTCCAGATTCCTCTGCAGCACTTCTAGAGTATCCGGAGAATCGTCCACAACCAGGATCTTTTCTCTCTTTGATGAAGGTTTCATCTCATGACCTCCTGCTTCTCCTACTCAATCAGCAAAGGGAAGTTGGATCTCAAATCTAGTTCCACCCCCTACATGGCTGTCCACATGGATCGTGCCCCCATGAGACGTGACAATACCATGCACCACAGACATGCCCAATCCTGTTCCCTTCCCAACACCTTTGGTGGTAAAAAATGGTATAAAAATCTGCTTAACCACTTTCTCCTCCATGCCCATACCCGTGTCCTCCACGATGAGTAAAACAAACTTTTGGGTGGCTTTGGTCTGAATGGTGATTTGGCCTCCATCAGGCATGGCCTGGATAGCGTTGACGATGATATTGACCAGAACCTGGGTCATTTGGGCAGGGTCAGCCGTTACGTCCGGAAGGTCCTCGGACAGAAGCTGGACCACCTTGATGTTTTCCTTGGCGCATCGAGATTCCAGGAAGTAAAGCCCCTCTTTGATGATCTGGTTTAAGTTCACCGGGGTTTTCTGGGGTGGCATCTGCCTGGCGAAGAGCATAAGTTTCTTGACCACCTCCCTTGCGTGGAGAGAGGCTTTCATAATTTTCTCAATGTCTTTTTTGGCCTGATTAGAGGTATCGGGAGCCTTCTGGATGAGCTGGGCAAAACCTAGAATGCTGCCAATGGGCTCGTTTAATTCATGGGCCACACCTGCCGATAATTGGCCGATTGTGGCCAGCCGATCCGCATGCCGGAGCTGGTCTTGCAGCCTTTCCTTGTCCTTTTCGGTCTGTTTCCGCTCGATGATGAGCGCAATCTCCCGAGCAACCGTATCGATCAGACTCCGTTCCTCTTTCAAAAAAGGCCCCTCGTCCAGCTCGGGCTTTTCCTCCGAATAGAATACTTCCACAGTGCCTCTCTGCTGGCCATCCAAAACAATGTTGGCGGCCTGCCTGTAGCCGCCATCTCGAAAACGAGGAGTCTCATAGAATTGTCCATCCAGTATGATCCTGGCTGAAGCAATATCTGGATAAAGCCAGGCTGGCGGAAGAAGCTCGGCAATGCCCTGCAGAATCCCTTGCAGTGAGATATCTTCCTGCTCTTCCAGTTTAGCAATGCCGTAAAGACAGGTCAATTCCTTGACTCTCTCCCTGAGCTCCACCTGGGCCCTCCGATGTACCAAGGCAATCCCGAGGGTTTGGGCAACGCCTTCGAAAAATTCCACATCCTGATCTGTAAAGGAGCCTTTGGACCGGCCTTTTAGCTGCAATAGGCCGATGTTCTCTTTTTTTATACGAATAGGAATGAGGATAAAAGCTTTGAAATTTCGGCTAGTGATGAGGTGGCCCCCGTCAGAGTTATTTTTCATCATGGGAAGGAGAGGAAGTGTCCTCTCGATATCGCCTGTCCAAAAACTGCCTGAATAGGTGAAACAGGGTAGGGAAGGACTAAACCGTCCAATAAATATATCTCGGCTCAACCGCTCCAGCCATGTGTTTTCCCTCAATTTTGGCATCATCCTGCCAGCTTCATCTTTTTCCATGGGCATGATTTCGAAATGAAAGGGACGGTCCTTGGACTTTATGACCTCACTCCGGTAGAATTTGTCCCTTTCCTTTAACCACATCTCCACAGAATCAGATCCGGAAAAATCCATCAGGATCTTGCAGGCTTCATGCAAAAAGTCCACTCTTAAGAGGCCCTGAAGAGCCAGATGCATGATTTGATAGGAGAGATGACGGATTCTCTCGAAGTCGTTGCGACTTTTTGTTGATGTTTCTGCCTTATCGGCCTTATCCTTTTCCATCTCTTTCATAAATCAATTCTACCATTAACTTTAATCCTTTGGACGAGAATGTCAAGAATCTCCTCCAATTTCTACCATCTGTTCGCTGGCGAACACCGTCTGTTGCCAAAGCGAACACTTTTCTTGTGTGAACACCAAACTTCCTCCTCTATTACACCTGAAATCCGTAATGGCATAATTTTTGCTTCATCATACTGAATGGATGGAGATGAATCATGTCATCTATCTACTTATGGGAAGTGAAGAACATCCCAGAGGGGAGTTATTAAAATGAATAAACTGCTTTGGATTGTGGCACTCATCATTTTTTTGATTCTTTTTTTTCTGAGTTAGGTATGAGCTGGTATGGATATAACAGGAAGTGAAGACACCGGAATTGATCATGTTTAAGAATTATTTGACGGTGGCATTAAGAAACATCATCAAACAAAAAATATATTCAATCATAACAGTCGCAGGGTTGGCCGTCGGTATAACCTGCTGCCTTCTCATCATGCTGTATGTCAGGCAGGAGCTGAGCTACGACACGTTTTACTCTAATGCGGAAAAGGTTTATCGTGTAGGTCATAAAGTCATCCGGCCTCAACATACAAGCATCAGTGCCTCAACGCCTACCCCTCTTGCACCAGTGCTCAAGGAGGAATATCCAGAAATCGAACATATCACCCGGATTTACTTTGACTCTCAAGTTTTATTTGAGTATGGGAACATGCGAATTTACGAGGAGGGGGTGATATACGCAGATCCTGATTTCTTTAATGTTTTTCCTTTCCATCTCCTCAAAGGTGATCCCTCTCACTTGCTAGATACTCCTCAATCTATGGTCATCACAGCAGCGACGGCTGAAAAATATTTTGGTGATAAGGATCCCATAGGAAAAGTCTTTCAGGTTAACAAACAGTACAATTTCATGGTCACAGGAGTTATAAAAGACATTCCGGTGAACTCTCACTATCATTTCGATTTTGTTATCTCTTTTCTTGCAAAAAACGAACAAAACTTTGGCTTGTGGTTAAACCTCTGGACAGGATACACAACCATTTATACCTATGCTGTTTTCCCTGAAAATATAAACATCAAGCAATTTCAGAGCCGAATCGAGGACTTCATCACCCGCCGTGCAGGAAAACGGCCCGACGTCGAGAGAAAAATATTTCTTCAACCCTTAAAAAGCATCTATCTGCATTCTCATCTTGAAGATGAGATCGAAGCGAATAATTTTGTCTCGAACCTGTTCATTCTCTCTACGATCGCATTTCTCATCTTGGTCATCGCCTGTATAAATTACATGAATCTGGCCACAGCCCAATCAGCCAGAAGAGCCAGGGAAGTGGGTATGAGAAAAGTCTTGGGAGCGCAGCGATTCCAGCTCGTAAGGCAGTTCATGGGAGAATCTATTCTTCTCACTCTTTTGGCCATTTTAATTTCGCTTGCGACTGTCGAGTTGCATCTTCCGGTCTTTTCTTCTCTGGTGGGAAAGCCTGTTGACTTCCATTACGGAAAGAATCTACTGTTTCTTGCCGGATTTTTTCTGATAACTTTAATGGTTGGAATCATTTCAAGCATTTATCCGGCAGCCTTCCTTTCCCGGCATCAGCCCATCAAAACATTAAAAGGTATGAAAGAATCGGTTAAAGCCTCCTTCGGGCAGGTCTTTTTTAAGAAATCTTTGGTTGTTGTCCAATTTGTTGTTTCGATTCTGTTGATCATCTGTACCCTTATTATCAACCAACAGTTGAGATATATGAGGAATGCCCATTTGGGTTTTGATAAGGAATACATGATTGTTGTGCCCATCCAGACTGATTCGGGACGAAAGCTGTATGAGTCGATTAAAAATGAGCTTATGACCCATCCTGGAGTGATAGGAGCAACAGCCTGCTTGCGAGCTCCCATTTCGGGGAACGTCATTGTGACGTATGGTCATCCAGAAGGCTCATCAAGGGAGCATGCTTTTCAAGTCTATCACAATTTTGTCGATATGAATTACATCGATAATTTCGGAATCGAGATGATTGCAGGGAGAAAATTCTCTAGAGAACATTCAACAGATTTAAGGGAAGCCTTTATTGTCAACGAGGCCACAGTCCGCAAATCCGGCTTTGCTTCTGCTGAGGAAGCAATTGATAAAAGGTTTCAAACAGGAATGGGTCTACAAGGCACGATCATAGGTGTCATGAGAGATTTTCACATCTCCTCATTCCACAGCGAAATCGAGTCGAT
>Ga0224495_10002284_pt1 | contig 12585 bp, 6 predicted proteins | sample SF_Jul11_sed_USG_FD_168128 | JGI IMG/M metagenome (GOLD analysis project Ga0224495, IMG submission 168128) | Sediment microbial communities from San Francisco Bay, California, United States - SF_Jul11_sed_USGS_4_1 | ecosystem: Environmental > Aquatic > Marine > Sediment | place: USA: California... | reverse complement strand
TAGATATCTTCTTCGAGCGATGGCATTCCACAGGAGACGCCTGGCACCTTAACCGGATAATTGCTCAGCTTGAGCTCTTCATATTCCGCTTCGGTGTTCCAGTCAAGCCCCTTGACGTTGTTGCCACGTTTGACCATCAATGGGCCGAGTGCGATGTACTTGTTGTAGATGCTGCCATAATCGCGCTCCACCAGCTTGAGCAGCGACATGGTCTTGCCGGGAATAGGCTCGACACCTTCCTTGTGCCAGTCGGTGACATGTCCGAGCGGTTGCGCCAACTCGAACGGGGAATCGTGCTGCATCGGGAAGGCGACGATATCCTTGCGCTTGCCGAGATGTTTCTCGGCTATGCCCGAAAAGACTCGTGCAAGCTCCTTGAAAATCTGCCAGTCGGACTTGGACTCCCAACCCGGCGACACCGCTTCCGACAGCGGGTGAATAAAGGGATGCATGTCGGTGGTGTTGAGGTCATTCTTCTCGTACCAAGTTGCGGTCGGCAAAATGATGTCGGAATAGGCACCGGTAGAGTTGAGGCGGAAGTTGATATCCACAAACAGATCCAGCTTGCCGATAGGCGCCTCTTCACGCCACTTGATCAACTTGTTGTTATTTCCTGCCCCACCTTCCTGTAGCACGTTGTTTTGCGCGCCCAGCAGATGCTTGAGGAAGTACTGTTGCCCTTTGCCCGAGGTACCGATCAGGTTGCCGCGCCAGACGAAAATGTTGCGCGGCCAGTTACCCTCGGCATCCGGGTCGGCGAAAGATATATCCAGCTCTCCGGACTTGAGTTTGCCGGTGACATGCTTGGCGATGCTGGCTTCGTCGGTGGCACCCGCTTTAATGGCTTCATCCGCCAGATCGAGCGGGTTGGCGTTCCATTGCGGGAAGCCCGGCAACCAGCCCATACGAACTGCCGATACGTTGTAATCGGCCAGCGAGTAGCCCTTGTTTTTGCACTTGCCGGCAGGCGACATGATGTCGTCGCCCTTGACGGTTTCGTAGCGCCACTGATCGGTATGGAAATACCAATAAGATGTGGAATTCATCTGACGCGGCGGACGCTGCCAGTCGAGCGCGAAGGCGATCGGTGCCCAACCTGCTTGCGGGCGCAGCTTTTCCTGACCCACATAGTGCGCCCAGCCGCCGCCCGATTGACCGACGCAGCCGCAGATATGCAGCAGGTTCATCACGCCACGATACGTCATGTCGTTGTGATACCAGTGATTGATCGCCGCGCCCATGATGACCATGGATTTGCCATGGGTTTGCGAAGCGTTCATCGCGAACTCGCGCCCGGTGCGCTCCAGATCCATGGCCTTGATGCCGGTAACCTTGGATGCCCATGCCGGCGTGTAGGCCACTTTGTCATCGTTATAGCTCTTGGCGACATTGCCGCCGCCCAAGCCACGGTCGATACCGTATTGAGCAACCTGCATGTCGAACACGGAAGCAACCAGCGCTTCTTCACCGTTGGCCAGTTTCAATTTGCGCACCGGCACGTTGCGGAACAACATATCGTCTTCGCCTTGCGTGAAGTGCGGGAAGCCGACAGAAACAACTGCATCCTTGCTGTTGATGCAGGTCAGTTCGGCAAGAATTTCCTGCTGGTTGGCGGCATTCTTCGGCAGCAGGTTCCACTTGCCATCCTGCCCTCCCTTGACCACATCCCAACGGAAACCGATGGATCCGTTTGGCACAACAAATGACTTGGTCTTTTCGTCAAAAACGATAGTCTTCCATTCCGGGTTGATAGACTCGCCCAAGTTGTTGGTAAAATCGGAAGCGCGCAGGCAGCGGTCGGACACATAGCCGTCACCCTGTTTGCGCAGCATCACTTGGATCGGCAGGTCGGTATATTTGCGTGCGTATTCCTGGAAATACGGGTCTTGCTTATCGATGTAAAACTCTTTCAGTGCGACATGCCCCATCGCCAGGAAGGCGGCTGAATCGGTGCCGGGGCTAACCGGCATCCACAGGTCGGAAAGCTTGACATGTTCGCCGTAGTCTGGGCTCATCGCAATAATCTTGGTGCCGTTGTAACGCGCCTCGACTGCGAAGTGACAATCCGGTGTACGCGTTGTCGGCAGACTGGATCCGGTGACGATAATGTAGGAGGAGTTGTACCAATCGGCCGATTCCGGCACGTCGGTCTGCTCGCCCCAAGTTTGCGGGGAGGCGGCTGGCAAATCGCAATACCAGTCATAGAACGAACCGCAGGCAGCGCCGATCAAAGAAAGGTAGCGCGCGCCGGATGCGTAGGAAATTTGCGACATCGCCGGGATCGGCGAGAAACCGAAAATGCGGTCCGGGCCCCATTTCTTGATCGTGTAAACGTTGGCGGCGGCGATGATCTCGTTAACCTCGTCCCATTTGGCGCGCACAAAACCGCCAAGGCCACGCACATGAACATACTGTTTGCGCTTGTTCGGGTCGGTCTGGATAGCGCCCCAAGCCTCAACCGGATCCTTACCGGCTTTGCGTTCGGCGCGATACAGGTCGAGCAGGCGACCACGGACCAGCGGGTGCTTGATGCGGTGCGGGCTGTACAAGTACCAGGAGAAAGAAGCGCCGCGCTGGCAACCGCGCGGCTCATGGTTCGGCAGATCATCGCGGGTGCGCGGATAATCAGTTTGCTGCATCTCGAATGCCACCATGCCATTCTTGACAAATATCTTCCACGAACATCCGCCGGTACAGTTCACACCGTGCGTGGAGCGCACGACTTTGTCGTGCTGCCAGCGGCTGCGATAGCCTTGTTCCCACTGACGGTCTTCGTTGGTGACGATACCGTGGCCGTTGGAGAAAACCTCTTTATCCTTGGCGCCTACAAAATACTTCAATCGATCGAGAAAGTGACTCATGTTTTTTCTGCTCCTCTGTAAAAATAATTTTTAATCTTCCCGGCTCACGGGCTTTTACACTTATGCCCACATCCACCCACTATTTTGGGAACCTCTAAATAACCCCGATACCATCAATCGAAGATTAAGGCCGAAACTCAATTGTACCAAAATATTTAATGACTATTCAAGTCAAACATATCAATTATTCTAGCTATTTTACAGTTGCGGCTTGCGCCAAAATATGACTTATTTACACTTGCTTGAGCCCTTTACGGATTCTTGATTTCGGAGCCGCTGCGCAAGTAGAACCACCAGTTCAAAACGAGGCATATTGCGTAAAACACCGCGAAGCCATACATGGCGTTTTCCGGCGTGCCGGCCTCGATCTGCGCGCCTATCACCACCGGCGCGATGAATGCGCCGTAAGCTGCCACGGCAGAAGTCCAGCCTAACACCGGCCCGGCCTGTGCACGGTCAAAAATCACGCCCACGGTACGGTACGTGGAGCCGTTGCCCAATCCCGAGGCAGCAAACAGAATCACGAACAGCACCATAAAAATCAGAAAAAATTCTTCCGGCACCGCCGACTTGTAGGCCAGCAACATCACGTAGCCCAGCGTCGCGGAAGTTACCACCATCACTGCTGAAATAATCTGCGTAACGATAGAGCCGCCAACCTTGTCGGAAATCCAGCCGCCGACCGGGCGGATCAGCGCACCGATAAACGGGCCGATCCAGGCATAGGTCAGCGCGGAAGGCGCGTTAGGGTTTTTCAAAGCATGCGTCATCAGCCCAGTCACCGGGTCGGGTATATGCTGCACGCCGAAGATCACCGTAATCGACAACGGCAAAGCCATCGAAAAACCGATGAACGAGCCAAAGGTAACGACATAAAGCGCAGACATCGACCAGGTATGTTTATTGTTAAAAATGGCAAATTGTGTGTTGATGCCGGCCTTCATCTCGCCAAACGCCGCAAGCTTCATCACGAACAGCACGGCAAACATGATCAGCGGCAATGCCACCCACATGTTGAGCAGGCCGAGACCATCCGGTGCCGGAAGATACAGGTAGAGCCCCAGGGCGCCGATCATGCAGGTCATACACCACAGGTATACTATCTTGGCAAAAGCCGCCATCGTGCCGCCGTAGTTGGGCGACAGCGGCAACAGATTATTCATCCCGAACCAGGCAGCGGCTACCAGAGGAAGCAATATCGCCGCCCAGATAAAGCCGGCATTCTGGATGAAAGTGGGGGTACCGGCGGCAATCTTGCCGAAAATCCAGCCGCTATCCTTCAGCAGCGACATCGCCTCACCACCCAACGCGCCAAAAACACCCGCAGTCATCACCAGCGGAATCAGCACCTGCATGGTGGTCACGCCGAAATTACCCAGCCCGGCATTGAGCCCCAAGGCGGTTCCTTGCAGGCGTTTTGGAAAGAAGCCGCTAATGTTGGACATCGAACAGGCAAAGTTGCCGCCGCCGATACCGGAGAAAAACGCCAGCAGCTGGAACACCCAGAGTGGCGTGTTTTTATCCTGCAATGCGATGCCCGCCCCGACAGCGGGAATCAGCAGCAACAGGGTAGTCAGGAAGATGGTGTTGCGCCCGCCACACAGGCGGATGAAAAACGATGCCGGGATGCGCATCGTTGCACCCATCAACCCGGAAATCGCGGTCAACGTGAACATCTCCGCCGGGGTAAAAGGAAAACCGAGGTTCAGCATCTGCACCGTGATGATGCCCCACATCAGCCAGACGGCAAAGCCGCACAACAGGTTGGGGATCGAAAGCCACAGGTTGCGGCTGGCGATTTTTTTGCCCGTTGACTCCCAGAAGACATTGTCCTCGACGTCCCACTTCTCAATATCTGCAGGGCTGTGGCTGACTGTGCCTCCGGTATCCAGGGAATTCCGCTGCTCTTGCTTGCTTGTCAAAATTCACCCTCTGGTTATTCCAAACCGCAAAAATAATCTCCGGCAAATAGCGCCCGAACTTCGCATTGGATTTTCCAACATGGGCTGGGCGATTTCTAAATCGGCATCCTGAAACCGGCAACTGACAGCAGGTCAACTCTTCGGCACACCCGCCGCACAAGCTGCCCGGAGCGGCTGCGCTACCCAGCTATTTGGTGAACGCAACTAGCCATCGCTCATTCCGAGCCTGTCGAAGCAGGAGCAACCTTATTTAATTTTTACCGCTCTTTCCAAGATCGCAGCAAACAAGCTTTTCGGAGGAGCTCGTAATTTGCCGCTCTTCTGCAGAGGGCTTGAGTAACAGCATTGCGAGAATAGTGGTGCACAGGTGTCTTGCCCATTCTTCCTAAGTACAGACAAACAAGAGAAATAGAACTAGTTCTTTCGGGTAGCGGCACTTATTGAGGTTTTAATTCTTCTGCTCCAATAAAACACAGCCCACTGATGATGCAAGCGCCACCCCATCAAATCATTCTTGGATCAGAAAGGGCCATTTAATTCGCTGACCAATAGCGAATTAAGCAGGGCGCATTCCAAGCATCGAGGCAATGATGCCTGAAATGCGTCCTGCAAGGTTAAAGCTATTTGAAAGATGAAACTAAAATTGCTGTTACGAACTACTTCCAAAGCAAATAAAAAAAGAGGGAAGGCCGTAGCCTCCCCTCTTTCCGGTCGCACACTACGCGACCAACCTGATTTACGTTTGGACTCTTTTACGGGTTCTTGATTTCGCAGCCTTTACGCAAGTAGAACCACCAGTTAATAACAATGCACACTGCGTAGAAAATCGCGAAACCGTAAAACGCATTTTGCGGTGAACCGGCCTTGATCTGCCCGCCGATCACCACCGGGGCGATGAACGCGCCGTAAGCGGCCGCTGCGGAAGTCCAGCCGAGCACCGGGCCGGCCTGCTGCCGGTCGAAGATCACGCCGATGGTGCGGAAGGTCGATCCGTTGCCCACCCCGGTGGCGGCAAACAACACCACGAACAGCACCATGAAAGTCGTGAAATATTGTTCAGGTGTTGCCGATTGGTAGGCCTGCATCATCGTATAACCGACCGCCGTCGAAGCCACCACCATCACCACGGAGATAACCTGAGTGACGATGGAACCGCCGACCTTGTCGGAAATCCAGCCACCCACCGGGCGGATCAGCGCGCCGACAAAGGGGCCAATCCACGCCCAAGTGAGGGCGGAAGGCCCATTGGGATTCTTCACATGTGTCCACGCGTTGGTGGCCGCATCGAAAACATGGCTGTCGCCGAAGACCACCTTGATGGACAACGGCAAGGCCATCGAGAAGCCAATGAAGGAACCGAAGGTCACGATGTAGAGCGCGGTCATCGACCAAGTGTGCTTGTTGCTGAAAATGGCAAACTGCTTGTTGATGTTGGCCTTCATGTCGCCGAACGCCGCGAGCTTCATCGTGAACAGTACGGCTGCACAGATCAACGGCAGAGCTATCCACATGTTGAGCACGCCGAGGCCAGTCGGCGCCGGCAGATACAGGTACAGGCCGATGGCGCCGATGATGAAGGTCAACCCCCACAGGTAAAATATCTTGGCAAAGGCCGCCAGCGTACCCCCATAGTTGGGCGACAACGGCAACAGGTTGTTCATGCCGAACCAGGCTGCGATCACCAGCGGAACCAGTATCGCCGCCCAGATGAAACCGGCGTTCTGGATATAAGTTTGGGTCCCGGCGGTGATCTTGCCGAGTATCCAGCCGCTATCCTTGAGCAACTCCAACGACCCACCGCCAAGCGCGCCAAAAAGTCCGACAGTCATAACCAGCGGAATCAATACCTGCATGGTGGTTACGCCAAAATTGCCCAGACCGGCGTTAAGTCCAAGGCCGGTGCCTTGCAGGCGCTTGGGGAAAAAACCGCTGATGTTGGACATCGAGCAGGCAAAGTTGCCGCCGCCGATACCGGAAAAAAACGCCAGCATTTGAAACACCCATAGCGGCGTGGTCTTATCCTGCAAGGCGATACCCGCTCCGATGGCCGGGATGAGCAGCAGCGTTGTCGTCAGGAAAATGGTATTACGGCCGCCGCAGATGCGGATGAAAAACGACGCCGGAATACGTAGCGTGGCGCCCATCAATCCGGCGATCGCGGTCAGGGTAAACATTTCCGCAGCCGTGAAGGGGAAACCGAGGTTCATCATCTGCACCGTGATAATGCCCCACATCAGCCACACGGCGAAGCCGCACAGCAGGTTGGGAATCGAAATCCACAGGTTGCGGTTGGCGATTTTCTTGCCCGTCGATTCCCAGAAGGCGTTGTCTTCGACATCCCATTTTTCAATATCTGCGGAACTGTGGCTGACTGTTCCTTCAGCACCTATTGATCCACGCTGCTCTTTCTTGTTTATCATAATTCACCCTTTTATTAAACAGTTAACAAAACTTTCCCACCCACTCACTTACATCAATGCCCGCCCGCCATCATTTCCTTGTCGACCGACGAAAGCTGGTATTCCTTGGCGAATGCGCCCGCCGGCTCTTTCATGAAGAAGAGACAGAAGACAAATACCACAGCCGCAGCCACACCGAGCATCAGGAAAAACTGGCTATCGGTCAGGAACATGTACGCAGAGGTAAACGCGACGGCACCGACATTGCCATAGGCACCCGCATAACCCGCCACGTTTCCGGTGATGCGCCGCTTGACGAACGGAACCAGCGCAAAGGTTGTGCCGCATCCGCCAGTCACGAACATCGCGCAGATGAACACCACCAGAACCGCCAAAGCCAGTGGCCATTCGGGATTAATCAAGCCCATCAACAAGAAACCGCCGGCCACACCCGCGAGGTAGATCAGATGCGCGAGCTTTCTGGTAGGCGTACGATCCGACACGTAACCTCCGAGCGCCCTGGAGAAGAAGTTCAACATTGCAAACATCGACCCAAACAGACCGGCCATCACCGGGGTCATATCAAATGTTTTCTGAAAAAAGAACGGCAGCATCGAAATGACAGCAAGTTCTGCGCCGAACGTGACCACATAGGATGCGCAGAGCGTACCGACTTGGGTAAAGCGGTATTTATCGTCTTCCGGCACGCCTTTCCTGAGAATCGGCACATTGACCTTGATCAGCGCCAGCGCCTGGTATAGCACCATGCCGATTATGACCGCATACAGGATGTATGAAGTTTCGGCAGTGATGTAACCCTTGTTAGTCACCGTCCTGACCAAGAGAGAAAGCACGCCCCAGATGGGCATGGTCCAGAGAATCGCGATAACCAGATCGCCCCAAGTTGAAACCTCAATCGCCTGAACCTTTCTGGCTATCGGTCTGACAAAACCCTTGGGGCCATCGGTAATGGCAAACCAGTAGTACACGCCATAGAGAAACATAATGACGCCGCTGGTTGCCACCGCCCATCTCCAGCTATCGAAAACAGTCAGCGCCAAGATCGGCATGGTAATCGCGGCCAACGAAGAACCCCAGTTACCCAACCCGGCCTCAACACCTTGGGAAAAACCCGCATCCCTCGGCTTGAACCAGAGGGAGGTCATCGCGATGCCTACGACAAACCCCGTGCCGACCGCGCTCAAGATCAGCCTTGCGATCAGCATTTCCGTATAAGTAGAGGCAAAGGCAAACCAGATGCACGGGAATGCCATCACCCACATCACGATGCAGAATGTTTTTCTCGGGCCTATCCTGTCGCATAACATGCCGACAACGATGCGGCCCGGGACGGTCAACGCCACGTTGCAGATGGCGAGCACCTTGAGCTGATCCAGCGTAAGGCCAGTCTCTTTCATGATCGTCGAGACCAGCGGCGCCATGTTGAACCAGACATAGAACGTGATAAAGAAGGCGATCCATGTCTTGTGCAATGCCGCAATCTCGGGCCGCTTGAAGGCCAGCAGATCCATCCAACCCATTGTTTTTTCTTCTGTTCTACCTGATCCGGTCATTTTTTAACCTCCCCCTAAATATTTGTTGTAGCGCCGTTGAACATCTTGAAAACTTCTTCAACCCCCCGGTTTAATCCTTGGGTTAATGCATGACCAACACAGGGCAATCGTCTATATGATGAACTATGTAGTCACTGACGCTGACAGTGACATTGCCAAATCTTACCCCGCCTTGAGGAGGGCGACTGGAAATCACCACGAGATCCGGCTGTTTCTTCCTGATAGCCTCAACCAGCATCTTGCGTGGGTCGCCGACCGCTATAAGCACATCCGCATTGAGGCCTTGCTTGACCACCCAATTTGCCGCCTCTTTCAAGTCCGCTTCCCTTTTTTCGCGCCATTTTTCAAAAGACGCCTCATCATAGCTGCTGGCATCAACCGGTTCTTCGACTACGGTTACCAGGATTATCTCCGGCTTTTCGCCCTTGAACATCGCAATGGATTTTTCCAGCGCGGACTGTGCGTTCCCCGAACCATCGTGACAAATGAGCATTTTCATTTTTTTACCGCTCCTTAGAGATAAAGAAGATTTGGCTACATGTTGAAGGATAAGCTTACATTAACAGCGTGCCCATTCTTCCAAAGAACAAGATAATGAAGAAAAAGAACTAGTTCTTTTGGGTAGGTGTCACAAAAAGCACACAGTTTCACTTTATGAGACCAATACTAAATGAGGCCATGCTCCACCGCATACACGGCCGCCTGCACGCGCTTGGCGATGTTGAGCTTGCGGAGAATGCCCTGCACATGAATCTTGATGGTCGATTCTGACAGGTTTAGCACACGGGCGATTTCCTTGTTGCTGGCACCACGGGCGAGCATCACGATGATTTCCCGTTCGCGCGGAGAGAGCTTGGCCGGATTTACATCCGCGACAGCAACATTATCCTTGGGCGAAGCACGCAGTGAATCCGCCAGCTTGTGGGCTATTTGCGGCGACATCACCGATTCGCCGCGCGCCGCCCGCTGGATGGACTCTATCAGGAACTCGGTGTCGATATTTTTCAGCAGGTAGCCGCGCGCGCCGGCGCGCAGCGTTTCCAACAGGTCTTCGGCATCCTCCGAAACGGTGAGCATGACAACTTGCGTATCCGGCACGTCTTCCGCAAGCACGCGCAGCGCTTCCAGGCCGCTGGTGCCTGGCATATGCAGGTCGAGCAACACCACATCGGGCTTGAGCTGCTTGGCGCGCTTGATACCTTCCAGCCCGTCGCCGGCTTCGCCCACCACCTCGAAACCCTCATACCGTTGCAATGCCAGCTTGATGCCGCTGCGGAACAGCGTATGGTCGTCAACGATCAAAATACGGATTGGTTTCATACTTCAGAGTTTCTCCTGTGTGGCAAAACAAGGCGTACCCTGGTGCCTTTGCCGTGTTCGGATTCCAGCGCCATCTCGGCGCCAATACGGTGCGCCCGCTCGCGCATGATGCTCAAACCCACATGAGTATCGCCCGCATCGCACGTGACGTCGAAGCCGTTGCCGTTATCGCTGATGCTAAGCACGCATTCTCCGTCACAGACAAGCTCCACGTCAACGCGGCTTGCCTTGGCGTGTTTGCGCACATTGGAAAGCGACTCCTGGACAATGTGCATGGCCTGGAGCACATGCTCCGGCGTCATCTCCGGCATCGTGCCGCGATGCGAGAAGACGGCGCGAATGCCGGTTTGCCCCTCGAATTTATCCAGCGCGCTGCGTACTGCAGTTTCCAGATCGGCGTTGCCGACACGCGTGCGAAAATGCACCAGCAGCTCGCGCACATCGTCATAGCTTTCCTGCACCCCTTCGCGTATTTGCTCCAGGCCCTGCAAGGCAGTGGTTATCTGCCCCTGTTGCAGATCGTTGCGCAACAATTGCACCTGGATATTCAGGAAGGCGAGCGATTGGGCGATACTGTCGTGCAGCTCCTGCGCCAGCAGGTTGCGCTCCTCCGATACCGCCATTTCCTTCTCGCGTGCGACCAGCCGCTGGTTTTCGATGGCGACGCCGAGATGTTGTCCCACCGACTCCATCAGACGTATTTCGGACGGCGGCAATATGCGTGGCGTGTCGAAAAACAGGTTAAGCATCCCCATCACCTGCTGCTTGGAACGTATCGGCACCGCCACCACCGCCTGGAATCCGTCACGCTTGCAGGAATGCAGCATGGGGCGTGTCATGGGAGCCGTAAAGTCAGAGCTGACGGCAATTCCATCGCGCGCCACCTGGCCACACAAACAGTCGCCGATCGCGAGGCAAGCCTCCTCGGCAAGAAACGATTTCGACACCCCGCGCGACGCGACAATCTGCATGTGTTCACCTTTGGCATCGACCATGCGCACCAATCCATCCCGCGCACCGACCAATGCGGACAGTTTATCCAGCACGGCATCGCACAGCGGTTCCGTCGCCGTCGAAGAATTCAGAAATGCGGCCACATCGTAAAGCACCATGAGCTCGCGGTTCTTTACCTCTATGCTGCGCGATTTCTCCGCCACCCGCTGCTCCAGCGTGGCGTAAATATCCTGCAACTTGTCGGCCATCTGGTTGAACCTTTCAGCCAGCTCGCCGAATTCGTCCTGGTTATCGACCTGCAAACGCACGTCAAAATCCGCCTTGCCCACGCGTTGAAGGCCCTCGCGCAACCGGTTGACAGGCTGCACCACCATCAGCGAAAACAGGCTCATCAGCACCACCGTGCCAATCAACGCAAGGCTTACCAGCCCGATCTGAAAAAAACGCAGCAGAATGGTGGCATGAGTATTGCTTTGTTCGATCATCACCACCAAATCGTTCACGTTATCGACATATCTTTCCACTATGCGCCTGAATTCCGCCAGCAACCTTTCCTGCTCGGAGCGTTGCGGGGTTTCGAGTATGAGCTGGATACGCGGCTTGATATCGGCCTGCCAGTCTTTGTGCAATTTGCTCATCTGGGCACGCACTTTCTCATCCTTGGGCAGCGAAAGCGGGCGGTGCGGATCACCGCGATCAAGATCGTCCAGAACTTTCTCGAATTGCGCGATTTTCGCGTTGATGTCGCCCCGTAATTCGGCAGACGGGTATTGCACCTGCTGCGCCAGCAGAAAAGCGATGTGGTACGAGCGCATGCGTTCGCTGCCGGCATCGTTGATCGCGGCGGCCCCGCCCTCCAGCCGCCAGGAAACATACAGCGTCGAGCCGATGGCAACCAGCGCGATGAGAAAATAAAACACCAGTAACCCGGTAATCTTTTCCTGGAGTTTTAATGCAGCCATGCGCGTCTCTTGCCGGTTTTTCTAAAATTGATTATTGCTGCCCCTAATAGTACGGGGTGCAGCGCGGATGTTGGTTAGTGTGGTAGTTTATTTAGGCCGATTTACACGGTAAAAAGCTTAATCAATACTTTCCATATTCAGGCAGGATTTGATCATTCCGCATCGTTTGCGGGATCAAGGTGCCATGATGCTTGCAAGACGCCATTTGCGCAAGCGTGACCGGATGTGGCAAAACCGTCTTCCGCCACAAGACAGCATTCGGCAAAATAACTGCTCGCCCCTGAAAGTCACGCTAAATGACAAGCCTGCGGTACGCCTTATCCAGCCTCTCGGCAAATGATTCGCCGCGCAAATTGCCGCACCGGATCATGGTAACCGTCCAATCACGCCGGTCATACCCGATCAGCTCATTGAACATGAACTGCTCACCCCGGCTGGCGTCGTCCCCATCGCGCCTGACACCCATACTATCCAGAATGACCGTTGTTTGATCCAGCCGCAGGTACTGCTCCGGATTGAGCAGAACGGCTTCAAAATCATCCTTGTAGTTGCCCAGCTCCAGCGAGCCGATGGTGGCCTGCATACAATTTAGC
>Ga0224495_10002283_pt1 | contig 12587 bp, 12 predicted proteins | sample SF_Jul11_sed_USG_FD_168128 | JGI IMG/M metagenome (GOLD analysis project Ga0224495, IMG submission 168128) | Sediment microbial communities from San Francisco Bay, California, United States - SF_Jul11_sed_USGS_4_1 | ecosystem: Environmental > Aquatic > Marine > Sediment | place: USA: California... | reverse complement strand
GGGGGTCCTTATTATTTTTCCCCTGACCCCTAACTCCTTATCCCTTACGTCGTTATTTGCGGTGACTCGGCAATTGCGGGGAATAAATCCAGACAAATTTCAGAACCTCATCCCCGGTGTTAATGATCTTGTGGAGCTTCCCAGGCGGATTATAGATACACACGCCTGGCTCAAGGGGAATCTCCCTGTCTTCGGTCACAAATACTCCTCGTCCCGAAACGAAGAACATGACCTCCTCTTCATTATCGTGCTTGTGCTCCGGCACCATTCCCCCTGGATACGTCTCATTCACGCCCATGGCAAGATTCTGTGATCCCACGGTTTTCTCAGAAACCAGAATCCATGACATTCTGGGAGGATCCCGACGTTCCCCTTTCACATCCTTAATGTTGACAACCTTAAGTTCTGACATGCTCATGCTATCCCCCATTTTTCGTCAGTCGTGAGGCGCAAGCCGTGAGAGTGTAAAGCTCTTAAATTTCTTGCCTCAAACCTCCAACCTGACACATTTTTCACCTTACGCCTCATACCTCACTGATTATCTTATGAGGATCCCTCCGTTCAGATCGATGGTGACCCCCGTGACCCAATCTGCTCGGCTAGAGGCCAAAAAGATGGCCGTGTCTGCGACATCCTCTGGCAGACCATCCTTCTGTATTGCGCGGCCCACGTTCCATGTAGCAAAAACCCCCGCAGGGTATTGCTTTGTTTGCTCTGTTAAAATAGGTCCCGGAGCAATAGCATTGGCATAAATCCCTGAGGGACCGAGCTCTCTCGCAAGGGTCTGAGTAAGCCCGATGACACCCGCCTTAGAAGCCGCGTAATTCACGCCGACGCCCGGACGACCCGTTCTTCCTCCCAATGAGGCAATATTGATTATTTTTCCTCTTCCCTGCTTTTTCATTATCGGAATGACCGCCCGGCAACAGAGAAATGTTCCAGTCAAGTTGACTTTCATGACTGACTCAAAAATTTCAAGAGTCATCTCTTCGATCGGTTTGTGACGGGAAATTCCTGCGTTATTGACGAGGATGTCGATCCGGTTGAACTTACCTATCACTTCAGAGACGGCCTTCGTGACTTCTATCTCATTAGTGATATCTACCTTAATGGCCATCGCCTTTTGGCCAGAAGAATCCAGAGAGGTTGCCACCCTTTTAGCCAGGGGGAGATCAATATCCCATATAGCTACCCAGGCGCCTTCTATAAAAAATTTCTCAGCAACGGCCTTCCCAATCCCTTTCCCAGCGCCTGTGACAATGGCGACCAAATTCCTTAACTCCATTTCCTATCCTCCTTATCCTCAAAGAGTTGCACAGGAAAAGATTTCAAATCCCCCCTTTCTAAAGGGGGGATACAGGGGAATTACTCAAGGATTCCTTAGAAAACATCCTTTGGGATCTGAACGTTCCAAATTTGCTGCATCTCTTCCATGGAAATATCAAAGACGGAATTTCTTGGAGGAAGCGGCTCCTCTCTCATGAATTCTGGAATGTCATAAAATTCTTCCGAAACACCGGCACGACGGTTGAATTCACGCTCTGTCTCGAGAACGTCGATCCCGATTTTTTGCACATCTTCATAAGTAACGTCCCATCCATAGCGTCCTTTCAGGAAGAGAGCGAAGAGTTCAGGTTTCTTCACAAAGGGAGGGCGAGTGAAGAGACAAAGGCCCATCGTGTCAAGAATGGCAGCTCTGATCTGAAGCTTCCTTGAATTTTCAACTTGGTTCTCTTTGCCAATTGGATTGACCGTTTTGGCGGTTTCAAAGGCATTTCCCGCGGTGTGGTCCGCTCCCATCGGCGAAGTGATATAGGTAACCCCATTTCCTTTTAATGCACGTGGATCATAGCCTGGAATGGCCTGACCCTTGATGGCCGGGATCCGCCTCACACCTAAAACGTGGCCCGTGATCACGACGCCATTCCCGAGAATCCGTCCGAGGTAAGTTCCGTGGCCGATCTGTCGAATGAGGTCTTTTGCACCTTCGGCATCCCCAAATGGAATCACTCCCGCTTCCATGGCAACCCCTATGGCAGCCCCTGTTTCAATCGCATCCACACCTACTTCGTTGCAGAGGTGGTTTAATTCGGCAATGTCATCCAGGTCACCAATGCCACAATTGGGCCCAAGAAGTGTAATATTCTCATATTGGATGGAAGCCACAGTCTTCTTTCCCGAAGGGTCTGGAAAGACATTGGAACATGAAATAACGCAACCTCTCAAACAGGGTGTTCCTGAACGACCTTCTCCTCCTCGGGCTGCAATCACTTCTGCAACCCGCTCTCCTGCGATCTCATCTGCTTTCTCAAACCGGCCTGCACTGAAGTTTCTCGTAGGGAGAAGGCCGAGTTCATTGGCGACCATGAGGATGGCAGGGGTCCCGAGCTTATGCCTGTTTTCCGTTTTAGGGTCTTCCAGGATGGCTTGAGCAAGGGTTTTGCTTGCTTCACGAAGAAGCGCATCATCAAACACATGGGGCGATACAGCCTCTGAATCATCCACCACAATCGCTTTGACTCCTTTCGACCCCATCACTGCTCCGAGACCTCCCCGGGCAGCATATCGCACCTGTATGTCGTTCGCATCGGACACGGCCACGCCAGCGCCTGTCATTTTCATCTCCCCTGCAGGCCCGATACAGATGATTCCCACCTCACGACCGAACTGCTTCCTTAGCAATTGAATGGTCTCCGAGACAAATCTTCCCCTTAACTCAGGGAACTCAGACAACATGAGCTGATTTCCTCCGATCGTCAAGACTTTTGTCCCAGCCTTTTCAGGAATATCCTCCAATACCAGGGCCTTGATCCCAAGCCTAGCGATTTTTTTCCCAGCTTCTCCTCCAACATCGCTTTCCTTGACGCCGCGCGTGAGAGGACTTTTACCTCCGACCGAAAACTTTCCGGTCGTGGTGACCAAGGTATCTCCAAGAAGACCCGGCGCAATGATGAACTTATTGAAACGTCCGAGAGGATCGGCTGTGGGAGGGACCTCCCTCAGCAGGAATTTAGAAATCAGCAGTCGTCCTCCCCACTTCATCTCTTCGGTTGAGGCCTCCTGCTTTGTGATCTTCCCAGTTCTTGTATTCACTCTGATCATCCACTTCATCTTTCTTCTACCCCTTGCCCAGTCTCAGCGGGCTCTTTATTTTCTCCAGGAGCAAATTTAAATCCTTTGCAACCTCCGGGCTGATCTCAACTCCATCTTTTAGACTCTGCTTTTCTCTCTCAAGTTCAATCTCACCTGGAAGATAGATCTGCGAAACCTCTTTTGCTTTTCTTGTCTTCTTAATCGATTTCGCATAGGATGTCATGAGATCTTTGAATTGATGGAGAGGCATAAATCTCTCGATATCAATGGCCATTGTAAAGACACCGATGCCGGTCGGCCCTAAGGGTTGATGAAAGGTTTTAACCTCTGGGCCATACCGGGAGCCTGAAAGCAAACCTGCCAAAACGTCGATCATGAGGGCCAAGCCATAACCCTTCGGTCCTCCGATCGGCAAGAGCGTACCCTTTAATGCAGCCGCTGGGTCTGTTGTCGGCGATCCTGTCTCATCAAGAGCCCACCCCAGAGGGACGCGCTCCTTCATCCGCTGGGCACGGCGGATCTTTCCTCTCGCCACCACACTGGATGACATATCCAAAACCACCGCACCTTCTTCTCCACCCGGGATAGCCATGGAGATCGGATTTGTTCCAAAGAAAGGTTCTGCCCCTCCCCAAGGAGACATCGATGGAGCTGAATTACTCATCACGATTCCAACCATTCCTTCTTCCGCAGCCATGGAGGTATAGAAGGCAAGGATGCCAATGTGATTCGTGTTGTGGACGAGCGTAATACCCACCCCAAAATTTCGAGCCTTTTGAATGCTCATCCTCATAGCTCGATGAGCGGCAACCTGGCCTAATCCGTTCCCTCCATCTACGATCGCAGTCGTGTCGTTCTCCCGTATCACTTTCAGAGGTGCTGGGATATGGATCATGTGGGCATCAATACGATCTGATAGAAGTTTCAAAAAATAGACCCCGTGGGTATCAATGCCCCTCATCTCAGCCCGCACTAAACAGTCTGCCACTAAGGTCGCCTCTTCATCAGTGGCGTTCAATCCTTTCAGGATTTGAACCGAGACTTCTCTTAATCGCTCCGGTTGGATTTTCATGAAACTAATCTTCGACCATCCCTAAGAATTTAAAGACCTTCTCCAATTGGTTGAGTTCTACGCTGGAGACCCCGACCTTCAGTTTTTCTGACTTCACTTTCTCTGCTTCCACCCTCTTGATCGACTTCTCCAACACCGCTTCACATTCCATTCGTTCCACCACAACGATCCCATCGTCGTCCCCTAGGATCAAATCACCAGGATGGACTAAGACATCACCAAAAAGGGTGGGATGATTGATCAGTCCAAGGACTGTTTTGGTCGTTCCCCGAATACAGAATCCTCGACAGAATATCGGGAATCCCATCCTTATGATTTCGGCGGAATCCCGTATTGAACCATCAATCGCAAGCCCTCCTATCTTTTTAGCGACAGCGGACGTGGCCATCAGTCCCCCAAAGTAACCGGCTTCATAGTATCCTCCCACCGAAGCTACCAGGATATCCCCTGGCTGGGCGCGCTCAATAGCTTTGTGAAGCATCAAGTTGTCTCCGGGATGGCATTGAACAGTAAAGGCGGGTCCGCAGAGCCGGACCCCATGGCTGATCGGCTTAAGGGCGGAAGCAACAGCCCCTTTCCTGCCGGAAGCCTCGTGGACGGTGGCTGTCCCTATTCCACGAAATTGATCTATCAATTCCTTTGGTGTTCTCTCGATATGGGTGATGACATGGATCATCTGACAGACTCCTTACTTTGCCGCTCTTCCATCACATCATTTTCCTTATGTATTCCAAGGAATTTTGTAGATGGTCTCGAACGGCTTTTTCCGCTCGCAAAGGATCCCGAGCCTTTAGGGCATCCAGTATTTCCAAATGTTCCTTAAAAGACTCTTCAGATCGACCTGAGGGAGATTGATTGAAGAAATGGATGCGGGACCGAACAATATGATCCTGAAGCCTCTTATAGATTTCCTTCAGTCGCTTATTCCCAAATGTTTCGAAGATGAAGGCATGAACCTCATCCCCTGATTTAAAATGGCCTGCGGAACCCTTCTTACTATCACTCTCAGAGGAAACAAACTTTTCCCTTATCGCTCCGACCCTTTCCGGATCCGCCTTCAGTGCAGCACGTCTTATTACTTCACACTCCAAGACCTCTCGAATCTCGAATATCTCCCTGATATCCTGGATAGAAATCATAGAAACAAAAGCTCCCTTGACAGGGATACTTTCAATAAACCCCTCCTTTTCGAGCTGCTGCAATGCCTCCCGAATTGGGGTTTTGCTGATCTTCAGCTCTTTTGAAAGTACACCCTCGTTAAGAGGTTCTCCCGGGTTGATGAGGTTATTGATGATCCTGCTTTTCAAGTTCTCGTAAACAATGGTTTTCTTGCTCTTCGGGCTATTCTTAATCTTCTTCAAGGTCTTCTATTCCACCTTTCAACAATATATCAAAAAAATATTTCTAATATATTTTGGAAATACTGTTAGCATGCAACAATATTCTTGTCAACAAAAATTTGGCTCTCTCGAAGGATGTAATCCCAAAATGATAATGGCTCTCTCGAAGGATTGACTCCCTGAGTTAAATCTGGTAATTTTTCAGTAGGAGCTGATGATGAGAGAAAAGATCAAGAAGAGAGATGACCTTCAGAGGATCATCCAGGGCCTGAAAGCCAAGGGAAAACGGATCGTCTTCACCAATGGTTGTTTCGACCTCCTCCATCTCGGTCACGTCCGCTATCTGGAAGAAGCCAAGTCCCTCGGAGACATCCTGGTCGTTGGAGTCAACAGCGATGCCTCGGTTCGGGGCTTAAAGGGTCCCAACCGGCCTATTCTCCCCGAAGAGGAGCGAGCGGAGATCCTTTCGGGTCTCGGGTGTATCGATTATGTCACGATCTTTGATGAGCCCACTCCCTCGAACTTGATCTCTTTACTCCTCCCGCAGGTCCTCGTGAAAGGAGGGGATTGGACTAAAGAGGCCACCGTGGGATGGGAAACGGTAGAACGAACCGGAGGGGAAGTTGTGATCCTCTCCTTTGTCGAAGGCTCCTCCAGCTCTCAGCTCATTGAAACGATCTTAAAACGATATGAAAAAAGTGGATGAAAGGGATATGTTTTCTATTCCGGAGACGCTTCCTCTCCTTCCAGTGAGAGATATTGTCGTCTTTCCATACATGGTTCTTCCCCTCTTCGTCACCCGGGAGAAATCGATCAAGTCCCTCGAGGAGGCGCTTGCCAATGACCGCCTCATCTTCTTGGTGGCTCAGAAAACCCTGACTGAGGACGAACCATCCGTGAAGGACCTCTACCGTGTGGGGACGGTCGCCATGATCATGCGAATGCTCAAGCTCCCTGATGGAAAGACGAAGATCCTCGTCCAAGGACTCTCAAAAGCTGCTCTCAAAGAGACCCTCCAGATGACGCCTTACTTCCGGGTGAAGGTGGAAAATATCAAAGATCCTTTCCTCACGGAGATCACCCTGGAGACCGAAGCCTTGATGAGAAATGTGAGAGAGCAGTTGGAAAGGATTACCTCGTACGGCAAGATGCTCTCACCCGATCTGATGTTCATTCTGGACGGGGTCGATGACCCTGGGAGGTTGGCGGACCTGGTTGCCTCCAATCTGGATCTCACTGTGGAAAAGGCCCAGGAGGTCTTGGAAATTTTGGATCCCATACAACGGCTGAAGGTGATCAATGAAATCCTGGGAAAAGAGGTCCAGGTGCTCACCATGCAAGCGAAGATCCAATCTCAGGCAAAGGATGAGATCACGAAATCCCAGAGGGAATACTTCCTCCGGGAACAGATGAGAGCCATTCGAAGCGAACTGGGTGAGGTGGATGAGCGAGCAAAGGATTTCAAAGAGCTCAGACAGAAAATCAGAAAGGCGAAGATGCCCAAAGACGTTGAGAAGGAGGCCTTTCGAGAGATGGACCGATTGGAGCAGATGCATCCGGACGCTGCAGAGGCCTCCATGGTCCGAACCTACCTCGACTGGCTGGTGGAGATGCCCTGGTCAAAATCATCCGTCGATAACCTCGACCTCCGGAAGGCAAAGAAAGTCTTGAATGAGGATCATTACGATTTAGAAAAGGTGAAGGATCGGATTTTGGAATACCTGAGCGTCCACAAACTGAAGAAAAAGATGAAGGGCCCAATCCTCTGCTTCATCGGACCCCCGGGAGTTGGGAAAACGTCCCTTGGAAAATCAATCGCCCGAGCCTTAGGAAGAAAATTTGTCAGGATCTCCTTGGGTGGGATACGGGATGAGGCCGAGATTCGAGGCCATCGCAGGACCTATGTCGGCGCCCTTCCCGGACGGATCATCCAGTCGATCAAACAAGCAGGCAGCAACAATCCGGTATTTATGATGGATGAAGTGGATAAGATTGGCATCGACTTTCGAGGAGACCCTGCCTCCGCTCTCCTTGAAGTCCTTGACCCGGAACAGAATAACGCCTTTAGCGATCATTATCTCAACCTTCCCTTTGACCTCTCCCAGGTGATGTTTATCACCACGGGGAATCTCACTGATCCCATCCCCTCTGCCCTCAAAGACCGGATGGAGGTCATTTACCTCCCCGGCTATACCGAACTGGAAAAATTGAAGATTGCTCGAACCTTTCTCCTACCACGACAGCTGGAAGAGAATGGAATCAATCCAAAGTTCCTTCAAATTTCCGATAAGGCTATCCTCCAGGTCATCTCTCAGTACACTCAGGAGGCTGGCCTCCGGAACCTCGAGAGGGAATTGGCCTCCCTCTGCAGAAAGGTGGCCAGGGAGGTAGCCGAGGGAAAGAAGAAAAAGACAAAAATCCAGACAAAGAACCTTCATCAGTTCTTGGGACCTCCTCCCTTCCTGCCTGACGAAGAAGAGAAACGGAATGAACTTGGGGTGGCCACAGGCCTGGCGTGGACCGAAACCGGAGGAGAAGTGCTTCATGTAGAAGCGTCAACAACTCCCGGAAAGGGCACACTCATCCTCACCGGCCATCTGGGAGAGGTGATGAAGGAGTCAGCACAGGCTGCCCTGACCTATGCACGCTCAAAGGGAAAAGCCTTCCGGATCAAACCTGTGAATATCAATGAGAAGGAGATCCACATTCATGTCCCCGCGGGGGCCATCCCGAAGGATGGACCCTCGGCTGGCATTACCATGGCCGTGGCTCTCATCTCTGCCCTCTCCGGAGTTCCGGTAAAAAAAGATGTGGCTATGACCGGAGAAATCACCTTGAGAGGGAGGGTACTTCCAGTAGGAGGCCTCAAGGAGAAAGTCCTCGCTGCCCATCGAAACCATATCAAGAATGTGATCATCCCCTATTTGAACAAGAAGGACCTCGTCGACCTCCCTTCCTCCATTCGAAAGAAGATCAACTTCCAACCCGTCAAGCATATGGATGAGGTCCTGAGAATTGCCCTAACGAAAAAGTAATCCCCCCTCTCCCCCCTTTATCAAAGGGGGGTTGGGGGGATTTAGGAGCCATTGTGACGGATCTCCGGGAAATCGGTGAGTTTGGGCTTATCAACCGAATCAGAAAATGGACTTCCACCTCCGATCCGGCCCTATTGAAAGGTATCGGAGATGATGTGGCGGTTATCAAAACGGGTAATAAAGTATGGCTAGTCACCACAGACCTTCTCATCGAAGACGTTCACTTCGAGCTGACCTGGACAGATCCTTTCCATCTCGGCAGGAAAGCCCTTTTCGCAAACCTCAGCGACATTGCTGCCATGGGGGGGATCCCAAAATATTTCCTCATCTCCCTTGGCGTTCCCAATAATCTTTCCCTTTCCTTCCTCTCTTCCCTCTACCGGGGTCTGAAAGATGGGGCAAAACGGTTTGGCGTGGACTTGATCGGAGGAGATACTTCCCTCTCGAGAAAGATCATCATTAACATCTGCCTTTTGGGGGAGGGGAAAAGGGGGAGTCTTCTCTTCCGAAGCGGGGCGAGAGTTGGGGATGATTTGTTCGTCTCCGGGACTTTGGGCGACGCAGCTTTGGGGCTGAAAATCCTCCAGAAAAATGGGCTTCGAGGAAGACTCAGGGGCCTGATCAAAAAGCACCTCTCTCCTTCACCAAGAATCCAACTTGGGCAGGTCCTTGCTCGGAATCATTGGGCCACGGCAATGATCGACGTGAGCGATGGCCTCCTGATCGATACCAACCATCTTTTAGAAGAGAGCGGGATCGGAGCTCGGATTTGGGAAGATCAAATCCCTCTGTCAAAACTCTACCAAAAATGGATCCACTCCTTTTCAAAATCCCCGTACCGATTCGCCCTTAGCGGTGGGGAGGATTATGAGCTCCTTTTTACCGCTCCTCCTGAAATGAGAAAGAAGATTTCGCACCTGGCTCTCTCGCTGAAGATACCGATTACTCAAATTGGAAAGATTGTCCCTAAAAAAGAAGGTCTCCATCTTATCAGGAGGGATGGGAAAAAATACCCTCCCTCCCGCCTGGGCTTTGAACATTTCAAGAGATGATAAACAATGAAAACCTATATTAACGAAATCAAAGAGAATGATCATGTGGATTCCCACTTCCTCGTCAGAGAAAAATCCCTCAGCATCACCAAGAGCGGAAATGCCTACCTGAGAATGATACTCGTTGATCGCTCTGGAGAAATGGAAGGAAGGATATGGAACTCCGCAGATCTCCTGTCAGGAGCATTCGAGAAAGACGACTTTGTCCAGCTGCAAGGAAAGGCGGTCTCTTTTCAGGATCATCTTCAGCTGAATATCACCCACATCGAAAGAGTAGATGAGGAGGGGGTCGTTCTTTCTGACTTCTTTCCCACGACGGAAAAGGATATCGATGCGATGTTTCTGACTCTCATGGAGACTGGCCAGCAAGTCAAGGACCCATATCTTAACCAACTCCTCCGGCTTTTCTGGGAAGACGAATCCTTTGTTGAAAAGTTCAAAATGGCGCCTGCTTCCACCCGTCTCCATCACACCCATATCGGTGGTCTCCTCGAGCACACCCTTTCTCTGACCCAGCTTGTACTGAAAAACGCTGCCCATTACAGCGGATTAAACCTGGATCTTTTGATTACCGCATCGATTCTTCATGACCTGGGCAAAGTGGATGAGCTCTCCTACCATCGATCGTTCGACTACTCGGATGAGGGGCGACTCCTGGGACATATCATCCTGGGGATGGAAAGGCTTGAGAATAAAATACGCCAGCTCCCGGACTTTCCAAAGGACCTCGCCGTCCAGTTGAAGCATCTCCTCATCAGTCATCATGGGCAATACGAATGGGGCTCCCCGAGGAAACCGATGACTCTGGAGGCCATTATGCTTCATTATCTAGATAACTTGGACGCCAAGATCCACGGGGTCCAGCAATTCCTGAAAACACAGGTTTCAGAGGGGGCCCGATTTAGCCGATATCATCCTTTCTTTGAGCAGTCTTTTTATCTTCCCCTTCAAAGGGCAGAAACAGAACCATTGAATATTATTGAAGAAAAAGGGGAAGAAAAAGAATAACCAGCTCCATCCTTTTCTTGACAAACTGACGCGCCATTATTATCTTAAGCGGGAGAAAAAGGACTGAGAGTAAGCGGTTTTTTTCTTTTATTGGGAAAAGGGACTGTTTATGGTTGCTGATCTTTTTCTTTCTGAACGGATGAGGCTGGTTCTCCAAATGGTGATCGAGGATTATATCCTCAGCGCCGAGCCCGTAGGATCGAGGACGATCGCTGGGAAATCGAGCCTCCGTCTCAGCTCTGCGTCGATTCGCAATATTATGTCGGAGCTGGAAGTGTTGGGCCTTCTCTACCAGCCCCATATTTCTGCAGGGAGAATACCCACGGAAAAAGGATTTCGATTGTATGTCGATTCCATTCTCAATGTCCATGAATTGAGCGATCAGGAACAGCATGAAATACGCTCTTCTTATTCGACTCATGAGATGGAAGGCACGGATCTCTTCCGGGAGACTTCGCGGATTCTTTCCTCATCCTCCCATTATCTGGGTATTGTATGGGCGCCCCGGATGAGTTCTGTCGTGCTCCAGCATACGGAATTCGTGAAATTTAGGAAACATCTTATTCTGGTCATCTTGGTCAGCACAACCGGTCTGGTTTATCACCGGATCATCGAGTTGGAGGAAGACTTCTCGCAATCTGAATTGGATCATCTCTCTGATTACTTGAACAGCTTTTTAGCAGGTCTCACCCTTTCTCAGGTGAGAGAGAAACTGGTAGAACAGATGCGAGTCGAAAAGGGTGCCTATGACCGGATGCTTGAACAAGCGCTCAGACTGGGGGAAAAAGCCTTTTCCTCCATTGATGAAACGGATGTCTTCATTGAAGGGAAAACCAATATTCTCCATGAGCCCGAGTTTAGGACCGCCCCGAAGATGGTGGATCTCTTTAAGGCCTTTGAAGAGAAAGCCACCATGGTGAAACTTCTCGATCAATTTATGGATCCCAAAGGGGTCCAGATTGCCATCGGCTCAGAGAGCCAGATCGAGGAGATGGAGACGTGTAGCCTGGTGACTTCGACTTATGGATGTGGCGGACGGGTTTGGGGAGCCCTGGGGGTCATCGGGCCTCGAAGGATGAATTATTCCAAAATCATCCCCCTGGTTGACTATTCTGCGAAAGTTCTGACCGAAATTCTTGAAAGGCATTATCGTTTGCAATGAGGAGTTCACCCTGTTAGAAGACCATCGGTCCTCTAACGGGATTCGATCCGATAAAAAAATTACATTCGTCCCCGCTGCAAGCAGCGGGGCTTTCTAACGGGGTAAAGCGCATGGAGGATTCGGAAAAGAAAGAGAAGTCTGTCATATCGGAGCCGAGTTTGGAAGGAAACGGAGGAAAAATTTCAGAGAGACATGGGGAAATTAAGCATCCAAAGAAGAAAAAGGAAGAAAAGGAGATTGAAGAACTGAAGAAGAAATTGGAACAGAAGGAGAAAGAAGCCAAGGAATATTACGACCGCCTGCTCAGGGAGGCTGCCGATTTTGAAAATTTTAAAAAGAGGGCGGCAAAAGATAAAGAAGAATGGACAAAATTCGCCAATGAGGATCTGATCAAGGCCCTTCTTCCGGTCATCGACAATCTCGAGAGAGCGGTCAATCATGCGGATAAGGTGGTGGACACTGGAGTGATGATCGAGGGCGTCCGCTTAACGATTAAACAAATCGTCCAGACGCTGAATCGATTTGGGCTGGCTTCTTTCGAATCAGTGGGAAAGCCCTTCGATCCATCGATGCACGAGGCGATGCTCGTTGTCGAATCGGATCAACACGAACCCAACCATGTGGTTGAGGAATTCCAGAAGGGCTACCTTCTGAACAATCGTTTGTTGAGGCCGGCAACCGTTTCGGTATCAAAACTTCCTGAAAAGGAAGTTCGGGGAACGGAATAATTTTCTAAAAATTTGTAAGAAGGAGAAGAGCAATGGCAAAAACAATTGGAATTGATTTGGGGACAACGAACTCGGTAGTGGCCGTGATGGAAGGAGG
>Ga0224495_10002282_pt1 | contig 12589 bp, 12 predicted proteins | sample SF_Jul11_sed_USG_FD_168128 | JGI IMG/M metagenome (GOLD analysis project Ga0224495, IMG submission 168128) | Sediment microbial communities from San Francisco Bay, California, United States - SF_Jul11_sed_USGS_4_1 | ecosystem: Environmental > Aquatic > Marine > Sediment | place: USA: California... | reverse complement strand
GGGCTGTTTATGATTTTGCATGTGGGGGGGCGCTGGACCGGCACCTCTTTGCATCTGGTGCATCAGGGCCACGGGGACCCCTGGCTGCCCCTGGCCAGTCTGTGGGCCGGGGCCTTTGCCGGGCTGTCCCCCCAAGGGGTGGAACTGGGCATCCATATCACCTGGTGGATGGCCATGGGGCTGTTGGTGGTGTTTTTGCCGTATTTCATTTACAGCAAGCACATCCACCTGATGGTGGCCCCCCTGAACCTGATATTCGGGCGGCGGACCCCCAGGGGTCGCCTGGACCCGGTGTCTGATCCGGCTCATCCGGGGGCGGCTGTTTTCAAGGAGCTTCCCTGGCCCAACATCCTCCATTCTTATGCCTGCATCCAGTGCACCCGTTGTCACCAGGTGTGCCCGGCCCATATATCCGGCGCCCCGTTAAGCCCCTCCGCCCTGGAAATCAACAAACGGTATCAGTTGAACGCCCACGGGGGCGGGGTTTCCGCCGGGGATCAGCCGTTGATCGGCCAGGTGATTTCCGCCGACGCGGTGTGGGCCTGCACCACCTGTTATGCCTGTGTCAGGGTATGCCCGGTGGGCAACGAACCCATGCGGGATATTGTGGAAATGCGCCGCAGACTGACCTTTAACGCCGATATGCCCGATGAACTGGCCACCGCGTTGAAAAACCTGGACGAGCAGGGAAATTCCTTTGGGGAATCGGGCCGCAAACGGTCCCGGTGGAGCAAGGACCTGGGGTTTGAAATCAAAGACGCTGAAACCGAACCGGTGGAATATCTGTGGTATGTGGGGGATTTCGCCTCGTTTAACGCCAACTGCCAAACCACCACTCAAAAGGTGGCCCGGGTGTTGACCGCCGCCGGGGTGGATTTTGGCATGCTGAAAAAAGGGGAATCCTCCGCCGGAAACGATGTGCGCCGGGTGGGAGAAGAAGGGCTGTTTGAATCCCTGGCCGAAAAAAACATAGAGGCTCTTTCCAAGTGCGATTTCAAGGAGATTTTCACCACGGACCCCCACACTTTCAACACCCTGAAAAACGAATACCCCCAACTGGGGGGGGATTACACCGTCAGCCATTATTCCACCTTTTTGTTGGGATTGATCCAACAGGGAAAAATCCAACTGAAGAAAAAGCTGAATGTGAAAGCCACCTACCATGACCCCTGCTACCTGGGCCGCTACAACGGGGTGTTTGATGCCCCCCGTGAACTGCTGGCCTTGTGCGGGGTGGAACTGGTGGAAATGGGCCGCAACCGGGAAAACTCCTTTTGTTGCGGGGCCGGGGGGGGGCGGGTGTGGATGAAGGACCATGAGGATACCACCGAGCGGCCCAGCGTCAACCGCATCCGGGAGGCCGCGGATGTGGGGGCATCCTTTTTTACGGTGGCCTGCCCCAAGGATATGACCATGTTTTCCGATGCGGTGAAAACCGCCGGGCTGGATGGCAAAATGGAAGTGCGGGACATCATTGATTATGTGGCCGATGCCATGGAATTGCCCGCACAGGCCCCGGCCGGGGAATAGCAGGCCCCCGCCGGGGATGAGACAGCCCCGAATGAAGCCGCCCGGCCCCCAGATTGAGGCAGGCGGATAAGGGGGCCGGAGATCCATCGGCAGGGACCTCAAGGAGAACACCCGTGGGATTCAACCGCCCGGACACCCCGGTGGTGCGCAACTGTTACATTCCGCCGGGGTTGCTGTACGAAACCCGCACCCATCTGTGGTTCCGCAGGGAGCCTGGGCCAAAAGATGCGGTCGGATCGGATGGGGAAGACGGTTTGCTGACCCTGGGATTAAGCGATATGGCCCAGACCGCCGCCGGAAAGATTTTGCACTTTACCCCCAAAACCGTGGGGCGGGTTTTTTTGGCCAACAAGCCGGTGGCATTGCTGGAGGCGGCCAAATGGCTGGGAGTTCTTCGGCTGCCGTTTGACGTGCGGCTGGAGGCGGTGAACCTGGATGTGGTGGAAAACCCATTTTTGGTGAACCGGTTTCCCTACACCAGGGGCTGGGTGTTGCGGGTGGCTCCCATGGGACGGCCCCGGCTGGAGGACCATTTGTTGACGGCGGACCAAGCCATGGACGTGTATGGCCTTCGGTTTGAAGAATGGGGGCTGACGGATTGTGTCCATTGCCTGGGATTTGAAACATGACCCTCCGGCTGAAAGTGGTGTTGTTCACCCATCCGGTGTGCGTGGGTTGCGGGGAGGCCATCGGGATGTTGACCCGGCTGGAACAGGAAGATCCTGAAGTGGAAGCGGTTTTTTACAGTCTGGCCGGTCAATCCGGCAAAGATTTGGCCCAAAAATGGGGGGTGATGGCGGTGCCCACCCTGGTGTTTGCCGAAAACCCGGCCTGGCGTTTGGAGGGGGTGCCCAACCCCCAGGTGTTGGCCCAAGCGGTTGAAGGGGCACGGCGGGGGGTTTGGTCTTTGGGATAAAAAAGGTTGGGGCCGACAGGGTGTCAGGTTGCCAGGGTGTCCAGGAGGTTTGTTTGAGTGGAATTCGTTCCGGGAGGGTGTGATGGAAAGTCTGACTCATTTTGCCGACAGCTGGTTTCCAGCGGCGGCGGCGGTGTTTGTGGTTGGCTTTGGCTGGCGGATGGTCCGCCTGTTGCGTCTGCCCCGCCCCAAGGATATAGCCCCCCCCAAAGGGGATGCGGCCAAAGGGGCGGTGTATGCCCTGACCTTCGCCATGCTGCCCTGGAAAAAGGAATCCACCCGCATTCACTGGGTCACCTACACGGCGGGGATGGCCATGCACCTGGGGTTGTTTCTGGCCATTTTGTACGCATTGGTCCGATTGGCCGGATGGAGCGGCCCCGGCCTGGATATGGTGATGCAGGGGGCGGCCCCCATGGGTTGGGCGGCGGCCTTCGGGTTGTTTGTCAAGCGGATTTTCAAACGGTCCATGCGGGCCATATCCACCCCGGACGATTTTGTGTCCAGCCTGTTGGTGCAGGGGGTTCTTTTGGGGGCCTGGCTGACCGCCCTGGACGGCGGGTGGTGGCCCCTGTGGAAGGTGGCGGCCATGGCCCTGATGGTCTATATCCCTCTGGGCAAGCTGTTTCACATGGTGTTGTTTTTCTTTTCCCGGGTGTTTTTTGGCCGCCAGTTCGGCAGCCGGGGGGTTCTCCGCCATGCGGCGCCGGTGAGCTATTAGGGGGCCGGGCACCTGGCTGGAAAAACCGGGGGGCGGATGGCTTGGAAGATGGAGGGATGTTTTACCTGAGGGAGGAATTGGATGGAAACAGAAAAACTGTTGGGAATGCTGAAGGCCAGGGTCTCCTTGCCCATGGCCACTTTTATGGAAACCTGCACCCATTGCGGGGTGTGCGCCGATTCGTGCCATTTGTACCACATAGCCAAAGACCCCATGCACATCCCCAGCTACAAGGCGGATACCCTGCGGCGGGTGTACAAACGGCACCACACATGGGCCGGCAAGTGGCTGCCCTGGCTGGTGGGTGCCCGGGATTTGACCGATCAGGAAATGGACGGCTGGGTGGATACGGTATATCAGTGCACCATGTGCCGCCGGTGCTCCATCAACTGTCCCATCGGCATAGACAACTCACTGATCATCCGCACCGCCCGCACTTTGTTGAACGCGGCGGGCAAGGGACCGGCCACCCTGGAGGAGCACACCCGGAATGCCCTGGAATCCGGCAGCCCGTTAAAGGTGACCAAAGAGACCTTTTTGGAGCGGTTGGAATGGTTTGAGGGGGAAATGCAGGATTTGTTGGGGGATGACGATTACACCATTCCGGTGGATCAGGCGGGAGTGGAATATCTGTATGTGCCGGCCTCGCTGGAAATGATGAAGTTTCCCCAGACGGTGATGTCCACCCTTCAATTGTTTCATGCCGCCGGGATCAACTTTACGGTTTCCTCGGTGCGGTATGACATCACCAATTACGGGGTGTTCAACGGCAACGACGAAACCACCCGCACCATTGCCCAGCGGGATATTGCCGAGGCCCAACGGCTGGGGGTGAAAACCGTGATTATCTCCGAATGCGGCCATGCATACCGGGCCATGCGTTGGGAGGCCCCCAACTGGCTGCACCACGACCTGCCCTTTGGGGTGGTGGATGTGGTGGAACTGGGGGCCCAGTGGGTAAAGGAAGGCCGGATTCACCTGGACCCGGCAAAAAACCCGGAGCGGGTCACCTACCATGACCCGTGCAACATGGGGCGCAACGGCGGGGTGTTTGAGGAACCCCGGCAGGTGCTGCATGGGTCCACCGAAGATTTTGTGGAGTTATCCCCCAACCGGGAAAACAACTGGTGTTGCGGCGGGGGGGGTGGAATGCTTTCCATGCCGGAATACAACGATGTGCGGCTGGCCTCCGGCAAAATGAAGGCCGCCCAGGTAAAAGCCAGCGGGGCGCAGGTTTTGGCCACCGCCTGCGCCAACTGTCAGTTTCAATTGAACGATGTGATGGCCCATTATGGGCTGAATGTGCGGGTGGAAAGTGTGACCGACCTGATGGCAAAGGCTTTGGTGCGGGTTGTTTAAGCAACCAGGGCAACAACCGTCTGACCGGAATGTTCCGGCGGGCCAACCGGGGGGGGACCCCCACTTGAAAAATGAGGTGCTACATGAGCGATGCAAAACCTGATTTGGAACTGGATTGCCGGGGGATGAACTGCCCCCTGCCCATTTTAAAAACGAAGAAAGCCATAGATACTCTGAAAACCGGCCAGATATTAAAAATGATCGCCACCGATCCGGGTTCTATCAATGACATGAATGCCTGGACCAACAGCACCGGCAACGCTTTGGTGGAAAGCGAGCAATCCGGCAAGGAGTTTGTGTTTTATATCCGCAAGAAATGAACCCGGTTTTCCAACCCATAAGGAGATCCCAATGGCTAAAAAAGAAACGTCCGAACCCAAATCCATGGTGTTGATTGCCTCCAAGGGGACCCTGGATTGGGCCTACCCTCCGTTTATTCTGGCTTCCACCGCGGTGGCCCTGGGCTGGAATGTAACCGTCTTTTTTACTTTTTACGGGTTGGTGTTGTTGAGGAAGGACCTTGACCTGAAGGTATCTCCTTTGGGAAACCCGGCCATGCCCATGAAAATGCCTTTTGGCCCCAAGTTTTTTAAAAACATCAACTGGCCCATGCCCAACCTGCTGATGGGTAATGCCCCCGGCTTTGAGGATATGGCCACATCCATGATGAAAAAGACCTTTAAAACCAAAGGGGTGGCCAGCATTCTTGAACTGCGGGAAATCTGTGTGGAATCCGGGGTGCGGATGATCGGCTGCCAGATGACCATGGATGTGTTCGGCTTTGAAAAAACCGATTTTATTGAAGGGGTTGAAATCGGCGGGGCCGCCTCTGCCCTGGAATCGGCCGGAAATTCCGACGTGTCCATGTTTATATAGGGTTGGGATGAAAGCCCGTTTGTTGGATATGGGAACTCTCAAGCCTGTCCGTTCCCAAAGCGTGTTTCACGCGGTCACTTCGGTGATGGAACCGGACAGCGACCCGGTGATTTCCCTGATTCGCCCCAGCGGGACCTATGTGTCGGTGGGGTATTTTCAGGAAACCGAAAAAGAGGTGGACCTGGAATTTTGCGGCCACAACCACATCCCTGTTTTCCGCCGTCAGGTGGGGGGGGGCGCGGTGTTGCTGGATGGGGGCCAGTTGTTTTTTCATGTGTGTGTGCCGGTGGCCCGGGCCAGGGAATTCGGCCTGCCGGACCGTTTGCAGGACCGGTTTGCATATCTGGCCGCACCGGCCATTGCCGCCTACCGCGCGCTGGGGGTGGAGGCCGCTTTTCGGCCCATCAACGATATTCAGGTGCGCGGCAAAAAAATCGGCGGCACCGGAGTGGGCGAAATCAACAACGGCCTGGTGTTTGCCGGAAGCATGATGCTGGATTTTGACACCCGGCTGATGGCCAGGGTTTTGAAGGTTCCCAACGAGAAAATGCGGGATAAGATCACCGAAACCCTGGACGGGTATATGACCACCCTCACCAGGGAATTGGGCGCCCCGCCGGAAATGAAATCGGTGGCGGAAGCGTTGATTTCAGCCTTTGAATCTCACTTCGGGTTGGAACTGGTGCCGTCGGCCCTGACCCCGCTTGAAATGGAGGCCATGGAGGAATGGGATGCCACCCTGCAAAGCCCGGATTGGCTCCATTTGCACCGGTTGAAGGAAAACCCGGTGCGGGAGGTGAAAATCTCGGCCCGGGTGCGCCTGTTGGAGGCGGCCCACAAAGCGCAGGGCGGGTTGATTCGGGCCTCCATGCGGGTGGTGGATGACACCATTGAGGATTTGCTGTTGACCGGGGATTTTCCTGTATCGCCCCTTTCGGGGCTGGATACCCTGGCCCGGCACTTTTTGGGTGCCCAGTTGGATCCCCGGGAGCTTTCCCGCCGGATGGATGCCGCATTGGCGGACCCCTCTTTTGAACTGGTGGGGGTGGCCCGGCAGGATTTTGTTGAACTGTTTGGCCGGATGGCGCCCAATCCCGGTTGATGGCCGGGTCGGATTGTTTAACCCTTCACCTTTTCTTTTTGGAGAGAGATCACCATGTCTGATGATGGAAACCTGTTTGTATTTGTCACCCACGGATCCGAAACCCCCGAGCGGTGCGCCACCCCGTTTTACATGGCCACCGTGGCCATGGCCATGGATCACGAAGCCAAGGTGGTGTTCCAGATCAACGGGGTGTTGCTGATGAAAAAAGGGGTGCCGGAAACCCTGATGGCCAAAGAGGGGGGCAAACTGATCATTGATTTCATCCGGGAGGCCAAAGAGGCCGGGGTGGAATTTTATGTCTGTTCCGCCGCTCTGCAATTGCACAACATGACGGAAGACGACCTGATTGAAGAGTGCGACGGGGTGGTGGGTGCGGCCTGGATGATGGAGCAGGCCATGCAGGCGGATGTGGTGCTGACTTACTGACCCGGTCATGGCCCCCCCTGTTTTTAGGGGGGGTTCACCAATCATTATTTGATTCCAAACAAATAGGGAGAAAAATGGCTGAACTGAACAATTGTCTGTTTCCCGATGATCTGTATTACAGCCTGGAAAACAACGTGTGGGCCCAGGATATGGGGGATGGTTCTTTTCGCATCGGTTTGACCGATGTGGCCCAGACCCTGGCCGGATCACTGATTCACTGCAAGCTGCAACCTGCCGGCAAGGCGGTGAAAAAAGGCAAAAGCCTGGCCACGGTGGAATCGGGCAAATGGGTGGGGCCGGTGAAATCCCCCTTTACCGGGGATATCCTGGAAACCAATCCCGCCGCCGAATCCACCCCCACCCTGCTGAACAAAAGCCCTTACAAACAGGGATGGATTGTGCGCATCAAGCCGTCCAGCCTGGATGAGGACAAAGGCTCCCTGGTCAAAGGGGCTGAGGTGTTGACCCATTACAAAGCCTATATGGCCGATAAACAGGTTTCCGGCTGCATTCATTGCGAAGGGTTTGAAGGGTAACCGGAAGGAACCGCCCGGCGGGCCACCAGGAATTTTCTGGGGTGTACAAGGGGGGGATGGGAAAAAAGCGATGAAGGAGGGGCCGGCCAGTGTTCTTCTGCGGCTGTTTACCCATCCCGCCTGTGCGGGGTGCGGCCCGGTGGTGAAATCCGCCTGGGAACTGCATGAAGCCTTCAAAGGGCGGTTTGAACTGAAAACCATCAGCCTGGAAACCAAACCGGGCCTGGATGAAGCCTTTGCCCAGGGCATCAAAACCATCCCCACCATCCTCCTTTTTGTGGAGGGGGTGGAGGTGGAAAGAATCATCGGCGCCCCCGCCGCCGGACAATTGGAACAGACCTTACAAAAAATCCTTAATCCTTAAAGGCAGACCATGACTTCCATATACGCAGACGCGAAATACCAGGATGTGGATTCCGCGACCAAGGAAAATCTGTTTAAGCAGGTGACCGACGACATGCGGTGGCACACCACCCTGTATGGCTGCTACGAATGCGGAATCTGCGTGGCCAGTTGTCCATCCGCCCGGTTTTACGAATTCAGCCCCCGGGTGTATGCCCAGGTGATGGCCCGGGAGGATGTGGATACCTTTTATGAACTGCTCAACGATTCCATCTGGGATTGCTCCCAGTGTTTTTCGTGCACCCGCTGCCCCCGCCAAAACAATCCGGGGGGGATCATCACCATCATGCGGGAAGTGGCGGTCAAAAACGGGCTGCAAACCGCCAAGGATGCCCTGCGGGCTTACAGCCGCATCATTTACAAGGTGATGTCCACCGGCACCCAGGTTTCTCCCGATATGCTTCAGCCGGATTTCTTTCCGGATTGGGGGCCGGATGTGGCGGCGGTTTCCCACAACCTCAACACCTGGCGGCGGGCCATCCCCCCGGAAACCCTCCACACCACCTCTCTGGCCTGGGATGTGAGCGTGGAAACCCAGGTGGAACTGTTCCTTATCTGGAAAATGACCGGCAACCTGGACCTGATAGAAAACCTGGATGAAGGTTTGTTTATGATTCTGGCGGAGTTGATGGAAGAGGTGTTGGATGACCACGGCTACGAAATGGATGAACTGGAAGTGCTGGAAGAATACCGCTAAAGAAAGGCACCAGCCCGGCTAACGCCGCATGGAGGCGCAAGCCGACAAGCGGGGCCGGTGCTGGTGCTGGACAGGGCCCCCTAAAGAAAGGCACCAGCCCGGCCAAAAAGCCCCTCTCCCCGCCTGCCTGTCGGCAGGCACCCCTCCCCAACCAGGGAGGGGATGGGACGTGCCTTTTTGGTTGGTTGTCGGCCATCCGGCATGTTTTTTTACGGCGTGAATGTTTGTTGAATCCTTTGAAATATAGAGGGGTTTAGCCCCCCTCCCAGTGTGGGGAGGGGGGCGCCCGCAGGGCGGGGGGTTGACGAAAGACGGCAGTCCGCAATCCACCGTGAAGTGACGGCCCTTACAAAGCATTTAATTTTTCCATTGTCGTTTAAAACAAATTCCTGGGAGGGGTGTTTTAAGCGTTTCCGACGGCGATCAGGGGGGCTTGTTTCAAGCTCTTCGGTTTTCATCCACAAGGAGCGTTTCCCCGCCATGAATTACGGATTCATCATAGACAACCGCAAGTGCATCGGCTGCCATGCCTGCACGGTCGCCTGCAAATCGGAACATGATGTGGCGGTGGGGGTCAACCGCACCTGGGTGAAGTACATAGAAAAAGGGGAATACCCCAACACCCGCCGGATATTCAGCGTGACCCGCTGCAACCACTGCGACAACGCCCCCTGCGTGGCCATCTGCCCGGTGGCCGCCCTGTACACCCGCAAAGACGGCATTGTGGATTTTGACAACCAACGGTGTATCGGTTGCAAATCCTGCATGCAGGCCTGCCCCTACGATGCCCTGTACATTGACCCCAAAACCGAAACCGCCGCCAAGTGCAACTACTGCGCCCACCGGGTGGATACCGGCATGGAGCCTGCCTGCGTGGTGGTATGCCCGGAGCAGGCCATCATCTCGGGGGATATGGACAACCCGGCCGCCAAAATATCCCAATTGCTAAGCCGCCAGCAGGTAACCGTGCGCAAGCCGGAAAAAGGCACCAAACCCAAACTGTTTTATATCGGCGGGGATGAAGCCGCCCTGACCCCCACCCAGGCCCCCCCCGGCAGCAGTTACCTGTGGGCCGAGCAATCCCAGGGGGTGGGCCATTTTGCCAAATACGCGCAGGAAAAAGCCTCCACCACCAACCCGGAGCGGCTGCTGGCCCTGTTAAACGGAGGCCGTCCGGCTCCCAAGGGGGATTCCCCCGGTCCTCGTGTGCGGCGGGCCTATGATGCTCCCCAGAAAGGGGTGCTGTGGGGGTGGGAGGTATCGGGGTATCTGTGGACCAAATCCATTGCCGCCGGGTTGTTGATCAGCCCGTTGCTGCTCAGTTTGCTGGGGCGGTTGTCCCTGACCCCGGCCCTGGAATTGTCGGTGCTGGGGGTTTCCATGTTGATGCTGGTGGCCACTGCCCTGCTGTTGGTGAAGGACCTGGACCAACCCCAGCGGTTTCTGTATGTGATGCTAAGGCCCCAATGGAATTCCTGGCTGATGCGGGGGGGGTACATCATGGCCGTCACCGGCGGTCTGCTGACCTTGTGGGGGGTGGATATCCTGGGGGGGCTGCCTGCGGGGGGGGAAGTGGTGCGCTGGGGACTGGTGGTGTTTGGAGTGTTGGCCGCCACCTACACCGCTTTCTTGTTTGCCCAGGCCAAAGGGCGGGATTTTTGGCAAAGCCCCGCCTTGCCGTTTCACATGCTGGTGCAAAGCGTGATGATGGGTTCCGCCGCGGTGCTGATTGTGGGCCATTGCGCGGGGCTGGCCGGGTGGGGCGGGTTGGATAGCGTCGGGGTGCAAATGGTCACCCAAACCCTGTCGGTCGCCATCGGGGTCCATTTGGCTCTGCTGCTGGTGGAATTCAGCCTGACCCATTCTTCCGGGGATGGGGCGCTGGCGGCCCATATGATTCTGGCAGGCCGGTTTGCCCCCCATTTCTGGGGGGCGGTCATCGGGGGGAATCTGCTGCCTCTGGGGCTGTTGTCTATGGGGGGTGGGGTTTCGTCCCTGCTGGCCGCCGCGGGTCTGGTGCTGATGTTCGGCCTGGTGCTGGAGCACATCTGGGTGCGTGCCCCTCAACTGATTCCGTTGAAGTAAACAACAATTTGATAAATTTGCGGGACGGTCCCCGGCCCCTTGCGGAGGTCAAAAGGCCATCCGTTCCCGTGCAGTGTTGGTTCATCCTGACCCGAAGAGACGCCCTATGGCTGGAAAGTCCTGGATAGAAAAAACCGCTGAGGCCCTGAAGCTGATCCCCAAGGTGGACCACGAGACCACCTCTCCCCGGGGAGGCGGAGCTTTGCAATCCCACCCCCCCCGTGACCAATGGAAAAACTGGGAGGAAAACGATGCGGCGGCCTGGCCCCGCCGCAAAAAGCGGAATTTTCATATCATCCCCACCACCTGTTTCAACTGTGAATCGGCCTGCGGGCTGTTGGCCTTTATAGACAAAGAAACCGGCAAGGTCCAGCGGTTTGAGGGCAACCCGGAGCATCCAGCCTCCCGCGGCAGAAACTGCGCCAAGGGTCCGGCCACCATCAACCAGATCAACGACCCGGAGCGCATCCTGACCCCCTTGAAGCGCAAGGGCGCCAGGGGCGGGGGAGAATGGGAACCCATCACCTGGGATACCGCCCTGGATGAAATCGCCGCCAAAGTGCGCGCCGCCTTGCAGGAAAAACGGCACAACGAAGTGGTGTATCATGTGGGCCGACCAGGCCATGAAGGGTACGCCGAACGGGTGCTGAAGGCCTGGGGGGTGGACGGTCACAACAGCCACACCAACATCTGCTCCGCCGGCGCCCGGCTGGGGTATGCCCTGTGGCACGGTTACGACCGCCCCTCCCCCGATTTTGCCAACGCCAAGGTGATTTTGCTGGTCAGCGCCCATCTGGAAACCGGCCATTACTTTAACCCCCACGCCCAGCGCATCATGGAAGGGATGATGGATGGGGCCAAACTGATTGTGATGGACCCCAGGCTGTCCAACACCGCCTCCATGGCGGACCACTGGCTGCCCACCTATCCGGGGTCCGAGGCCGCGGTGATGCTGGCCATGGTGCGGGTGATTTTGGAGGAGGGAACCTATGACCGCAGGTTTATGGAAGAATGGATGAACTGGCGGGATTACCTGAAGGCCAAACACCCCAAATCCCCCCTGGATTTTGATACCTTTGTGGAAAAATTAAAACAGGAATACGCCGCCTACACCCCGGAATTTGCCGCCGGGGAGGCCGGCATTGACCCGGAATCCATCGTCAACGCCGCCCGGCTGATTGCCAAGGCGGGCAGCCGGTTTTCGGCCCACAACTGGCGGGGACCGGCGGCGGGCAGCCTGGGGGGATGGCAGGTGGCCCGGGCCATGCAGTTTTTAAGCGTGATCACCGGTTCGGTGGGCACTCCGGGGGGGACCAGCCCCAGCGCCTGGAGCAAGTTCAAACCGGCGTTTTTTGACAACCCCCCCGGCCCCGACCATTGGAACGAGCTTCATTTTCCCGATGAATACCCGCTTTCCCATTACGAAATGAGCGAGATTCTGCCCCACATGCTCAAGGCCGGGCGGGGCAGGCTGGATACCTATTTCACCCGGGTGTTCAATCCGGTGTGGACCTACCCTGACGGGTTTACCTGGGTGGAAATGCTGCGGGATGAAAAACTGGTGGGAACCCATGTGCATCTATCCCCCACCTGGAACGAAACATCCTATTTTGCCGATTATGTGCTGCCCATGGGCCACGCTTCGGAACGCCATGATTTAAACAGCTACGAAACCCATTCCGGCACCTGGATCGCCTTCCGCCAGCCGGTGCTGCGCCGCTACGCGGAAGAAAACGGCAAACCGGCTCAATTCACTTATGAGGCCAACCCGGGTCAGGTGTGGGAAGAGGATGAATTCTGGATAGAACTATCCTGGCGGATAGACACCGACGGCTCTTTGGGAATCCGGGACCATTTTATCTCCCCCTATCGTCCGGGAGAAAAAATCACCGTGGATGAATATTACCAATACATTTTTGAGCGCACCCCCGGCCTG
>Ga0224495_10002281_pt1 | contig 12599 bp, 10 predicted proteins | sample SF_Jul11_sed_USG_FD_168128 | JGI IMG/M metagenome (GOLD analysis project Ga0224495, IMG submission 168128) | Sediment microbial communities from San Francisco Bay, California, United States - SF_Jul11_sed_USGS_4_1 | ecosystem: Environmental > Aquatic > Marine > Sediment | place: USA: California... | reverse complement strand
GCCCATAGAGAATTCCTTGATCCCGGCGACCACTCCGTGCAAAACCAGAACATTAAATTTTACTTCCTTATCATGTGTAATCTTTTCCAGTTCGGACTGGAATGTAGATGCAGAAAGGCAGTGTGGAACTGCATGCACACAAATATCTTTTACCTTTATTTTCTCATACCTGTCCTGATAAACTAACGACAGTCCCGGAAAAACTTCAAATATGGAAAAGATAGAGCCAACCCCTCTCTGTTTTGGGGTATCATGGTTTCCGGAGATTATTACTGCCGGGATACCCGCCGAGGTCAGGCGTAACAACTGCCGGATAGCCAGGTTTATTATGCGGTTATTCGGACGAACTGAATTAAACAGATCACCGGAATGAATCACCAGGTCCGGTTTAAGCTCCATGATTTTGTCCAGTGAGTACACAAACGAGTTACAGATATCTTCCTCTCTCTGATTAACGCCCGAAGAAGAAACCCTCCGGCTGAATCCCGCTGCTCCTAAATGTGTATCTGAGAGATGTGCTATTCTCATATCCTATATGCCCTAATTCGATCGCAAATATAATAATAGCCCGGCAAAACAATGACAAGAGAAATTAATCAATTGATAAAGCAGTTCAGCAGATTTATAAAGAAGGTTATACTTGAGTGCTAAACATCTCTATACCGGAGGACGTTTTGATTTGATCTTTAACGAGATTCAGGGGAAGAAATATCGAAAAAGCTGTTCCTTTCCCCGGCTCGCTTTTTACTTCGATTTTTCCCTTATGCAGGTCGATTATCTTTTTTACCATGCTCAGACCTAAACCGATCCCCTTCTCTTTTGTCGTATAAAAGGGATTAAATATATTACCTAAATTCTCTTCAGGAATACCGCCGCCGTTATCCTGAATAACCACCTGAATAAAATTATTCCCTTCCCTTTCTATATTTTCCAGTTTTACCTGTATCTCCCCATCATTCTCGACTGATTCCAGTGAGTTCATAAACAGATTATGAAAAACCTGTCTTAAGAGAAGCGGGTCACCTGTATAATGAGAAATTTTTGCTTCTTCCTTAAAGTAAAACTTGAAGTCTGGTCTTCTCTCCTCGGCAGTTTTTATGCAATCCCGGATTAAATCCGAGAGGTTAAATCTCATCAACTTCACCTCTAAGGTTTTTGAAAAATCCAGGAAGCGCTTAAGAAGATTTTCCAGAGAGAGCGCTTCGTCCATTATACTCTCGACAACAGCATATAATGCCTTATCCTGCTTGATCCCTTTTTTCAGCATTTTGGAATATCCTAAAAGGGCGCCCATAGAATTCCTTAACTCGTGAGCCAGCCCTGCGGAGATCTCACCTACAGAAGCCATCCTTTGTTTAAAAGCGACTTCTTGCTGGATTTTCTTCAACTCGGTTAAGTCAGTGAGAACCACTACCAGACCGATTATGTTTTCGCTTTCATCTCTCAGGAGTGTATTATTAATCATCAAATATCTTTTTCCGCCTTTTCCCCCTTTTATCTCAATCTCTGATTCTGTTGACACTTTATTACTGGATACCACTTCGTCCAGTATCATGGAAATTGATGACTTCTCCCCTAATATTTCCCGGTAATGCCTATTCAAATTTAACTTGATGGAAGAGCCAAGCAGTTTCTGTGCTGCCTGGTTAAATCCGGTTATCTGCCCCTGATTATCACAGATAATAACACCATTATTTATGCTTCTGAGTATGTATTCATTATGCTTTTCCAGATTCTTTGCCCTTATATCAGTTTGATTATACAGCTCCTTTAATATTCTCTCTTTTTCTTTGAGTTCCGCAATCACCTTTTGAAATATCTCGACTACTGTTTCCACATTCTCCTGTTCAGCCAGAGGTGATAGAATTTTCTCCTCTCTGGCTTTGGCTTTCATTCTCCGGTAGGGGGATAAAATATTTTTCAGCAGAAGAAATAAAATAAGCATTATTCCCAAAATTCCCGTAGCCCTGATCCAGCCCTCATATTCCGTTATCCGCTCTATCCAGCCAAGAGAGGTAACCTCCTTTTCTACACGGACAAAAAGCTGGCTCGAAGTATTTTTGTCCCTGAAGAAATAGAAGTAGCTTTGATAAAGCTGCTTATCCTTACCCGGGTATATTTCAGAGAAAAAGCTTTTACCTGAAAGCAATAGTGCTTTGAATTGTGTGGATGGTAAAAATGAAGACAAGTGCTCATCCTTATCTGTCCGGTCAGCAGACGAGTATAGAATTTCTCCTTTTTGATTTAAAATCTCAACTTTCTTTAGTCCCCATCTCAGGTTGAGAGTTTTGAATTCATAGTCCTTTTCCGTTTCACTGAAGCTTTTTTGCCAGAGCAAACTAACAGAATAGGACATTCCCTGTAAGCTGTCCAGATGTTCTTTTCTCCAGTTGTTTCTGGAAAGGTTTAAAAGATATGCGATGCCGAAATTGATTAAAACGAAAAAAAGAATTAATAATAAAAGAGATAGTCTTATTTCCGATTCGTAATCAATCTTAAGGAATTTTCTCATAGCCTCTCACTGGTTATTCTAATCCATAACTTTTATCGGCATTAAGAGAAAAAGGATTTATATAAACGGGAGGGAGTCAAGGGACAATTACATCCTGCTGAACAAATTAAGATAAGATTTAATCAGCTGGGGACCGAAGAAAACCGCCAGTAAGGTAGCTATTGCCAGAAAGGGCCCAAAGGGAATAAGCCTTTTTTCTCTTAAGCTTTTGGAGAAGAGCAGAATAATTATTCCGGAAATTGCACCTATAAAAGAAGCCAGGAAGAAAACCAGCAAAACTTTTTGCCATCCCAGAAAAGCTCCCAGCATAGCAGCTAACTTTATATCCCCGCCCCCCATGCTCTCTTTTTTGAAGACCTTATCACCTATTATGGCAATTAAATACAATACCCCGCCACCCGTTAGAAGACCGATAAGCGCCTGGAGAAAGGCAGGTGAATTCGTCAAAAGAGAAAATCCCAGTCCGGCCATCATACCCGGGAGGGTAATAATGTCCGGAATTATCCGAAATTTTAAATCGATGAAGAAGATGGTAATAAGGGCAGAGAATAAGAATATATGCGAAGCTAACAACCAGCTTAAACCGTATAAAAGATAAAGGGAGATAAAGGCTAATCCGCTTATGAACTCCACCGCAGGATAAATAAAAGATATCTTCTCCCTGCAGTTCCTGCACCTGCCTTTTAAAAAGATGTAACTGAACAGGGGGATATTGTCATACGGTTTGATCCTTTTACCGCATTTAGGGCAGAAGGAAGATGGAAAGACAATTGATTTTCTTAAAGGGATTCGATAGATACAGACATTTAAAAAACTGCCCGCGGCAAGTCCCAGGATGAAGATAAATATTCCGATTAAAGTATACATATCACCTTTATCGGAAACAAAATGATTTTGTCTACTTTCTACAAAATTTCAGCGTATTCTTAACCTGCTCGCAGACATAAAGAACGTCCTTTTCACTCATGCGGGTATGAAGAGGCAGGGTTACCTCTCTTTTTCCTATCTCCTCACTGACTGGCAGAGAGCCTGATTTCCGGGGGTAATTTTTGCGGTAATAGGAGAGCTGGTGAACTGGCAGGTAATGAATGCTGGTTTGAATTTTTTTCTCTTTGAGCTTTTGCATGAAAGCTTTCCGGCTGATTTTGTCATTTAAGATAACGGGAAAAAGATGATAACTTGAATCACGGGGATAATCGAGGAAGGGAATGAACAGTCCCTCCACCTTTTTTAAATTCTGTACATAGACCTGATAAAGCCTTTTTCTTTTCCGGTTATTAGGAATAAGCTTTTTTAACTGCTCTAATCCCAGCACGGCACTTACCTCTGTCATGCGGTAATTATACCCCAGTTCTACCACGTCATAGCCGAAAGAGACAGCCTTAAACCTCTCCCAGGTCGGGCTGGTCATCCCGTGTGACCTGAGCAATCTGATACGGCGGGCTAATTTTTCATTATTCGTAACCGCCATCCCCCCTTCTCCGGTAGCTAAATTTTTATTGGAGAAGAAACTAAAACACCCGACATCCCCGAACGTTCCTGCAATTTTCATCCTGTATTTTGTTCCGATGGCATGTGCGGAATCCTCTATTATGAAAAGACCGAACTTTCTTGCCAATTTTTTAAGTTTATCTATATCTGCCAGAAATCCAGCATAGTGAACTACAATTATCCCCCTGGTTTTCGAGCTGATTTTTCGCTCCAGATCATCAACTGAAATATTGAAATCGTTTAAACTGGTAGAATCTACAAAAACCGGCTTTGCCCCGCAGTATAATACAGCATTGGTACTGGCGACAAAGGTCAGGGAGGGAACGAGCACTTCTTCTCCCGGTTTGAGATTCAAAGCCCGCAGGGCTAAATGAAGAGCCGCCGTCCCGCTGGATAAGGCAACCGCATATTTTGCTTTTGCAAATTTACTCATCTTCTGCTCAAGCTCTTCTACTTTCTCTCCCATGGTAAGCCACCTTTTCCGGAGAACTCTTGAGACGGCAGTGATTTCTCTCTGGTTATAGTCCAGATCAAACAGGGGAATTTTCCACTTCATTTTTTTAAATTATGTTAAGGTATTGCAATTGCGATTTAAAAAATTTTTCTCTTGAGCTTATCAAATTCCTCAATCGCCTTTATGTAATCCTCAGGTCTGCCTATATCCAGCCAGAAATCATCCGAAGGATAAACCAAAACTTTTTCCTTTCTTTCGAGCAGAAGATTCATCAATTCGGGGAAGTCGAGCTTTTTATTCCAGGGGATGTATTTCAGAATTCGAGGTTCGAATACATATACCCCCATGCTTACCTGATAAGGGATTCTGGGTTTTTCCCGATAGCGGGTCAATTCATAATTTTTATTGTATTCCAGAACACCGTAATCCGTCTCGATCTCTCTTCTTTTCACCGCAATGGTGGCGATCGGTTTGGTGGAGAGGTGATAGTTAATTAGCTTCCTATAGTTCAATGTAGTTAAAAGGTCGCCGTTCATCACCATAAAGGTTTTTTTGAGTCCGGGGATAAGAGTCAGCGGCCCCATTGTGCCCAGGGATTTTTCCTCATAACTGTACTTTACCCTGATACCAAATTTTCTCCCGTCTCCAAAAAATGTCTGGATCAGATTTCCCAGATAACCCACCGCTATGGTCACATCTTTTAATTTATATTTTTTAAGCTGTCTTATAATAACCTCCAGAATGGGGATTTCTCCAACGGGCATTAAAGGCTTGGGTAGAACTACTGTATAGGGATTAAGCCTTCTCCCCTGCCCTCCGGCTAAGATTATTACCTTCTCAACAGTTTGGGATTTAGACATCATCAGATATTATAGATTTCCTTCTTATATCTCCAGAAGTTTTCCTTCATCCATTTAATCGTTTTCTCTATCCCCTTTTCGAGGCTGACTTTTGGAGTCCAGTGGATTAACTTTTTTGCTCTGGAGATATTCGCCACCAATCTCTCCACTTCGCTTTTCTCCGGCCTGATCCTCTTCTTCTCCGATTCTACCCTTAGGGATTTGCCTAATTTCCGAACGATTAGACTCTTCAAATCCGAAATTGAAACCTCTTTACCGGTACCCAGGTTCACAACTTCTCCAACTGTTTTCTCCGACTGTGCGAATTGAATAAATCCTTTGACTGCATCCTCGACATAGGTCAAATCCCTGGTGGGAAAAAGCGATCCCAGCTTAATACTTTTACCCTGTAATCCCTGGATGATCATATTGGGAATAACTGCCCTGGCTGACTGTCTGGGTCCGTAGATGTTAAAGGGACGGACTATCCCCACCGGCAGGCTGAATGACCGGTAAAAGCTTAAAGTTATCTGGTCTGCGCTGGCTTTGCTGGCGGCATAGGGAGACTGGGGATTCAGGGGATGTTTCTCATCCATAGGCACGTACTTTGCAGTTCCGTATACCTCAGAGGTAGAGGTATGAACGTATTTCTCTATATTGGCATCCAGAGATGCTAAAAGCAGGTTGGTGCTTCCCGAGATGTTGGTCTCGATTACGTCTTTCGGATTTACGTAGGAATAAGGAATTCCTATCAATGCTGCCAGATGAAATACCACCTCCCGGTCCTTTACCATCCATCTCAAGCCATCCCCGTCCCGTAAATCTCCGGTTACGACCTCTACTTCCTTCAGGATTTTTTTATCCAGACACTCTAACATCCCCCAGTCATTTCTGGAATTATAATGAGCCAGTGCCCTGACCCTGGCTCCGAGTTTAACCAGAGCTTCAACCAGGTGACTCCCCACAAAGCCACCCGCTCCGCTGACGAGTACTTTCTTCCCTTTTAAATTCACTGCTGCTCCACAAAGAGATTTGTTACATATGATATAAAAATGTAAATCATTTTTCAAGTTAAATATTAATTTTTATAGCAGATAGGGGTGCCGGGGCAGTTCAACGATTCGACAGGCTCATCTTGCTGATAATTCGAAGTTATGTGCCAGACAGGTCCCCTGACCTGGCTGGATTTAAACCTGTCGGGTCAGGGGACCCGACAGGCACAATGGTATAGAATGTTGAAAAATTCAAGTATCTGTCATTGCGAGCGAAGTGAAGCAATCTGTCTCCATATGGTCAAGGGTCAGAGATTGCTTCGTCGTCCGCCTCTGGCGAGACTCCTCGCAATGACACCAGATATTTTTTTAACCTGCTTTAAAGGTTTGTACTCCAGAAGACTAAATCGGAGTATAAAGCTTTAGCTTTATTATTTTATTGATTAAATGTGCGGGAATTAAGTATGAGTGATTTTACAAGGTTGCGCTGTTGGCGTCGTTAATAGTACAGACTATATCACCGGTTTCGTCAACTGTCCAGGTATCTATTACCTCATCATCATCCAGATTCGCAGTGGCAGTAGCGGTAAAATGAATCGCATCCGTCACGGTTATTAGGTAATTATACTTGGCTGACTCCATAGTCTCAACCCCTAAGGTAGGTATAGAGCCAGTATTAGGACCCATCGATTCCCCGTTACAGCAGTAAGTGTCGTGCTCCTGTCTATAAGCTCTCTGCATCACGTAAATCTGCTTCAGTATTTGCTTGGCTTCCGATTGTTTAGACTTGGTGGTGGCTTTCATAAATCTGGGAATGGCCATAGAGGATACTATACCTATAATCACTACAACTATCATCAATTCTATCAGGGTAAATCCTTTTTGTCTGTTTTGGTAGCGAGCCATATCCAGTCTTTTGTCTTCAGGTTTTATTATGGTTAGCCCGGTTCCGAATCTCTCGGTGCCGGGCTAACCTGTTTTTCCTGCCTTCTCTACTTAGCTTGCGGCATCATCGCTGGTGCATAAGAGAACACCATCCTGGTCAATTGTCCAGGTATCCGGCGTCGGATCATCATCTAAACCCGGGTCGGGTACATTAGCCGTAGCAGTAAAATGGGTTAAATCCGGCACAGTTATAAGGTAATTATACTTGGCTGTAGCCATAGTCTCAACCCCTAAGGTGGCTATGGAGCCCACTCCAGGGCCCATTGATTCTCCATTACAGCAGTAGATATCATGCTCCTGTCTGTAAGCTCTCTGCATCACGTAAATCTGCTTCAGTATCTGCTTTGCCTCGGACTGCTTTGACTTGGTGGTAGCCCGCATAAATCTGGGAATAGCCAGGGCTGCCAGAATACCTATAATGACCACCACGATCATTAACTCGATCAGGGTGAAACCCTTCTGTCCTTTTCTCATCTTACTCAGCATCTTTTCTCACCCCCTCTCCTCTTTTTAATGTTAAAGTATTTACTTTTCATCTTTCCCTCTTTTTCACCAGAGATTATGGCAAAGAATGTGCCCGCCAAAAATAATATTTTACAAGTCCTTTAAACTAAAACCCTTATTCAATAATAAACTGACGTATGCATAACTTCACCAATTCAAAGAGAAGGCAAATAGCTTAAATCTTTGCGAATTGCAAGACCTTCGGGATGTTCAATTTTTTGCCAGCTGGATTCTGTTCTGCAATCTTTTTACCCTCCATTGCAGTTCGGGACTCACAGGATCCTGTTCTAATGCCATGGAGTAATTTCTCAAAGCTTCCTTTAGCAATCCTTTTTGCTCGAAGAAAAGACCCCAGCGATAGGTTATTAACAAAAACATCTTCTGGGCATCGAAATCGTTTTGAAAAGATTTTTTATCTTTTAAAGCAAAATATTCCCTTTCGAACTCCCCCTGTTCTGTAAGTATTTTCCCCGGCAAATCAGGATATACTCTTTTCTCCATTTTATGTAGATATCCTGCAGGTAAAAGGAAATCGACCAGGTCCGTATCCCTTTCCGTAAATTCGATATAGATTGGGATATTATTATTTAATCCTCTACTGGTCATAGTCAAAAATAAATCCTCACCCATCAACCCTTCAGGAACCTCTTTGAATAGTCGGGGATAATTTCTTCTTTCCTGCAGACAGTTCCATTTAGTTCGCAGTAAACCCCTATCTAAAACGGCTACATCTTCTCTGTATCCCTCTGCATACTTTAAAGCACAGAGAATAAAGTAAAGGTTGGTATTATCAATAAATAAAACTGAATTTTCTCTTACCTGAGAAAGTACCTCTTTTCCATAATTATATGCGATGTCGTTTTTAGCCAGGCTGGTTAAATCATAAAATGTCAAAAATGGCGATAGCGAGATTAAGAAGAAGAAAATTGAGAATGTCGATATAAGACCTTTTTTAAAAGCCGGACTTAACTCCCGCTGCTTTATCCAATTCATTATCGCTTTTAGAATCTGGAAAACCCCAATACCGAAAAACAGACCGATCGAAAAAATAGTAGGAAGTATGTATCCTGGAAAAGCAGAGCTGCCAGAAATGATTTCCGAAGGAAGGATGATTATGGTGGAAGAATTGCTAAAGATAAGTATCATGAAAAATATAAATAGTCTGAAATCCCTTCTAAGTAAAAAGAATAATCCCACCATGCTTATTAAGAATGGCACTAAAGTAAACTGAGAATATATCATAAGCCAGACATCTTTAGCCCTTTCCCACAGCGGATAACCCGGGGCAAATCCTATCTGGTTAAAAGATTTAAAAACCGAGGCTGTAGATATGATACTTTCCGGTGTAACCGGATTTCCCCAGTTCATAGCCGGGGAGTTAACTGCCCTTAAAGGCAGATAGAGATAAACACTGCAACCCAGAAGAAATAGCAGAGTAAAGGCAATGAGGTTTTTTAGCTTGACAAAATTTCGAAAATCGTAACTGACAACCAGGAATATGAAAGCCGGCAGCACAGAAAGCAGGGTAACGTTGTGATTCCCCATTCCCAGTCCGAAAACGAAAAAGAAAAGGTAAGCCCCGCTGTAGTTACGCTGATTTACATATCCGTTCCTGTTCATTCCAGTGCTGGATAAAAAATGCAGGCTGCAAGCAAACAAAAGCACGAATATCAATCCGTTTAAAGAATAAACCTCTGCTCTCACCCCCTGAATCCAGAAGGCATAATTCAATCCTGTCACCAGGACTAAAATGATAGAGGAGAATAAGATTAGTTTCTGATATCCCGCCAATTCCGGGAAAAATATTCTTATGAATTTTATGAATAAGGTAAAGAAGATAGCCAGGCTTAAAGCCGAGAATAAGCCGGACAGTAAATTGAGCTTATAGGCTAAAGAGTAAAATGGTAGAAATGAAAATATCTTGCCTATCAGTATATAAAGCGGGAAGCCGGGTGGGTGAGGTATCCCTGAGGTGCTGACTGCTGCTACGAACTCTGCGCTATCCCACCAGAATATACCGGTACAGCAGGTTTTCCAGTAAACTACAAGAAAAATCCCGAATATGAGCAGAGCCCATATGCGGGATTTGTTTCCAAATATGTTTTTCATTTCTCTTTAAGATTATATCTTTCGATCTTGCGATAGAGAGTAGAGGTATCTATGCCCAGGATTTGAGACGCTTTGCTTTTCTGCCAGCCGGTCTGGTTCAAAACCCAGAAAATATATGCCTTCTCAATCGATTCCAGACCGGGCAGCTCCGGCTGAGCCGGCTGAACCAGTCCCAGAGGTTTATTCTGCAGGATATTTTCTGGCAGTGTATTTTGATTTATCAGTTCCCCTGTAGTCAGGAGAACTGCCCTTTCAATTATATTCTCAAGTTCCCTGACATTTCCAGGCCAGGAATAGTCAATCAGGCTTTGCATGGATTCCGGTGCAATCCCTTTTTCCTCAACCATCATTTTCTCGCAGTATTTCTTGATAAAATATCTGATCAAAAGCTCAATATCGCTTTTTCTCTCTCTTAACGGTTGTATCTGAACGGGGATGACGTTCAGCCGATAATAAAGATCGGATCTGAAATTTCCCAATTTGACCTCTTCCTCTAAATTGGAATTTGTTGCCGCGATAAGCCTGACATCAACTTCTACTGGTTTAGTGCCTCCTACCGGGGTGAACTGCTGTTCGTCCAGAACCCTTAAAAGCTTTACCTGAATGGCGGGAGGAGTCATCCCTATCTCGTCCATGAAGAAGGTTCCCCGGTTAGCTACCTGAAATAAACCCTCTTTATCCCTTAACGCACCGGTAAAAGACCCTTTTACGTGCCCAAAAACCTCGCTTTCCAGAAGAGTCTCCGGTAAGGCTGCACAGTTTATGGTGATAAAAGGCTGGTCTGCTCTGCGGCTTAGCTGGTGAATGGCCTTGGCTACCAGCTCTTTACCCGTGCCGCTTTCTCCCTGAATCAGAACCGTGCTGTCGGTATCTGCCACTCTTTCGATCAATTTCTTCAGTTGAATCATCTCTGGAGAGCTGCCGATTAGATTGTCCAGACCAAACTCTTTTTTCAGTTGTTTTTTTAGTTTGATATTCTCCTCGGTAATTTTTCTCTGTTCCAGGGATTTCTTTATGGCGAACTTGATCTCATCTACTTTAAAAGGCTTGGTGATGTAATCAAAGGCGCCCTTTTTCAAGGCTTCGATAGCCGTGTCAACTGAAGCGTAGGCGGTCATAACGATGAAGTTTATATCCGGCTGGATGTTTTTTGCGCGTGACAAAAGCTCCAGACCATTCATCTCCGGCATCATCAGATCGGCGATTACCAGATCATAATCTTTTTTGTTTTTTATCTCCTCTAAAGCCTCTTTGCTGCTTACCGTGGAGCTGACGTCATATCCCTCTTTCTGCAGCATAATCTGCATAAAGCGGCACATGCTCTCTTCGTCGTCGATAACCATTATCTTAGGTTTTTCCATGCTTTTCCTCTTGATTTTTTAATAAATATTTTGACTTTAGACTGCAGCCTTCAGACTTTAGCCTGTCTATACTTTATCGGCAGAATGGGGGTTATCTTCATTTATGCAAACAAAAGACATAATCCTAAAAATCATAATTTTCCTCAAATTTATGCTTGACAAAGTCATTAAAAATGTTATTTAATATTTAGATTCAAAATCGATTATAGGGTTAGATAAAAATCCTTAGGGGGATTAAAATGCTTATTAAATTATTTATCAAAGACCTGAGAGAATCAATATTTATGCAAAATATTTTTCATATAAAAAAATACCTCCTAAAGGAGGTGTAAGATGCTCTCAATCAAAATTCTTCTAAAGATAGGGGGCTTTATAATGGGTATTTTGATTTGTTCCACGATTTTTGCACAGACTAATTATTATTACTATGGTTCAGAAATGTTAAAGCGATAACTAAAGAGGTTAAGATGAAAAATAAAATACTTTTGAGTATTATTCTCCTGATAATTTTAACCGTTCTCATTTCCTTTTACAACTGCACCAAGAAATCAACCAGATTTTACTATCATAGTGACCAGTATTTGTATGCCAGTGATATTGGTAGCTCAGAGAGGAAGCAGATTTATGTTTTCTCAACACTAACTGATTCATTAGTTGATTCCATTTATCTCGGACCAGATCTCGAAGCTACCGCACTGGGGCTATCACCAGATAAAAGGAATCTGTATGCCAGGTGTGAACGTATTCTAAGCGATACCTCAAGGGAGTATCTGGGTTGTGAGATTGACACACGAACCAAAAGGCTTAAATATATTGGACCTAATAGTTTTCCTATAATCTCACCAGACGGGAAATATCTATTTGGGTCAATTGGTAATCAATTCACAATCTTTGATGCATATAACCATACAGTAGTATATCAGGATAGCATCCTCTTCTGGCCTTTTTGTTTTGACAAAAAAGCTCTTTTAGCCTATGGTATAAGATTAGGAGGAAAGGATGCAGAAAAAATCAGGATATTCAATTATAAAACCATGTGCTGGGCTGATACATTCACTATTCATATGAGTGATGGCAGACCTCTTTGGGCTGGTCATGCTGTCCTTTCACCTAATGGAAATATTCTGTATCTTCTCACTAGCCCCGATTATATGGAGCTTTACTTCTCAGTATATGATTTGAAACAAGATAGCCTTTTAGCCAATTTTATAGTAAACACAACCGGTCAATTAGCCATTAAACCAGATGGAAATGCCGTTTATATCACAGACCCAGGGCATGGGCCTAATTGTATGTGGTTTGGCGAACCTCCACCTACTGGTTTTCTTGGTGTTTTTGATACGAGAACTAATACCCCCCTGCCTGGTATCTATCTTGACTCACTGGCTGATT
>Ga0224495_10002280_pt1 | contig 12606 bp, 6 predicted proteins | sample SF_Jul11_sed_USG_FD_168128 | JGI IMG/M metagenome (GOLD analysis project Ga0224495, IMG submission 168128) | Sediment microbial communities from San Francisco Bay, California, United States - SF_Jul11_sed_USGS_4_1 | ecosystem: Environmental > Aquatic > Marine > Sediment | place: USA: California... | reverse complement strand
GATACAGGCGGCGATATCACCAGCAAGTATCTCGTCTATCTCTTCCCGATTGTTGGCGTGCATTTGCACAATACGGCCAATACGCTCTTTCTTCCCGCGCACCGAGTTGTAAACGGTATCGCCTTTCTTTAGCACACCGGAATACACACGCACGAAGGTCAGCTGCCCGACGAACGGGTCGGTCATCAGCTTGAATGCAAGCGCAGAAAAACCTTCCTTGTCGTCGGCTTTACGACTGTCATCTTCTCCGCTCTCCTTATGCCCCGTTACCGGAGGAATATCAACCGGAGAAGGCATGAACTGTACGACTGCATCCAGCATGCGCTGCACGCCTTTGTTCTTAAACGCAGAGCCGCACAGCATAGGCTGGATCTCGCAAGCAATCGTACGCTGACGCAAACCACTAATGATCTGATCTTCCTCCAGGTCACCTTGCTCAAGGTAATGATTCATCAGTTCCTCGGTCGCTTCGGCAGCCGTTTCCACCATTTTCTCGCGCCATTCCTTGGCAAGTGCCTGCAGATCCGCGGGGATATCCTTGTAATCAAACTTCATGCCCTGGGAAGCCTCGTCCCAGTAGATTGCCTTCATCTTGACCAAGTCCACCACACCGACAAATTTTTCCTCAGCACCAATCGGAATCACGATAGGCACCGGACTGGCCTTGAGGCGCGCCTTCATCTGCTCCACCACCTTGAAGAAGTTTGCACCAGTGCGGTCCATCTTGTTGACGAATGCGAGCCGAGGAACCTTGTACTTGTTGGCCTGACGCCAAACCGTTTCGGATTGCGGCTGGACACCACCCACTGCGCAATACACCATGCACGCACCATCCAGCACGCGCATCGAGCGCTCCACTTCGATCGTGAAATCCACGTGCCCCGGCGTATCGATGATATTGAAGCGATGCTCAGGGAAATTCAGGTCCATGCCTTTCCAGAAGCATGTTGTCGCAGCAGAAGTAATCGTGATACCGCGCTCCTGCTCCTGCTCCATCCAGTCCATGGTGGCTGCGCCGTCATGCACTTCACCAATCTTGTAATTCACGCCCGTATAAAACAGGATGCGTTCGGTGGTCGTGGTCTTGCCGGCATCTATATGAGCGCTGATGCCGATGTTACGATAACGTTCGATGGGTGTTTTACGTGCCACGATAGATGCCTAACTATATTGTATTTGGTTAAGAACAACTGGTTACTACGATTGCGACCAGATCAAAAGCGGAAATGCGAGAACGCCTTGTTTGCTTCAGCCATGCGGTGAACCTCTTCACGTTTCTTGACCGCTCCGCCACGGCCCTCGGAAGCATCAATCAATTCTCCGGCCAGACGCATTCCCATCGATTTTTCACCGCGCTTGCGCGCAAAATCCTTCAGCCAGCGCATCCCCAGAGCAACGCGGCGGGAAGGACGCACTTCGACAGGCACTTGATAGTTCGCTCCGCCGACACGACGGCTCTTTACCTCCACTTGAGGCTTCACATTGGAAAGCGCCAAGTTGAACACTTCGATCGCGTCCTTGCTGGTCTTTTTACCGACCTGCTCCAACGCGCCATAAAGGATGCGCTCGGCAACCGACTTTTTGCCCGATGTCATCAGTACATTCACGAACTTGGACAAATCCTGGTTACCGAATTTTGGATCAGGAAGGATTTCACGTTTGGGAACTTCTCTGCGTCTTGGCATAACTACCTCGGATTATTTTCTGTAAATCATCTTGATTAAAACTGACTGCTGCTGAATTTATGCCTTCTTGGCGCGCTTCGAACCGTATTTCGAGCGGGCCTGCTTACGGTCCTTCACACCTGCAGTATCCAGACTTCCGCGTACCATGTGATAACGCACACCCGGCAAATCCTTTACACGGCCGCCTCGCAACAACACCACCGAGTGCTCCTGCAAATTGTGGCCCTCACCGCCGATGTAACTGATCACCTCGAAACCGTTGGTCAAACGCACTTTGGCAACTTTGCGCAACGCGGAATTCGGCTTCTTCGGGGTCGTGGTATAGACACGCGTGCAAACGCCGCGTTTTTGCGGGGATCCACCCAAGGCCGGAACCTTGCTCTTTTCCGTAATTGCAACACGCGGCTTGCGAATCAACTGATTAATGGTTGGCATTTTCTACAAATCCTAAATTGTTCTAAAATCCTGTTAAAAATCAACAAGTCAAAATACAACGTCGCAGCAAGACAACAAATTCGTCCGCTGCGACGGGGAAAAAAGGTTGCGAATTCTAGTGAGAAACCCCTGAGGTGTCAAGCAATTCAGGGTTGTCAAGCGTTTCTGCCGGCACTTCCTGATCGCCTTCCTGCAAATCGCGTCCCTCGGCCATATCGACACCAAGACGCTGTTTGCGCCGCAGTACATGGTAAGCCAACCCAGTACCAGCCGGAATCAAACGGCCGACGATGACGTTTTCCTTAAGGCCGCGCAGGTCGTCCCGCTTGCCCATAATCGCGGCCTCGGTCAGTACTCGCGTGGTCTCCTGGAAGGAAGCAGCGGAAATAAACGAGTCGGTGGACAATGAAGCCTTGGTGATCCCCAGCAGCACAAAGTCGTATGTTGCGGGAGTCTTGCCTTCGGCAACGACACGCTCGTTTTCCGCCAGCAAATCAGCTCGCTCTACTTGCTCACCAGTAATGAAGCGGGTATCGCCCACATCGTTGATCTGCACGCGGCGCAACATCTGGCGCACGATCACTTCAATGTGCTTGTCGCTGATCTTGACGCCCTGCAAGCGGTAGACCTCCTGCACCTCATCGGTGATGTAGCGCGCCAACGCAGCCACGCCCATCAGGCGCAATATGTCATGCGGATCGGCCGGACCGTCGACGATCATTTCGCCCTGGTTGACCACTTGGCCATCGTGAGCAAGCACATGTTTTTCCTTGGGAATCAAAAATTCATGCGCAACACCATCCACATCGGTGATCACTAGGCGCTGCTTGCCCTTGGTATCCTTACCAAACGAGACCGTACCGGTGCATTCCGCCAGCATGCCGGCATCCTTTGGCACGCGCGCCTCGAACAACTCGGCCACGCGAGGCAAACCACCGGTAATGTCACGGGTCTTGCTGCTTTCCTGTGGGATACGCGCCAGCACGTCTCCCACACCCACCTGCTGACCATCCTCAACAGTGATGATGGAGCCGGTCTGGAAAGTCACGCTGACCGCAGTGTCGGTTCCGGCCAGTTTGACTTCCTGGCCGTTTTTCCCGTACAGGCGCACCATCGGCCGCACTCCTTTGCTTTGTGCAGTGGATCGCTTCGGATCAATCACCACCAGCGTGGACAGGCCGGTCACTTCATCGATCTGTTTTGCAACGGTTGCTCCTTCTTCTACATTCTGGAAGCTCACCTTGCCCGCGTATTCGGTGATGATCGGACGAGTATGTGGATCCCAGGTCGCCAGTATCATGCCCGCCTTCACCGCATCGCCCTGCTTGCCTGACAGGACCGCGCCATAAGGAACCTTGTGGCGTTCACGCTCGCGGCCGTGATCATCGGCAATGATTACCTCGGCACTACGGGAAACAACGATAGACTCGCCGCGCACGGTCGTAACCATGCGCATGTTCGGGCTATACTTGAGTACGCCGTTGGATTTGCTTTCCACCTGACTTGCCACAACGGTACGCGAAGCAGCACCGCCGATATGGAAAGTTCGCATCGTTAACTGGGTGCCCGGTTCGCCGATTGATTGCGCGGCAATCACGCCGACCGCCTCGCCCACATTCACCATGCCTCCACGGCCCAGATCGCGCCCATAGCATTTGGCGCACAGACCAAAGCGCGTTTCGCAACTCAATGGGGTGCGCACCTTAACCTCATCGACACCGAGCGACTCTATTTGCTCTACTGCAGCCTCATCCAGCAGCATGCCCGCATCGAAAAGCGTTTTGCCGCTTTCCGGATTGACCACATCGGCACTGAGCACCCGGCCGAGGATACGCTCACCCAGCGCTTCGATCACTTCACCACCCTCGACCATAGCCTTGATCGCGGTGCCATTGACCGTGCCGCAATCATCCTCGATCACCACCAGGTCTTGCGTGACATCAACCAGACGGCGGGTCAGGTAACCAGAGTTCGCAGTTTTCAAAGCGGTATCTGCCAGGCCTTTGCGCGCTCCGTGCGTCGAAATGAAGTACTGCAACATATTCAGTCCTTCGCGGAAATTTGCAGTGATAGGTGTCTCGATGATCGAACCGTCCGGTTTGGCCATCAGGCCGCGCATACCGGCCAACTGCCGGATCTGCGCAGCAGATCCGCGAGCACCGGAGTCGGCCATCATGTAGATGGAATTGAACGATTCCTGCATCACCGGCTTGCCCTTCACCATGCGTTGAGAACCCGTTGCGTGATCGACAACCGGCTCGCTGCCCAGTTGCTCCATCATCGCCTTGGCTACCACATCGCCGGTACGCCCCCAGATATCGACCACCTTGTTGTAGCGTTCGCCATCGGTGACCAAACCGGAAGTATATTGGGTGTATATCTCCTTGACTTCTTTTTCGGCCGCGCCGATCAACTCACTCTTTTGCTTCGGCATCAACATATCGTCGACAGAAATCGAAATGCCTGCACGGGTAGCGTAGCTGAAGCCTGTATACATCAGCTTGTCGGCCATGATCACGGTATCGCGCAGGCCGCACAAGCGGAAACTGGCATTGATCAGACGCGATATCTCCTTCTTCTTGAGTGTCTTGTTGATCAATGCGAAAGGAAGGCCGGATGGCAGCACCTCCGACAACAGGGCGCGACCAACGGTGGTTTCATAACGCACCATTTTTTCAATCGGCTGACCTGAGTCATCCTTGTGTATTTCCTTGAGACGCACGACCACTTTGGCTTGCAGCTCGACTTCGCGTGTCTCATACGCACGTGAAACCTCGGCGATGTTGGCAAACATGGAGCCCTCGCCCAACGAACCGACTCGCTCGCGGGTCATGTAATACAATCCCAGCACGATATCCTGCGACGGAACGATGATAGGCTCACCATTGGCGGGTGAAAGCACGTTGTTGGAGGCCAGCATCAGCGTGCGTGCTTCCATTTGCGCCTCCAGCGACAGAGGAACGTGCACCGCCATTTGATCACCGTCAAAGTCGGCGTTGAATGCCGAACAGACCAAAGGATGCAACTGTATCGCCTTGCCTTCGATCAGGATCGGCTCGAACGCCTGGATACCCAGACGATGCAGTGTTGGGGCGCGATTCAACAGCACAGGATGCTCGCGGATGACCTCATCGAGAATATCCCACACGATCGGTTCTTCGGCCTCAACCATGCGCTTGCTGGCCTTGATAGTGGTCGCCAATCCCATCGCCTCAAGCCGGCTGAAAATGAACGGCTTGAACAGCTCCAGTGCCATCTTCTTGGGCAAACCGCATTGATGCAATTTCAACTGAGGCCCCACTACGATCACCGAACGGCCGGAGTAGTCGACGCGTTTGCCCAGCAGGTTTTGGCGGAAGCGTCCGCTCTTGCCCTTGATCATGTCAGCCAGTGATTTCAGTTGGCGTTTGTTCGCGCCGGTCATCGCCTTACCGCGACGGCCGTTATCAAGCAATGAATCCACAGCCTCCTGCAACATGCGTTTTTCATTGCGCACGATAATGTCCGGAGCCTTCAACTCAAGCAAGCGACGCAGACGATTGTTGCGGTTGATCACGCGGCGATACAGGTCATTCAGATCCGAAGTGGCAAAACGGCCGCCATCCAAGGGTACCAGCGGGCGTAGCTCCGGGGGCAATACCGGCAATACTGTCATCACCATCCACTGCGGCTTGATACCCGAAGAGTTGAACGCCTCGAGCACTTTCAGGCGCTTGGCGTATTTCTTGATCTTGGTCTCCGAACCGGTTGCCGCCAGATCGGCACGTATCGCTTCAATTTCTGCGGTCACGTCAAGATTGGCCAACAATGACCGGATCCCTTCCGCTCCCATCGTCGCGCTGAATTCGTCTCCATACTCTTCGGTCTTGGCCAGATAGTCATCCTCCGACAACAACTGGCCGCGGTTCAGCGGGGTCATGCCGGGTTCGGTCACCACATAAGCTTCGAAATACAACACCCGCTCGATGTCGCGCAGGGTCATGTCCAGCACCATACCCAGTCGCGACGGAAGCGACTTCAGGAACCAGATGTGCGCTACCGGGCTGGCCAGTTCGATATGGCCCATGCGTTCGCGCCTGACCTTGGACAAGGTCACTTCGACCCCGCATTTTTCGCAGATCACGCCGCGATGCTTGAGACGTTTGTATTTGCCGCACAAGCACTCATAATCTTTCACAGGTCCGAAAATCTTGGCGCAAAACAGGCCGTCACGTTCCGGTTTGAAGGTACGGTAGTTGATGGTTTCCGGCTTCTTGACTTCGCCGTAGGACCAGGAGCGTATCTTCTCCGGAGAAGCCAGACCGATCTTGATCGAATCGAACTCTTCCTTTTGTGTGACCTGCTTGAACAAATCCAGCAATGATTTCATGTGAGACTCCTTAAGAACCGTGAAGCCGGGATCGAGGAACGGAAAAAAGCGACCATCGAACCCGGGTACTGTTATTAGTTACGCACCAGATCCATATCAATCGCTAGGGAACGGATTTCCTTGATCACGACATTGAAGGACTCCGGCATACCGGCGTCGATCTTGTGATCCCCCTTGACGATACTTTCGTAAACCTTGGTACGCCCGGCTACGTCATCCGACTTGACCGTGAGCATTTCCTGCAAGGTGTAAGCCGCGCCATAAGCCTCCAGCGCCCACACTTCCATCTCACCGAAGCGCTGGCCGCCGAACTGCGCCTTGCCGCCCAGAGGCTGCTGGGTCACCAGGCTGTAAGGGCCGGTGGAGCGTGCATGCATCTTGTCGTCCACCAGATGGTGCAGCTTAAGGATGTGCTTGTAACCGACCGTTACAGGGCGATCGAATGGCTCGCCGGTCCGGCCGTCGTGCAATATGGTCTGACCTGACAGCGGCAGGTCGGCAAGCTCGAGCATGTACTTGATCTCTTCTTCGCTGGCTCCATCGAACACCGGCGTCGCAAACGGCACACCAACCGTCAGGTTGCGGCACAACTCGATGATCTCGTCGTCGCTGAAGGTATCAAGGTCGACTGTTTGGCCGTTGTGATGGTTGTAGATCCTGTTCAGGAATTTGCGCACTTCGGTGATCTTGGCGTTGGTTTGCAGCATCTCATCGATCTTTTTGCCCAGACCCTTTGCCGCCCATCCAAGATGGGTCTCCAGAATCTGGCCGATATTCATCCGCGAAGGCACGCCGAGTGGATTCAACACCACGTCTACCGGCGTTCCATCAGCCATGTATGGCATATCTTCCACCGGTACAATACGCGATACCACACCCTTGTTGCCATGACGACCGGCCATCTTGTCGCCAGGCTGCAGACGTCGTTTTACCGCGACATAAACCTTAACCATCTTTTGCACACCGGCCTGCAATTCGTCGCCTTGAGTCAGCTTCTTTTTCTTCAGCTCGAAAGCAGCATCGAACTCGGCGCGTTTCTGCGCCAGGCCTTCCTTGACCTGTTCCATCTGGGCTGCCACTTCGTCGTTGGCCACACGGATATCGAACCACTGATGATGCTCGACGCTGCTCAGATATTCCTTGCTTAACTTCGTGCCCTTGGCCAGCTTCTTTGGTCCGCCGTTGGCAACCTTGTTATGCAACAGCTTCTCCAGCCGAGAAAAAACGTCGTCCTCGACGATGCGCATCTGATCAACCAAGTCCTTCTTGTATCGATTCAGTTCATCATCGATGATCTGCTGCGCACGCTTGTCGCGTTGCAGACCTTCGCGCGTGAACACCTGAACATCGATCACCGTACCCGAACTGCCGGTTGGCACACGCAGGCTGGTATCTTTCACGTCCGAAGCCTTCTCGCCAAAGATCGCGCGCAGTAATTTCTCTTCTGGCGTCAACTGGGTCTCGCCCTTCGGGGTCACCTTGCCGACCAGTACGTCGCCCACTGCGACTTCGGCGCCGATATGCACGATACCGCACTCATCCAGACGCGCCAGTTGCGCTTCAGCCAGATTCGGTATATCGCGGGTGATTTCCTCTGCCCCCAACTTGGTATCGCGGGCGGCCACTGTCAATTCTTCGATGTGTATTGAAGTGAAGCGATCCTGTGCCGAGACACGCTCGGATATCAATATCGAATCCTCGTAGTTGTATCCGTTCCATGGCATGAACGCGACCAGCATGTTCTGCCCGAGAGCCAGTTCGCCCATATCGGTTGAAGCACCGTCCGCCACTACATCGCCTCGGGCGATAACATCACCCACCTTGACCAGTGGGCGCTGGTTGATGTTGGTATTCTGGTTGGATCGGGTGTATTTGGTCAGATTATAGATATCCACACCGACTTCCCCGGCAGTGGTCTCTTCGTCGTTGACACGTACGACGATACGCGCCGCGTCCACATAATCAATGCGTCCGCCACGCCAGGCTTGCACTGCAGTACCGGAGTCAACAGCCACGGTGCGCTCAATACCGGTTCCCACCAGCGGCTTTTCCGCGCGCAAGCAAGGCACAGCCTGACGCTGCATGTTTGCACCCATCAGGGCACGATTGGCATCGTCATGCTCGAGGAACGGAATCAGTGAGGCTGCCACCGACACCACTTGCGAAGGTGACACATCCATGTACTCCAGATTCTCCGGGCCAGACAGAACGAATTCGTTGTGATGTCGTGCCGACACGATGTCGTTGGTGAAATGGCCTTTCTTGTCAAGTTCTGCGTTCGCCTGGGCAATAGTGTATTTACCTTCTTCGATCGCGGACAGGTAATTGACTTCATCAGACACCTTTCCCTTACTGACCTTGCGGTAGGGTGTTTCGATGAAGCCGTACTCGTTGGTTCGCGCATACAAAGCCAGCGAGTTGATCAGGCCGATGTTCGGCCCTTCCGGTGTTTCGATCGGGCAGACGCGACCATAATGGGTCGGATGCACGTCGCGAACCTCGAAGCCGGCACGCTCGCGGGTCAAACCGCCGGGTCCCAGCGCCGAAATACGTCGCTTGTGGGTGATCTCGGACAACGGGTTGGTTTGATCCATGAACTGCGATAACTGGCTGGAGCCGAAAAATTCCTTGACCGCAGCAGAGATCGGCTTTGCATTGATCAGATCATGCGGCATCAGATTATCTGTTTCGGCCTGCCCAAGCCGTTCCTTGACGGCGCGTTCCACGCGAGCAAGCCCGGCACGGAATTGGTTTTCAGCCAATTCGCCAACGGCACGGACACGGCGGTTGCCCAAATGATCGATGTCATCGATCTCACCGCGGCCGTTGCGCAACTCAACCAGTATCTTGACCACTTCAACGATATCCTCGTTTGACAGAACCGCCGGTCCGGTCAAGTCTTCGCGGCCGACTCGGCGATTGAACTTCATCCGGCCCACGGACGAGAGGTCATAGCGTTCTTCGTTGAAGAACAAGCCGTTGAACAGGTTCTCGACGGCATCCTCGGTTGGCGGTTCACCGGGACGCATCATGCGGTAGATCGCCACGCGGGCTGTCCACTGGTCAACAGTGTCGTCGGTGCGTAGTGTCTGTGAAATGAAGATACCGTGATCAAGGTCATTGGTGTATAGCGTTTGTATTTTGCTCACCCCGGATGCCTGCAACTTTTCCAAGAGCGTTTCGGTGATCTCATCATTGGCGTTGGCGATGATCTCGCCGCTATCCGTATCCACCACATTGGTTGCAATAACGCGCCCAACAAGAAATTCTTCGGTAACCGAAAGTTTGGTGATGCCAGCCTCTTCAATTTCCCGGATATGGCGCACCGTGATGCGCTTATCCTTGGGAACGATGATCTTGCCTGATTTGCCGACAATGTCGAAACGTGCGATATCTCCGCGCAAACGCTCCGGCACCACCTCATACAGGATGCCTTTCTTGCTCAGATGGAAAGAATCGAAACTGAAGAACATATTGAGTATGTCTTCATTGGTGTAACCAAGCGAACGCAACAGGATAGTGACCGGCATCTTGCGCCGGCGATCGATACGGAAATATACGTAATCTTTCGCGTCGAATTCAAAGTCCAGCCATGAACCGCGATACGGAATTATCCGCGCGGAGAACAACAGCTTGCCTGATGAATGTGTCTTTCCGCGATCATGTTCGAAAAACACCCCGGGTGAACGATGCAACTGGGAAACAATGACACGCTCGGTGCCGTTGATCACAAACGAACCGGTGCTGGTCATCAGCGGGATCTCGCCCATGTACACTTCCTGTTCCTTGACTTCTTTTACAGTCGGCTTGGATGCTTCCTTATCCATAATGGTAAGGCGCACCCTTGCGCGCAGAGGAGAAGCATAAGTCAAACCGCGCTGGCGGCACTCCTTGACATCGAACGGCGGCATGCCGAGCTGGTAGCTGACGAAATCGAGACGCGCATTCCTGGAATGGCTGAAAATCGGGAATATGCCGTTGAATGCCGCCTGCAAGCCTTCATTCTTCCGCTGCTCTGGCGGAGTATATGCCTGCAAGAATGCGGCAAATGATTCCAGTTGAGTGGAAAGCAAAAATGGAACCGGCAGCGCGCCAACTCGCTTTGCAAAACTTTTACGGATACGTTTTTTTTCGGTAAAAGAGTAGCTCATATATTCTCCACGATCGAGGGTAAACAAAGTTTCAGAGCAGGCAAACCCGAAGGTTATGCCGGAACTAAAAGACAGCGGGCAAAAAGCAAAACGGGCTTTCTGGCCGCTGACTTCTAAAAGCGGCAAAAGGCTGACGGCAAGCCGCCAGCCTTTCAACAACGTAAGGCCTTACTTGAGTTCGGCAGATGCGCCGGCTTCGATCAGCTGCTTCAAAGCGGCATCAGCATCGGCTTTGGAAACGCCTTCCTTGATCGCTTTAGGCGCACCGTCGACCATATCCTTGGCTTCCTTCAAACCCAGGCCAGTGATCGCTCTAACCGCCTTGATCACATTGACCTTGTTGTCACCTGCACCCTTGAGCATCACGGTGAATTCGGTCTGCTCGGCAGCGGCAGCAGCACCTGCTGCTGCACCAGCGGCAGGGCCTGCAACAGCAACAGCCGCGGCAGATACACCGAATTTCTCTTCCATTTGCTTGATCAGATCGGAAAGTTCCAGTACCGTCATCTTTGCAATTGCATCCATTACATCAGCATTAGTTGTAGCCATCTTGTTCTCCTAAAATTCGTTCATTCAAGGTTCAAATAGTTCAATAATATCAAGCAGTAACTGCAGTTTCGCTCTTGTCGCGGATTGCAGCCAGTGTACGGACGAACTTGCTGGTCGTCGCATTCATGGTAGCCATCAGTCGCGCAATCAACTCGTCGCGGCTCGGGATTGCAGCCAGCTCAGCAACCTGCTCAGCCGACATCATTGAGCCGCTCATCGCACCCGCCTTGATCACCAGCTTGTCGTTGGTCTTGGCGAAGTCAAACACCACCTTTGCCGCAGCAACCGGGTCGGCACTAATGCTGTACACAAGAGGGCCCACCATTTTTTCAGCCAAAGTCGCAAAAGGGGTTCCGTGCACCGCTCGTCGTGCAAGGGAATTTTTCAGTACATGAAAATATACCCCCGACTTGCGGGCGTTGGCCCGAAGTTGTGTGATATCGGCAACTGCGATACCGCGATACTCCGACAAGACGATAGTTTGAGCCTTCGCCACCTGGGCACTGACCTCCGCTACCACAGCTTGCTTTTCTTGCAGATTGAGACTCAAGTTATTCCTCCGATTTCCGGAATGCGCTCGCGCACACTCCATCGTTTACAAAAGCGACCATGAGTCAGGAGAACAACCTTTCCTGCTCGCGGGCACACCATCTACGGGGGGTTCTGGGATCAGGAATCAGGTGTCAGCAACACCTAAATCCAAATCCCTTCAATTAAGTCTGGATACCGATACCTGATTCCTGATACCTGACCCCACCGGTCTCGGATGCTGCAAGCACGCCAGCATTCCAAAACAGATGTTGGTAAGACACTGCCTCACCAACAAATTCCGTTCGCTACCTAATAATACTCAGCCTGCAACCAGGCTCGCCTGTTCAACGCGAATACCAGCACCCATGGTGCTGGAGAGCGACACCTTTTTCAGGTACACACCCTTGGCGGCCGTTGGCCTGGCCTTGTTCAGCGCTTCGATTAGAGCAACCATGTTCTCGCGCAACGCTTCAGGTGCGAAAGACGCGCGCCCGATGGTGCATTGCACGATACCGTTCTTGTCGGTTCGATATTGAACCTGTCCGGCCTTGGAATTCTTTACCGCACCCGCCACATCTGCAGATACCGTACCAACCTTCGGATTTGGCATCAAACCGCGCGGGCCGAGGATCTGGCCCAACTGGCCGACAAGACGCATCGCGTCCGGGCTGGCGATCAGCACGTCGAAATTCAGAATTCCGCCCTTGATGGATTCGGCAAGATCTTCGAAGCCAACGATGTCCGCACCGGCCGCCTTGGCTTCCTCGGCCTTGGCGCCCTGGGCGAAAACCGCAACGCGCACCGTCTTGCCGGTGCCCTTGGGCAATACCACAGAGCCGCGCACCAATTGGTCGGATTTCTTCGCGTCGATGCCAAGGTTTATAGC